>Ga0066836_10002167_pt1 | contig 10479 bp, 9 predicted proteins | sample ETNtaG_18_FD_71568 | JGI IMG/M metagenome (GOLD analysis project Ga0066836, IMG submission 71568) | Marine microbial and viral communities from oxygen minimum zone, Eastern Pacific Ocean - ETNP201302SV91 | ecosystem: Environmental > Aquatic > Marine > Oceanic | place: Pacific Ocean: Eastern...
AAAATGGTGAACATTTTGGTTTAAAAGTTTCGGGAGATTCAATGATAGAAGCAGGTATAAACGATGGTGATACAGTAATTGTGAAAAAATCTAATACAGCTAACAACGGTCAAATAGTAGTTGCTTTAATAGATGATCATGAAGCGATGCTGAAAAGATTGAGAAAAAAAGGTAAAGTAATAGCATTAGAAAGCGCAAATAAAAGATATGAAACTAAGATTTTTGGACCTGATAGAGTCAAAGTTCAAGGAATTTTGGTATCTTTGTATAGAAACTTCAATTAAAATAGTTTAATTTCAATTCATGGCTTTTATTTGCAGGTTTGCTCCCTCTCCTACAGGACCTTTACACATTGGTGGTGTTAGAACAGCTCTCTTTAATTGGTTATTAGCTAAAAAAAATAAAGGTAAATTTTACCTCAGAATTGAAGATACTGATAAAGAAAGATCAAAAGAAGAATTTAAAAATCAAATTATTGAATCTCTTGCTTGGATTGGAATCAAGCATGACGATAATGAATATATTCAATCAGAAAATATAGATAAACACAAAAAAGTTGCCGAAGACCTTTTAAACAAAGATTTTGCATATAAATGTTATTGTTCTGAAGAAGAGATTAAAAAACAAAAAGAAAAATGCAAAAAACAAGGCCTTCCATATATTTATAACAGAAAGTGTAGAGATGACAAAAAACATGAAATTCCTAAAAATGTTAAACCAGTAGTTAGATTTAAGAGTAAAATTTCTGGAAACACGCTAGTTAAAGATCTAGTTCAAGGCGATATTAATATTTCAAACTCAATAATAGAAGATTTTATTATTTTAAGACAAGATGGATCTCCAACCTATCAATTATCTGCTGTTGTGGATGATCATTTAATGAAAATTTCTCATGTGATAAGAGGAGACGATCACAAAATAAATACTTTTAAACAAAAGCAAATCTACGAAGCTATGAAATGGAATATTCCTCAATTTGCTCATATACCATTAATTCATAGTGAAAAAGGATCTAAACTATCGAAAAGGGATATGGCTTCAACTATAGGCGATTATATTAAAAAAGGAATTTTATCTGAAGCTCTTAGAAATTATCTTTTACGCCTTGGTTGGGCTTATAAAGATAAAGAAATTTTTACTTTGGATGAGAGTATAGAACTATTTGATTTAAAAGGAGTGGGAAAGTCACCTTCTAAATTAGACTTATCAAGAATACTTTCTATGAATGAATATTATATTAAGCATATGGAAGAAAATAAGTTATTTGATTTACTGAAAGATTTTTCAAAAAAATTTAGAAAAACTATAGAGGAATCTAAAGAAAAATCTATTTTAAAATCTATAAATTTTTTAAAAAATAATGCTAAAACACTTGATGATATTTATTGTAACTCTGAGTATATTTTGCAAGATGATATAAATATTTTTCCCGAAGATAAAAAACTTCTAGATGAAACTTCAAAAAAAATTGTTTCAGAATTTTGTGCTGAATTTCAAAAAATTAAAAAAACAAATAAGGAAGATTTTGAGAAAATAATTAATGAACTAATTAAAAAGCACAAAACAAATTTTAAAGGTGTTGGTCAACCTCTAAGAATAGCATTAACTGGTTCTAGGTTTGGTCCCGGCATATATGACATTCTTTTCTCTCTTGATGAAAATAAAATTCTTAAAAGATTAAAGATGATTAATTAATATCGAACATGCAATTTTGGTTGATTTACCAGTTTTAAAATTTTTTATAATATTTTGAGTTTTTTTTATTTGATTTTTTAAAGCAAACTCATCATTTAAAATATTATCTACTTTTTTAAATATATTATTAGAATTGCAATTAGATTGTAATAATTCAGGAATAATCTCTTCGTTAGCTGCAATATTGATAATATTTGCAAATTTAACTTTCACTAACATTTTTACAATAAAAAAATTAATAATTCCTATTTTGTAAATAATTAATGAGGGTATTTTAGCATTGCAAATCTCTAAGGAGATGGTGCCTGATTTTGCCACGGCAAATATCGATGAATTAAGCATTTCAGATTTTATTTTCTCGTCACTTATTGCTTCACAATTTTTAAGATCTTCCTTAAGTAAAAAATTTTTAATTAATTGAACATGTTCTGTTGTGCTATGAAAAACAAAGAATATGTCTTTATATTTTCCATTCATCTTTTTAACAAATTGAATTAAAATTGGAGTAAGAACGTTAATTTCAGATAATCTGCTTCCAGGATATAAAGAAAAGATTTTTTTTTTATCATTGACGACTTCATTGATATGAACATTACTTTGATTGTGATCTTCCAATAAAGGATGGCCAGTAAAAGTAGATTGAATACCTTCCTTATCAAAATATATTTTCTCAAATGGAAATAATAATAAAATATGATCTAAAAAAGATTTGAGTTTTTCAACTCTATGTTCTCTCCAAACCCAAACTTGTGGGGCAACAAAATGGATTATTTTTATATTTGGGTTCTTTTTTTTTACTTTCTTGGCTACACGTAAGGTAAAATCGGGACTATCTACTGAAAACAAAATATCTGGTTTAAATTTAATAATTTCTTTTGTTGTCTTATTTATTTTGTTTTTTATTTTAAATACGTTGAATATAACTCTTGTAAATCCAAGGTAAGTAATTTCCTTTAAATCATAAAGTGATTTAATACCTAAAGCTTTTAAATGTTCGCCGCCAACAGATAAATAATCAATATCTGATCTTAAGCTTTTAAGCTGAGCAATTACCTTGGAAGCCAATTTGTCACCAGAAGGTTCGCCAGTTAATACAAATATCTTTTTCATTCTACTGTAATAAACATTTTATTTTTATTAGCGAAGTTAATGCATTTTTTTCTTTCTAAAAATACATTTTGATTACTTTTTAATAGAATTCCTTTAAGTCCTGCTGATTTACACTGTATTAAAGTCTCAAGTCCAACTGCTGGCAAATCAATTCTAAGATCTTGTTTCTTTTTTGGAAACTTAGCTAAAACACCATTGCATCTAAATTTTTTGCTTCTACATCTTTTAAGCATTTCTTGAGTTCCTCCCTTATTTTCAATAGCAGCTATTTTTTTTTTCCTAACAACTACTCCTTGACTAAAATTATATTTTCCTAATTTATTTAATGTTTTAACTGCTTTTTTAATATCAGCCTTATCCTCTTTATTAGGTTTAATTATTGTAAAGTTACCTTTTTTTAAAGTTAATTCAGGATTAAAAGTTAATGAACTTACCGTACTGATTCCCTCTTGTTTTAATATTTTTATAATTTCTTTTAATATAGCTGCATCGCCTAACTTAGAACTCTTTATAATTCTGGGCATATAATAAATGCCTTTAAGATCTAATCTAATTTTTGATAAATTTGGTTTTTTTACCTTTCCAGCAAATAAAACTTTTTTACATTTATTTTCTTTTAATATTTTAATAATTTTTCCAAATTGTCCGATTGAAACTTTGTGGGTATGTTTATCTTTGCTAAATTTTCCTTTAGTTAAATCAATAATCAAATAATTTAATTTTTTTTTTCTTATTTTTTTCAGAATTTCAAATGGGAAATAATTTTCCCCAAATATTAAACCAATCATTATTCAGAATTCGGTGTACAGATAGGTCTTTTTTTATCTTTTGATATAAAATTTATAACCTCTGTAACTAAACCATTACTTTTATATTCCCCATTAATTTTTTCTAAATTTTCATGTAGATTCTTTGAAGAAAATATTTTTTTAAAAGCAGCATCAAGCTCCATTATTTTTTTATTATCATATTTTTTTCTTCTTAGGCCTACTATATTAATGCCTCTCAAATAGTTTCTATTCCCGAATGATAAACCAAATGGTATGACATCCTTTAAAACTCCTGTCATTCCTCCTATCATTGCTAATCTTCCAATTCTTGTGTATTGCTGAACAGCCGAATTACCACCAATAACAACCGAATCTTGAATAGTAACATGTCCGCCTAGAGGTACATTGTTAGCAATAACTACATCATTTCCTACTACACAATCATGAGCTACATGTGAAGAAATCATAAATAAACAATTATTACCTATAACTGTTTTACCTCCGCCTCCTTCTGTACCCGGATTAATAGTAACATATTCTCTTATGGTATTATTTTCTCCAATATTAAGACTGTTAAGCTCATCTTTAAATTTTAAATCTTGAGGTTTTGTTCCTATGCTAGCAAATGGAAAAATTTTTGTTCCTTTTCCTATTTTGGTATTTCCTTCAATATGCACATTTGAAATTAATTCTACATTATCGGCAATTTGAACATTTGGACCGACATAACAAAACGGTCCAATTCTTGCTTTTTCACTAATTTTTGCCTTTTTATCTATTACGCTTGAACTATGAATCATTTTTTCCTATCAACAATGGTTGCTGACCATAATGCATCTGCCATTACTTTATTGTTTACTTTGGCTGTTCCTTTATATTTCCAAACTCTTCCGTGTGATCTTACTGCTTCAATATCTAGATTAAGTTCGCAATCGGGTAGAACAGGACTTCTAAATCGCGCTTTCTCAACGCTCATTAGGTAAACTAATTTATTTTCATATTCTTTAGGATCTATTCCATATGCTGTTAAAGCTGCGGCTGCTTGACCAAAAGCTTCAACTATTAAAACTCCCGGCATTACTGGTTGGCCAGGAAAATGCCCTTGTACAAAAAAAGAATTTTTCCTAACTTCCACTATAGCAGTAGCTGATTTTAAATGAACAATGTTTATCAATCTATCAATTAATAACATTGGTTCTCTATGAGGTAATAAACTTTCAATCTTTTTTTTATCTATTGAATTATTTTTCATTTTTTTTTCTTTCCATTATAAATTTTCTTAGTGAAATAGCTGGATAACCCATAACTTGTTGGTTGTCAGCTATATTATTTATTACACCACTACCTCCTCCAATCTTAACATTATTTCCAATTTTAAGATGACCAGATATACCAGCTTGACCCCCTATGACAACATTATCACCTAAAGTCGAACTACCAGCAAAACCAACTTGGCCTGCTATCATACAATTTTTTCCAATCTTAACATTATGAGCTACATGTACTTGATTATCCAAAAAAGTATTTTTGCCGATAACTGTATTTGACAAAGAACCTCTATCAATTGTGCTGTTAGCTCCGATTTCAACGCCATCTTCTAATATAACTTTTCCAATATGTGGTGTTCTTATATTTTTATTTTTATCAGGAATAAATCCAAAACCTTTTAAACCAACTTTGCATCCATCTTGGATATGAACATTATTAGACAATAAAGAATTTCTTATTGTAACAAATGAACCAATTACACAATTTTCACCAAGAGTGACGTTACTTTCAATTATTGAATTGCTACCTATATAAGAGTTTTTTCCAATTTTAACATTTAAACCTATAAGAACATTTCTCCCAAAATTTACCCCGGGGTATATATTTTTTATTTTAAAGCAATCTTGCAAATTTTCATCTGGCAAATCGAAATCTGCAGTTGGATAGAACATTTTTGAAGTTTGAGTAACAGCCAACAAAACATTTTTTACATCAAGTTTGATACATTTTTCTGGAAGAAATTTTAGCAGGTTGGATGTTGTTATACAGGCTATAGCTTTTGTTTTTAGGGAAAATTCCTTATATTTTTGAGAATTTAAAAATGTAATATCGTTAACTGTAGCATTTGTTAAAGATTCTAATCCATGAATTTCAATATTTTTTTTATTATTAAATGAACTAGCGCAAGAAATAGTTTTAACAATTTCATTTAATGGGTATGGACCCTTTTTTTCATAAAAATGATTTTTAGTCATTTTTTTATTTTAAATCTAATGACGGAAGTACCTTGTTTAATTTTTCAACAATAATTTTTGTGATGTCATTTTCAGGGTTTCCTCCCAAAGTATTGTTCTTGTTTATTACTACAGAAATATTGTTTTCTTTTATGTAGGCTTCTAGGATTGGATCTATGCTTTTTATCAATGTGTCTCTAGAAGTTGCTCTTTGTGTGGTAATTTTATCCATGGCAGATCTTCTTTGTGATTTATAATCAATTACTTTTTTTCTAAGTGTATCGGTTTTTTTTGTATATTCATCTTTACTCATAACAGTTTTTTTTGCCAATAAATCATCTTCTTCTTTTTTTAAAGCTTTTTCAATTTCCTTAAATTTTTTTATATTATCATTATAAGATTTTTTTAAAAATTCCTGTGCTCCTTTTCCTGCTTTGCTATTATTGAGAACATATTTTAAATCCATTACAACTATTTTATTTTCAGCAAATAGATTGGTAGAATAAAAAACAATAAAACTGACTAAAATATACTTTAAAAAATTTTTCATTAATAATATGTTCCTAATCTTAAATTATAAAAAAGTAACTACAAAATATTTTACAAAATATTTCATTAAAATGAAGTTCCCAATCTAAAATTAAAAGTTTGAGTTTCGTCATTAGTAGCCTTGGAAAGATCTTGCGCTACAGTAAAACTAAAAGGACCTATTGTTGTAAATATATCAGCACTAACTCCAATTGAAGATCTGATGCTATTTGTCTCATCAATACTACTATAATCGACACCCCAAACGTTTGCTGTATCAACAAATAAAGTAAAATCTGTTCGATAGCTTTCAGGTAAAAGATTTGGCATTTGCGCTTCAAAACCTAATGCTGCTGTATAATTTCCACCTATATAATCATCGCCATCTTTAGGTCCGGTTTTATATGTATTAAATCCTCTTAATCTTTTACTTGGAATATATAACCTTTCAGTTAATCTAACATCTTCATCAATTCCATTTATTGCTCTTGAATGAAATTTAAGTGCACCAATTAAATCATCACTAAAATCATAATAAGAAGCTAAATCAAAACCATTCAAGATCGATGAAGAATCCTGAATTATAGGTAATGATTGTTTAAAAGATATTCTTTTACCTTTAGTTGGTTTAAATTTTTGGTTCCTGTCATCTTTGATAAGAGTATATCCTAAATCAAGATTGAAAAAATTTCCTTCCATTTTTTTTACAGCTGTTGAAGCTGTCGAATCAACTTCAATATCTTCCCAAGCAAGAGATATGTTAGGAGCGATGAAAAAATTTTCATACTGCTCAAATGCTGTTCCAAACTCAAAACCTGTTTTTGAACTACTAAAACCTGAGCTATTAGATCTATCCGTAGATGATACATCTAAAGAAGCAAATGCAGCGTTACCAGAATAATTATAATTAGGATTATTTACTGAAATATTGCCGCTTATTTTTTCCTCTGAGACATTTAATGCTGACTCTAGTTTAACTCCACGTCCTAACCAATTATTTTCTTTTACAGATATCATAAAACTAGTACCATCAGTACCAACCCCTGCTCCAGCCATAATCTCACCTGTGGCTTTTTCTTCCACAGATATATCGATAACTTTTAAGTCATCTAAAGAACCGTCGGAAACTTCATACTTTACTCTCCCGAATATATTTCTTGCTTTTATTTCATTTATAGATTTATTAACTAAAAGAGTGCTAAAAGGATCTCCCTCATCAACTAATAAAGCACTTCTAATTACTGAATCATTTGTTACAGAATTTCCAACAATATTTATTCTTTCAATTATAACTTTATCACCTTCAAAAATGTTAATTTTAACTTCAACTCCAGTACCATCTAATGTTTCTTCTACGTTATGATTTATAAATTGTAGTTCTTTTTGTTCGCTTAATTTATCAATTACATCTAAAACACTTTTTAGTTTTCTTTGAGAATAATATTCACCAGCTAATTTATTAAATTCTGACTCTAAAGATAAAAAAGCTTCAGTTTCTAAACTATCAGCAACGTTTGCATAAATTTTCTTAAACCTATATCTTTCTCCAGCATTGATATTGAAAGTTAAAACAAAACCTTCTCCTTCTGAATATTCAACATTTGTAGATTTAATATCAACTTCGTAATAACCTTTATTTCTATAATAGTTTTTTAATAAACGTTTATCTAATTCAATTCTTTCTTTATTAAGAAAAACACTTCTTGATATAAATTTCCAAAATTGTTTTTCTTGTGAAGTAATAATATCTCTTAATTTTTTTTCTCTAATTTTTTTATCTCCTAAAAAATATATTTTTGTAATTTTTGCTTTATCACCTTTATTTATCACATATCTTATATTAACTTTGTTATCTTCCAATGTTGCAATTTCGGCTTCAATTTTAACAAAATAAAATCCAAGAGTTCTATAAAATTCTTTAATTATATTAATATCTTTTTTAATATTATTTTCTACGAAAGGACTATTTTCTTTAAGAGATAGCATTTCATCAATCATCTCCATATATTTTTTTGCTTTTTCACCGTCATAAATAATGGACTTAATAATCGGGTTTTCTTTTACAGCAATATTTAAAGTGCCGTTTTTTATACTCGCAGATATGTCTGAAAAAAAATATGTGTTATATAATTTTTTAATCAAAGAATTAACATCAGAAATACTATAATCTTTACCTACTGATATATCTCCAAAAACAACTATTGTTTCTTTGGATATTCTTTCATTTCCTTTAATTTCAACTTTCTCTACTACTTCGGAATAAGAGATTGAATTAAAAAAAATAAAAAAAAGAAAAATAAAGCTAAATATTTTTTTAAATCTTTGCATAAAATTATCTTACACACATATTAATAGTTTTCAATCTAGCCCAATTATCTGCTATTTTTATATCTTTTATAGAGCTTGGTTTTCTTTTAGCATATTTTTTCAAATCTTTACCCTTTAAAATTTTATTTATATTTTTGACAATGTCTAAAAATTCAATTTTTCCTTTTAAAAATAGGTCTACTAAGACTTCATTAGCAGCATTTACTATTATTGGTGTCGAAGGACCCAAAACAAAACATTTTTTAAGAATTTGCATAGAAGGAAAAGCTTTATCATTAACTATTTTAAAATTAAGATTATTTATATCATAAATTTTTATATTTGATTTTTTAAGAAAATTATTCTGCTCGTTATAAAGTATGTTTGAAATTGGTATTTTCATATCTGCATCATACAAAATCATTTTTATTAATCCATTTCTAAATCTAATTATGGAATGAACATAAGATTGAGGATGTATCACTATTTTGTATTTTGATTTATCAAACTTAAAAAGTTTATAAGCCTCTATTACTTCAAAAACTTTGTTCATCATATTTGCAGAATCTACAGAAATTTTTTTACCCATTTTCCAATTTGGGTGTTTAATTGCCTGCTTGGGTTTAATTTTTTTTAATTTATTTTGTGGAGTATTTAAAAAAGGACCGCCCGAAGCAGTAATAATTATTTCCTCGACTTCTTCGTTGCTTACATTTTTAGTTAACTCCATGATAGAAAAATGTTCTGAATCAACGGGCAGTATCTCAGTTTTGTGCTTCTTTATAAGTTTAGATAAGATTTGCCATCCACAAATAATAGTTTCCTTATTTGCAATTGCTACTGTTTTACTAATTTTTATAGCGTCAATTGTTGGTTGTAATCCGGCCAAACCAACTACAGCTGACATTGTGTAATCTAATTTTTTTTTAACTATTTTTTTTATAGATATGTCTCCAAAATAAACTTTAGTATTTTTTAATGATTGTTTTACTTTTAAATAAAATTTATCATTTTTTATTAAGACATTTCTTGCCTTAAATTCTTTTGCTTGGCTAATAAGTCTTCTGTAATTGTTGTTAGCTGTCAGCAAGACAACATCAAAATCTTTTTTATTTTTTTTTATTACATCTAGTGTTGATTTTCCAATTGAACCAGTTGATCCAAGTATAGCAACTTTTTTTTTCATTAAAATACTAAAGGTTGAATTATTAATATCGTAGTGGGTATAGCAAAAATTACTCCGTCAATTCTGTCAAGCATTCCTCCGTGTCCTGGTAAAATTTTTCCAGTATCTTTAACTTTGGCTAACCTTTTAAAATATGAAATAATTAAATCACCCAATTGGCATGATAAAGAAATAAGTAAACAATATAAGATATCTTTATCTGAAGGATTAAATTCTTGAACGTAATATACCAATTCATTTAATTTAGAATCATAAATCATTAATATACCCAAAGGGAATAATGAAAATAAAAAAGAACCAAAACTTCCAGAGATTGTTTTGTTTGGGCTAATTTTTGTTAGTTTTTTTCCACCTATGCTTTTTCCAATTATATAACCTCCGATGTCTGAAAATACACAAACTCCTAAAACGAATAGTATACCGGCCGTTCCCATCTCAATTCTAAATTTATAAGCAGTATAAATAAAGAGAACCAAAAAAAGAAAACTTAAAATTATTGGCAAAATAATTATAGTTTTTTTTTTCCAAATTTTTTTATTTAAATTGATAAACTCGATCCAACAAATAAATGAAACTATTAATAACAAAAATAACCATGAAAAATTATTTATGAAGAGGCAATTTAAAGCAATTGCTATTAATACAATTGATGTAATTATTC
>Ga0066836_10002171_pt1 | contig 10471 bp, 9 predicted proteins | sample ETNtaG_18_FD_71568 | JGI IMG/M metagenome (GOLD analysis project Ga0066836, IMG submission 71568) | Marine microbial and viral communities from oxygen minimum zone, Eastern Pacific Ocean - ETNP201302SV91 | ecosystem: Environmental > Aquatic > Marine > Oceanic | place: Pacific Ocean: Eastern...
AAGCAATTGTTTCTAATGATCTTAGCTCTTTTCGTTTAACCATGGAAAGGTTATACGGTTTAATTAGATAAAATCTCTAAAAGCTCTTTTACTGACTTTATTTCATTATCGTAATGAGTTTTTTTCTTTAGATTCTCTTCAATAATATTTGAAGGTGCTTTTTCAATAAAATCTTTATTATTTAGTTTGCTTTCAATTTTCATTAAATTAGCTTCAAGATTTAGTAGATTTTTAGTCAATCTATTTTTTTCAACTGTAATATCAACAATATTTTTTATAGGCATAAATATTTTTAAATTTTTAAGAGTTACAGCTATACAATCTTCAATATTATAGTTGTCTGAGTTAATTGCTAGTCTATTAATTTTTGCTAGATTTATGATTGCATGTTCGTTATGTTTAATTACTTCTTTTACAAAGTCATTATTCGTCTGACAAAATACATCTTGTTTAGTTTTCGGATGTATATTTAGATCACTTCTAGTTTTTCTAATTACATTAATAATATCTTTTAATATATTTACTTCATTATGTATATTTTCATCATGAAATATCTTTTGTTGTGATGGAAACTTTGCATTCATTAATATGGCATCACTAGTATAACCAAGGTCATTCATTTCTTTCCATAGTGCTTCTGTAATGTATGGAATAATTGGATGGCATAGTTTTAAAATTATTTGTAGTGTATATATAAGAATATTTTTTGTATATTCATTACCTTTTTCTATTTCAATTTTTGAAATTTCAAGATACCAATCACAATATTCATTCCATATAAAGCTATATAAAGACGCTGCCATTAAATCAAATCTATATGTTGTACAATGCTTTTTATATTCATTCACTAATTCATCTAATTTAATAATTATATATTTTTCATATGTTGTGAGCTCATCAAATTTTATTTTTTCGTCAAATGTGTAATTTTCAGTTGATATATATACAAATCTAGATGCATTCCATAATTTATTACAGAAATTCCTATAGCCTTCAATTCTTTGTAAATCAAAATTTATATCTCTTCCCGTTGATGCTAAGGCACAAAAACAAAATCTTAATGCATCAGCACCATAAGGTTTTATACCATTTGGAAATTCATCTTGAGTTTTTTTAATTATTCTTTCTTTTAACTGTGGTTGAACTAAATTAACAGTCCTTTTATCAATTAAGGAGTTTAAATCAATTCCATCAATAATATCAATAGGGTCTATTACATTCCCAATTGATTTTGACATTTTTTTACCTTCAGAATCTCTTACTAAACCATGTATATAAATTGCTTTAAATGGAACTTTTTTAACAAATTTTATTCCCATCATAATCATTCTTGCAACCCAGAAAAAAATTATATCAAACCCTGTAACTAAAACACTAGTTGGATAGTATAATTCTAATTCTTTTGTTTTTTCAGGCCACCCTAATGTCGTGAAGGGCCATAACGCAGAAGAGAACCATGTATCTAAAACATCATTATCCTGTTGCAGCTTAATATTATTAGATATTTTATTCTTTTGTCTAATTTCCTTTTCATTGTTACCAACAAAAATATTCCCTTTATCATCATACCAAGCTGGTATTCTATGACCCCACCATATTTGTCGACTTATACACCAATCTTCTATATTATTTAGCCAATTAAAATATATTTTTTCCCAATTTTTTGGAATAAATTTAATGTTTGATTCTTTTACAGCATCAATTGCTGGTTTCACTAAAGTATCCATTTTCATAAACCATTGATTTGTTAATAATGGTTCTATAATTTCACCAGATCTTTCCCCTATAGGAAGTGTTATTTTGTAATCTTCTATTTTATTCAGAAGTTTTAGTTTTTCTAATTCTTTTACAACGTATTTTCTTGAGTCATGTATATTTTTATTTTCAAAAGTTTTACCAACATTCTTATTAAAAGTACCATCTTTATTTAAAATATTAATAAATGATAATTTATGTTTTTGACCTAATTGATAGTCATTAAAATCATGAGCTGGAGTTACTTTCACACATCCTGTACCAAATCCTTGATCTATTTTTTGATCTTGTATAATAGGTATTTCCCTATTAATAATTGGAACTATTACTTTTTTACCTATTAAATCTTTATATCTTAAATCATCTGGATTGATACATATTGCGCTATCGCCAAATAAAGTTTCTGGCCTTGTTGTTGCAACTGTAATTTTCTTATTAGAATTTAACAAGTTATAGTCAATGTAGTAGAGTTTTCCATTTTTTTCTGTATTAGTAACTTCTAAATCTGAAAGTGCAGTTTGTAATTTTATATCCCAATTAACTAATCTATTTCCTCTGTAAATAATTTTTTCATCATGTAGCGTAATAAATACTTTCTTTACTGCTTCGCTTAATCCATCATCCATGGTAAACCTATTTCTAGTCCAATCTGCTGACGATCCTAACCTTTTGGTTTGATTGATAATAGTGTTACCAGATTCTTCTTTCCATTTCCAAATTTCATCTACGAGTTTCTCTCTTCCAATATCATTTCTTGATATCCCTTTATGAGATAAATTATTTTCAACAACTAACTGTGTTGCTATTCCTGCATGATCAGTACCAGGTTGCCAGAGAACACTTTTGCCCAACATTCTATTATATCGAATTAAAATATCTATAATTGTATGTTGAAAAGCATGACCCATATGTAACGTCCCAGTGACATTTGGAGGAGGTAGCACTATTGAGTAATTAGATTTTAAATTTTTTGCTACAAAACAATTATTTTTAATCCATTTATCATAGATATTTTTTTCAATTTCATCTGGTGAGTATTTTATATCCATTTATAAATTCTCGTACTTTATATCAAGATTATTATTTTTATAATATGTATATTTTTTTCTTGCACAATCTTTTTGTGATTCATTTTGAGTAACTATTTCAATTAATATTTTAAAGTTATTATTTTTTTCTCTTTCTTTCATATTTAAATTAAATAAAACATTGTACTTATTGTTATCATAACTATACTTATCATCACATAATAGAACGCTAACATCTTCATCAAAATTATCTTGAGTGCAATGAGGTATGAAGCTAATTTGTTCAAACGTCCACAACATGGTATCAAGATTATTTAAGAGAGACTTGTTATCTGCCTTTATCACAATTTTATATTTTTGTTTATAGTATATCTTAACAATCTGACAAATAGATTTTTCTAAATCATTAGATTTATCCAATATAAAAAAATGAACTTGTGCTTTCAATTTATTGATTTGATCTGATAAAGTCTACTAACAAGCTCACTGGTCTTCCAGTAGATCCTTTATTTGCCCCCACTTCCCATGCCGTACCAGCAATATCAAGGTGTGCCCATTTTATTCCTTCGGTAAATTTTGCTAAAAATGCAGCAGCAGTAATTGCTCCACCGTATCTTCCACCGATGTTTTGTATATCTGCAAAATTAGTTTTTAATTCTTTAAAATAGTCATCATATAATGGCAGTTGCCAAACTCTATCACCAGTGTTTTCAGCTGATTTTTTTATTAACTCTGCAAGTTTTTGATTATTTGCAAATAAACCGCTTGGATATTTTCCTAAACCTACAAGACAGGCACCAGTTAAAGTAGCCATATCAATCATATATTTAGGTTTATATTTTTTTGCATAAGTTATTGCATCACATAATACTAGTCTACCCTCAGCATCAGTATTTAGTATTTCAATTGTAATCCCTGACATGCTTTTTACTACATCTCCTGGTCGAGTAGCTTGACTGCCAGGCATATTCTCAGAACAGGCAATTACTCCAACTATATTTGTTTTTATTCTCATTTCCGCACAAGCTCTTATGGTTCCTAGAACACTTCCTGCGCCAGACATATCAAATTTCATTTCATCCATGTTTGCTGATGGCTTTATAGATATGCCTCCAGTATCAAATGTTATACCTTTTCCAACCAAGACGATTGGAGGTTTTCGTTTTACTGGCATATATTCTATCGTAACAATTTTTCCAGGCTCTTTGCTTCCTTTTGAAACTGCAAGAAAGGCTTCCATGCCTAAAGTTTTCATTTTCTTTTCTTCTATTACTGATACTTTTAATTGTTTATTAACTTTCTTTAATTTTTTTGCTTCATTACTTAAAAATAATGGAGTGCATATATTTGGAGGGGTATTCCCAAGATCTTTTGCTAAACTTATACCGTTAGATAAAGCTTTCCCAATTTTAATATATTCACTAAATTTTTTTGTATTAACTATAGATTTAGAAGAAAAAATACATGTTTTCAAATTCACTATTTCTTTTTCTTTTTTATGTGAATACTTATATTTTGCATTTTCTATTGCAGTAATTAGCATCTCATAAGATGTTTTGGCTTTATTAGATATCATATTTTCTGTATTTATAGAAAGTATTTTTGTTTTTGTGCTTATAATTTTTTTTATTATTAAATTTATTGCATTATTAAAAATAATTGGATTAAATTTTTCTTTATTTCCCAAACCAAAAAATAGTATTTGAATATTATTATCTAAATCATCAAAAGTTCTATGATCTCCTAATTTTCCAGTAAAATTATTATTCGTAAAATTTGTTTCTATTAAGCTATAAGTCGATTTAGATATCCATTTATCTAAATGCGTTATTTGCTTATTATCAAAAACACCAATTAAGTGTATATCAACATTTTTGATATTTTTGTTTGATTTTGAGTATTTATAGTCCATATATCCGCCTATTAATTATTTCATGAAAACATACACTAGATTAACATTTTTTTTAAAACTTGTTAAAATTAGATAAATATATATTAATGAAAATTCTTGAAAAATATCTTATTAAGGAAATTGTAGGTTCTAGCCTATCAATTTTTGGCATTTTTATGATTATATTATCTGCAAATACTATGCTTAGGCTTATTGAAGAGGTATCTTTAGGCAATTTTCCCTCATATTTGTTATTTCCTATAATAATTATAAAAATAACCCAATATTCTGTCTATCTAATACCAATAAGCTTATTTTTTGGTATTATTCTCTCATTGGGTAGATTCTATAATAGTAATGAGATGGCCGTTATATCATCCTCAGGACAATCGCCGAAAGATTTAGCTAAAATTATCTTTAATGTAATACTGCCCTCAACCTTTTTGGTTGCACTATTTTCACTATATGTAACACCATCGGCAACTGAATATAGGTATAAGCTTGAACAAAGACTAAATAGTGAAGAAAGGATAGAAGAAATTAAACCAGGGAGATTTACTTCTTCGCAGAATGGAAGAGCAACATTTTTTGTGGAAAATATTAAAAGAGGACGACTTAATAAAATATTTTTTAGTTCTATAGCAAGCGATACTAATACTGTAGAAAATTCAAAATCTGCTTCGTATTATACAGATAAGAATAATAGAAAATATTTACTAATGAAAGAAGGAGTCATAAGTGAAATAATTGGCCCTGTCTACACAGTAACAAGAAAAACTAGATATAAAGAACATGGCATACAACTTGGGCAAGACATACCTAAATTTTATAATGATAGATTTGATTCCATGAGCACGATAGAATTATTTCAAAATGAAAAGCTTGAGTCATCTGCTGAATTACAAGCAAGACTATTCTTACCAATTGCAACCTTGCTATTGGGACTGATTGCTATACCATTAAGTTATTCTTCACCAAGGAAAGGTAGATATAATAAAATATTCTTAGGCGCTATTGTTTACTTTACATATTTTATATTAATTTCAATAGCTAAGAAATTATATCTGTTAAATTATACTCCAATATTTTTTGGCACATGGTGGATTCATGTGGTGATAGCTATTATAATCTTTTTTATCTATGCAAATGATATGAACAAAATACCTAATAGAAGTTAATGATTATACCTTTTTATTTATTCAAGAGATTTTTATTAGGACTATTTGTTAGCATGGTTGTACTTGTTTCTATTGAAACATTTTTTTCTTTTACAGCTGAAATCAAATATTTAGATCAAGGTAATTATGATTTAATTACTATTTTAAAATATATTATTTTAAATATTCCAAAAAGCATTGATATTATGTATCCTTATGCTGTTTTAATAGGATCAATGTTGTCATTAGGTGCAATGGCCTCAGATATGGAATTTGTCTCAATGCAATCTGCAGGTATTTCTGTAACTAGAATTATTTCAATTATCATAGTACAGGTATTTTTATTTTCTTGTGTGTTTTATTATATTACTGATTCCGTAATACCTAAATATAGCAGTAAAGCAGAGAAAAAAAGAAATATTGCTTTAAATAAAAAAATAATATTTAAGCATAATGGTGTTTGGTTTAAAGATAAGTCTACATTTATAAAAATTGATGAAATATATTCTACTTCGAACTTGAAAGGTATTACCATGTATCATTATGATGAAAAAAATACATTACAATCTATCAAACATATTAAAGAGGCTCATGCTAGTAATAATACATGGGCACTTAAAAATGTAACTGAAATTTTTCTAGGATCTGATCCTATAATTAAAAAAGAATATGGAGAACAGACTTTAAATAATTTTCTTGACAAGAATCTTATTTCTATCAAAACAAATAAGCCTTATAGTATGTCGTTACGGAATGTTGGAAAAAATATTAGATATCTTGAAAAAAATAATTTAGACAGCAGTGTGCAAAAAAAAATATTTTGGGAAAAAGTATTCAAGCCTATTTCTACAATAATAATGTTATTTTTAGCAATGCCATTTTTATTTGGAAAACTTAGATCAACGAATACAAGCAAGAGGATTGTTATAGGAGTATTTATAGGAATATCATTCTTTATTATTTCTTCAATTTTACCAAATCTTGGTATGTTGATAGGATTGACGCCATTTGTAAATGTTTTATTGCCACACTTAGCTTTTGTAATAATAGGGAAATATTTATATGAATATCAGTTAGAAGCTGGATTACGTTAATTATTTTTTTTTACTATTATGGTTTTAGATATAATGTCTTGAAGTGATTTTTTATTAAATAATAATAGTATATGCCCTCCTAGCAACGAAAATATAATTCGCAATAAACATTGTTTTATAGAAATTTGATCATTGCCTTTAACATTAATAAGATAAGTTTTCCAACTTTTCATTCCAAGTGTTTGTCCATGATTCATCCAAAACCAAGAATAATATGTGATAATTATTAAAAGAAGATAAATTTGATAAAATGTATTATTTGTTATTGCAGAACCATTTGAGAATAATAATACAGGCATAGTTAAGAAAAATAGAATAGAGAATAAAAGCATTAAATCATAAAAACATATTAATATATTTTTTATAAATCCAACTTTCTTATGCGTGTGATCTTTCATATTTTTTCACTAAAGGGAATTACATCAACAACCGAGTTTTTCTTTACAATACTTACATTTGACGAAAGCCTTATATAACAATTTGCCTTTGACAAAGAAGTTAAAATATTTGAGCCTTGTAAACCAGAAATTTTAACAAAACTACCTTTTTCGTTTTGCATAAGACATGCTCTTTTATATTCAACTCTTCCTTTCTTTTTCTTTATTTCCGATATAGTTTTAGCTTTTATTATTAATTTTATTTTTTGCTTTAATCCAAGAATTTTATTAATAGCTGGTATCACAAATAATTCAAATGTAACAGCAGCTGATACAGGATTACCCGGTAATCCAAAAAAGAATGATTTACTAATTTTGCCATAAGCAAGAGGTCTTCCGGGTTTTATAGCTATTTTCCAAAAATTTATTTTACCTATTTTATTTAAGGCATCTCTAATATAATCAGCATCTCCAACTGAGACACCACCCGTGGTAATTATTAAATTAGATATTTTTGCACATTCTTTAAATTTTTTAATAATAACATGCTCTTTATCAACAACTACTCCCATATCATTAATTATCACAGGTAAATCTGATAGTAGGCCATGAAGTAAATATCTATTACTGTCATAAATTTTACCTTTTGTTAATTTTTTATTTATTGAAATTAATTCATCGCCCGTAGAAAAAAAACTTATTACAGGTTTTTTAAAGACTTTAATTTTTTTGATCCCAATTGAGGATAATATTGATAAGTTAATATAATTTATAGCATCTCCTTTTTTTAATACTATTGATGATTTTTTTATATCTTCACCTACAAATCTTATATTTTGATTTTTTTTAATATTTCTTTTAAATTTAATTTCTTTTCCATTACTTGTTGTCATTTCTTTCATTATCACTGCATCTGCATTACTAGGAATCAATGCACCCGTCATAACTTTTACAGTCTCTTTAGGTGTAAGTTTTTTATCGTATGATTTTCCTGCAAAAGAAGTAGCTACCTGAGTAAGTGAATAGTTATTTTTTTTTAAATTGTTTATATTAACTGCATATCCATCCATAGCAGAATTTTTAAATGATGGAATATTTATTTTTGATTTGATATTTTGATACAAAACTCTACCTAAAGCATTTTTAATATCAACTGTCTCGCAGCCCATACTTGATGTAATTGATTGCAGTATTAATTTAAGAGCTTGGGTTTCATCTAATGCATTAGAATCAAACTCATTAATACAGCTATTTTTTATATTTTTACTCATAAGTTATACTTTAATTTTCTATTATTATGATTTCATAGTACAATTTAAATATATATTGTAAATATTGTATATGTTGAACGTTATAAATGACAATATTATTGATAATTATTGCGATTCAGTTTGGATCGAAAAAGGACTATCTAAAAATACAGTCTCATCATATATGAGTGATTTACTTCAACTATCTAAATGGTTGAAAAAACAAAACAAAGATTTACATAGCTGCACAGAATCTGATTTAAATTCCTTTTTAGCATCTAAAATTGATCGAGGTAACAGTACAACATCTGTAAATAGAGCTTTATCATCCATAAAAGGATTTTATAATTGGTTAATACATAATAATTATTTGTCTATAAATCCTAGTGAATTATTAGAATCTCCTAAAATAGGGAGAAAGCTTCCCGTAAACATCAGTGAAGAGGATGTTGAGAAGATTTTGAATGCGCCTCAGTTATCACTTAGTAAAGGGGTACGAGACAAAACAATATTAGAGTTACTTTATGCAACAGGGTTAAGAATATCAGAATTAACCAATTTAAAATTAAATCAAGTTGATCTTTCTAGAGGAATTGTAAGAGTTATAGGAAAGGGAAATAAAGAGAGAATTATTCCTATAGGCAAAACAGCATTAACCTGGTTAAGTAATTTTATAAATAATTATCGTCAAGACTTTATTGTTAATCAAAATAACAATTATATTTTTTTAAATAAAAAAGGAAATCCACTTTCAAGAAAATCTTGCTGGAGTATTATTACAAATTATTCTAAAAAAACTATACCTAACAAAAAATTTTCTCCACATTCATTGCGACATGCTTTTGCTACACATTTATTAAATAATGGAGCAGATCTTAGATCAGTGCAAATGCTACTTGGTCATTCAAGTTTGTCCACCACGCAAATTTATACACATGTGGCAAAAGAACGCTTAATTAATTTTCATAACAAATATCATCCAAGAGGTTAAAATATGAAAAATATATTAATAGCTTTTAGTATTTTTCTCGTTTCATGCAGTTCATCTTATGAAGTTGACGATGCAGAAAAAGTTTTTACAGAAAAATACCCAAACCTCAAAATTGAGTCTATAGAGAAAATTGACAATTCTTTTTTTGAAATAATCATTAGAGATCAGATATTTTATTTAACTTCTGATTTAAAACATTTACTTGCTGGAAATATTATTAATATAAAAACAGGAAATAATTTAACAGAGACACGCATTAAAAAACATCGTTTATCGTTACTCGAAAATATCCTAGACAGTGATACAGTAATATATAAACCAAAAAAAACTTCACACGTAATTACAATATTTACAGATGTTTCGTGCCCTTATTGTAAAAAACTCCATGATGAAATTGATAAACTGTTAGAAAATAATGTAGAAATTAGATATGTCCTCTTTTCTCGAAATGGTCAAGATGATGGAGCCTATCGAGATATGGTTTCTATATGGTGTTCAGTAAATAAAAAAGAATTGATTAAAAAAGCATTTAATGATGATTTTTTATCTCAAAAAGATTGCAAAAACCCTTTAGATAAAAATTATCGATTAGGATATGAGCTTAGAGTTAATGGGACCCCAATGATATTTACAGAAGATGGGACTGTTATTCCAGGTTATCTTCCATATAAAAAAATTCTTGAAATATTAAAATCTAGTTAAAACAATTTTTATTTCCTCTTCCCTAGTGATGGCAATCCACCAGAAATTGTCCGAACTGATTGAGACTTTTCATGCTTTGCTTCTTTCAGTTTCGAACTTTCTTTTTTACTAGCAACGTAAGGAATGGTCTTTGGATATTTGTCATATCTCTTCTCTTCAGATAAAATATATTTTTCAATTTCGTCTATAAAATCTTTTTGATCTTGATACTTTTTATTTGCTTTCA
>Ga0066836_10002175_pt1 | contig 10457 bp, 12 predicted proteins | sample ETNtaG_18_FD_71568 | JGI IMG/M metagenome (GOLD analysis project Ga0066836, IMG submission 71568) | Marine microbial and viral communities from oxygen minimum zone, Eastern Pacific Ocean - ETNP201302SV91 | ecosystem: Environmental > Aquatic > Marine > Oceanic | place: Pacific Ocean: Eastern...
CTAATGTATTTTGACTTTACTACAGTAGCATTTGATCAATTATTATCAAATGCTGCAAAGAGTAGATATATGTTTGGAGGTCAAACAAAAGTTCCTCTAACTCTTTTTGCAAGATCTGGAAGTGGAACTGGACACGCAGCACAACATTCAAGTGCATTTTATTCAATTTTAGCTCACATTCCTGGCTTGAAAGTTGTTACTCCATCAGACGCTTATTCTGTTAAGGGTTTATTATCCGCAGCAATTCGAGATGATGATCCAGTTTTTGTTGTAAACGATAAAAAATTAATTAATATGACAGGCTTTGTTCCAGACCAAGAATATCAAATTGAATTAGGAAAAGGGAGATACTTGAAAAGAGGAAATGACATCACATTAGTAGGTATGAGTTACACTTCGGTTGTGTGTAAGGAAGCTGCAGAAAAATTAGAAAAAGTAGGTGTAAATGCAGAAGTAATTGATCTTATGTCCTTATCTCCATTAGATGAAGAAATAGTTATTGATTCAGTAAAAAAAACAAACAGAATCGTAATAGTTGATGAAGATAATCCAAAAGCAAGCATAGCTAGTGAAATTGCAGCAATTGTTTCTGATAAAGCCTTTGATTTTCTTGATGCTCCTGTAAAACGAGTGACGGCCCCACACACTCCTGTACCTTATAGTAAAGGGTTGGAAGATGAGTTTATGCCTGATAGCAATGATGTTTTTGAAACGGTAAAAAAACTTTTAGATATTTGATTTTTTTATTTCTTCAATAAGCTCTTCTTTATTTTTACAAATAACAGAATTATCATTAATAGCATATGATAATAGGCTGTTATATGGATAAATTCCACTTTCATGTCCATCAGACCATAATGGTTGTATAGCGTATTTTCCTACAATAATATAGTCCACAACAATTATGTCATCAGATACCCCTGATACATTTAACAACTTTTTACCTGTTAATTCTTCCACACAATTTGCACACGCACATTGTAGTCTTAGATATTTGTAAGGATAGATGCAAGATATATCGTTTCCCCAAATAATTTCTAAGCCATCACTTAATCTATTTACAGCTTTCGGTTCCATAAAATATTATGATTCTAATATGATTTTCTAACACACAGAGTAATGTTATTGAAATTCTAAATAAAAAACATATAAAAATTAATACTTAAATAGGTGAAAAAATGAGCGATATTATAAAAGTTGGTGTTGTAGGGGCTGGCGGGAATACTGTTTTGAAACATATTCCTCTCCTTCAAAAAATCGAAGGAGTAGAGATAGTATCTGTAGCTAATAGGTCTATCAAGTCTTCAAGTGCAGTAGCTTCTCAATTTGAAATAAAAAACTACTATGACAATTGGATAGAGGTAGTACATGATCCAGGTCTTGATGCAATTGTAATTGGAACTTGGCCATATATGCATAAAAAACTTACTATTGAAGCTTTGGAACAAGGAAAGCATGTTTTATGTGAAGCTAGAATGTGCATGAATGCTGAAGAAGCAATCGAAATGTATGATTGTGCTCAAACGTACCCCAATTTAGTTTCTCAAATTGTCCCTGCTCCCCACACATTACCAATTGACAAAACAATTATACGGCTTATCTCATCAGGATATATTGGTGATTTGATAAATCTTAGAGGAATGGTTACTGCCGGAAATGATTTTCCTAAAAATAATCAAGAATTTCACTGGAGAAATAATAGAGATTTATCCGGAAATAATATAATGCAAATGGGTATTTGGTACGAAGCAATTATGAGATGGCTTGGACCAGCAAAATCTATCACAGCTAATGCTCAAACTATTATGAATCCTAGAGTTGATTATGATGGTAATTATGCCTATACGGATATACCTGACCATCTAGATGTACTTTGCGAAATGATTAGCGGTGGTACTGCTAACTTACAATTTACTATGGTTTCTGGGATGGCTCCTGAATCAGAAATGTGGATTCATGGTACAAAAGGTACTATTGTAATTAAAACTGAAACCACTGATGATCCTGGTGCACCAGCATTAAAATTATATGGAGCAGAGCAAGGACAAAAAAACTTAGAAGAAATAAAAGTTCCTGATGCAGAAAAAGGATCATGGAGAGTTGAAGAAGAATTTATCAATGCAATTCGTGGAAAAGAAATTATTACACATACAAACTTTACAGATGGTGTTAAATATATGAAATTTACTGATGCTATTTTTGATTCATATTCAACAGGCCAAAAGATTTATCTAGATTGAAATATGAAAAAAATTGATTTAAATGCAGATATAGGTGAGTCTTTTGGATCTTACAAACTAGGTTATGATGAAGAAATCGTAAAGTATATTTCATCAGCAAATATTGCTACTGGATTTCATGCTGGTGACCATAATTGGATAAAAAAAACAGTAGATTTATCAATAGAGCATGACGTTTCTATAGGAGCTCATCCGGCATATCCTGATTTAGCAGGATTTGGAAGAAGAGAAATGTCTATATCTTCTGATGAAATCGAAAATTTGATTAAATACCAAGTGGGAGCACTAATAGGATTTGTTGGAATAGATAATATTTCTCACGTAAAACCTCATGGTGCACTTTATAATAAAGCTGTTAAGGATGAATCTACCGCTAAAGCTATAATTACTGCTATAAAATCTATAAGCGATAACATTATACATGTTGTTTTGGCAGGCTCATTATGGGAAAAAATTGCAATTGAATTAGGAGTAAAGATTTCTAGAGAAACTTATGCAGACAGAGAGCTTATGTCAGACGGAACTCTTTGTCCAAGATCTGTAAAGGGCTCAGTGATAGAAGATTCAAAAAGAATAGTAGAAAGAACATTGCAAATGATTAAAACTAATCAAGTTGAGACTTATGATGGAGATATAATAAAAATCAATTTTGATTCAATATGTTTGCATGGAGATACAAAAGGTGCTGTTCAAATAGCTAAAAGTATAAATGATTCATTTAGAGAAAATAATATAGTACTCACCTCCATGCCTAAAATTATTTTATGAAAAAAGATTTTGTTATAAATTTTCATGGTGATTCTACTTTGGTTATAAAACTAGGTGAATATATCGATATTAAAACAAATGAGATTGTACATAATTTAATCGAAAACTTAGAAAAAGACATAATTTATCAAGATTATATAGAAGATATATATCCTACATATAACAACATCGTAATTGATTATGATAATTTATTGATTGATTTTGAAACTTTGAAAATCAATATTTCTAAAAACATAGTGAACTATTTAAAAAATTATGATAATAATTTATCTGAGGAAAAAACCATTGAAATTCCGGTCAAATATGGAGGAGAAAATGGTCCCGATTTAAAAAATATGTCAGATAAGCTTAAAATTTCTGAGGAGAAAATCATTGAAATTCATACTGAATCTATATATAAGATTTTTATGATTGGTTTTATGCCAGGATTTCCTTATTTAGGAGGTTTAGATAAGAGAATATCTTTTCCAAGGCTTTCTACTCCTCGAACTACAGTCCTTCAAGGATCAGTTGGAATCGCTGGAATGCAAACAGGTATTTATCCCTTTGCTTCTCCGGGTGGATGGAATATTATTGGTCGAACACATAAAAAACTATTTAATACGGAAAATGATCCACCTGCGTTATTATCAAGTTTTTCAATTTTGAAATTTATAAGAGAATGATAGAAATTTTAAATTCAGGTTTATTATCTAGCTTTCAAGATAAAGGTAGATATGGGAAAAAAAAATTTGGTGTATCCAGATCAGGATCTTTAGATTCTTTTTCTTTTGAATTAGCTAATAAATTGACAAGCAATTCTTATAATGAACCTTGCATTGAAATATTAGGAGGCTTTTCTTGCGTTTTTATGGAAGAAGCAGTTATATCAATCACTGGTCCTATGGAAATATTTTCTGTAAATGATAACTTTATTTATCAAACAAATTCTTCAATAAAAATGAATTATGGAGATAAGTTAGATATACCATTTAGTAATAAAGGGAATATTTTTTATTTATCTGTTTCAGGTGGATTTAGAATTCATAAAGTTTTGAATTCTTACTCTTATCATCAACCCTCAGATATAACCAATGAACTAAAAATATCAAATGGCGATATCATCAAATTCAATAAAAATTTTCAAAATGATTTATTTATTTCTGATAATACTTTTTTTAAAAAAAGAATATTTAATGATGAAACGATTAGGATCATATATAACAAAGATACAAATGTTAAAAAATTTAAAAGCATCTTTGAACAAACAGAATTTAGAATATCTAATCAAATTAGTCGTCAAGGTATTAGATTGACAGGTGAGCCTATAGATTTTTTTAAAGACCAAAATGAAATTTCTTCTGAAGTTTCAACAGGGACAGTACAACTTCCCCCAGACGGGATGCCTATCATATTATTGAATGATTCTCAAACTACGGGTGGTTATAAAAAAATTGGATCAATACCTAGATTTCAACTTTCAAAAATATGCCAGAGACCAATTTCTTCTACTGTGAAATTTTCTGGAATATCATTAAGTGAATCTATTTCTGAATTTCGTAAGATGTACTCAGAATTCAATAATATTAATATTCAAAACTATTCAAATAGAGTTCTAGAAATAAATGGGAGATTGATTTCAGTTCTAATTTCTAAAAATAATAGTATAATATCCATAGCTGATAATCAGCAATTCGAAATAACTGAGGAGAAATTTGAATAATTCTTTATTAGATGGGTTGCAAGTATTTTGGATAGGTATACTAGTAGTTTTTATTGTTTTGGTCCTACTACTACTTTCGATAAAAGTATTAACTTTTTTTGAAAAGGAAAATTTAAAAAAAGAAATTGTTGGGAACAAATTAAAAACTAATAAAAATGACGACAACTTATTGGATATAGCTGCAGCTATAGGGGTTTCAATATTTACAAAAGGTAAAAATAAAACTAATGAAATTGCCGCTGCTGTTGCTGTTTCAATATATGAAAATGACAATCAAAAAATAATACATAAAGATTTTTCGTCTTATGATTCTCCTTGGATAACAATTAATCGTTCGAGAATGATGCAAAAAAAATTAAGAAGGGTATGAATTGAGTAAATATAAACTTAATATTGATGGACAAAACTTTGATGTAGAAATTATTTCTGAAAAAAACAATTCTTATGAAGTTATGGTTAATGGAGAGCTGATAGAAGTTTTAAAAGGATCTTCAACAAGTTCAACTACAAAAGAACCCTTAGTCCCGAAAGTTTCTCCAACTAAGAATGAAAATGTAATTAAGAAATTAGATACTAATCAAAATATTGATATTAATGATGAATCTTCAAATGCAATAAATAATGGAGATTCTATTAAGGCTTTAATGCCTGGGAAAGTATTAAAAGTTTTGGTTGCCACAGGCGATAAAATTGAATTGGGAGCCCCTCTTTTAGTTATCGAATCTATGAAAATGGAAAACGTTATTTCTTCCAATATAAAAGGCCAAGTCAAGAAAATACATGTAAAGATTGATGATAATGTTCAATATGATCAACCTTTGGTAGATATAAATTAATTTTGAGAATAATAATATGATAGATTACATAGAACCTTTAATTGAGGGGATCAATGATTTAATTTCAAATCCCAGTATGGTAATAATGTGGTTTATTTCAGGTCTTCTATATTACTTTGGTATTTATAAAAAGAAAGAGCCTTTATTATTAGTTCCTATATCTACAGGTATTCTATTAGCCAATTTACCAATGGGTGAATTAATTAGATCGGGGAGTAATGGAGAACCTGATGGATTTTTAAGAATTTTTCAAAATATAGGTATGACTAATGACATTCTTCCTCTTTTGATTTTTTTAGGTATGGGAGCTTTAACTGATTTTGAGCCTGTATTATCAAATCCAAAAACATTACTTTTAGGAGCAGCTGCTCAGGTAGGTGTATTTGCTGCACTTTTAGGAGCATTATTTATAAGTTTGACCCCATTTTTTGATTTTGGGTTATTGGAAGCTGCTTCTATAGGGATTATAGGTGGAGCAGATGGGCCAACCACAATTTTCATTTCAACAAGAATGAGAGAGATAGGAAATAATTTACCCTTATATCAAATGAGTGATATAGTAGGTGCAACTGCAGTTGCAGCCTATTCTTATATGGCATTGGTACCTATAATCCAACCTCCTATAATTAGATTGTTTACTACTAGAAATGAACGCAAAATAAGAATGGATTATTCTGAAAAAAAGATTTCTAAGAGAACTAAAATTTTATTTCCAATATTAACTATTATTATAGTCAGTATTTTAGTCCCAGATGCGTCTCCTCTTATTTCAATAATGATGTTTGGAAATATTTTAAGAGAATCTGGTGTTGTTGATAGATTAGCTAAAACTGCACAAAATGAATTGATGAATATAGTTATTATTTTATTAGGATTATCTGTAGGAGCTACTATGCCTGCTAATGTGTTCTTAAAAGTAGAAACAATTTCTATTTTTATTCTTGGACTTATCTCATTTATTTTCGCAACAATTTCTGGGATTTTATTGGCAAAAATAATGAATCTGTTTTTAAAAAAGCCAATCAATCCCATGATTGGTGCAGCAGGGGTTTCAGCTGTTCCGATGGCAGCCCGAGTTGTTCAAAACGAGGCTTTTAAAGAAGATCCAAATAACTATATTCTCATGCATGCAATGGGGCCAAACATAGCCGGAGTAATAGGTACAGCAACAGTAGCTGGTGTTCTTTTGGCTATTGTTCCAAAATTGGTAGTATAAACAATGGAATACTCAGTTTATATTTATCTGATTTTATCTATAGTTTGTTTGTTTGTTGGATTTTTAGGAGGTTTTTTAGGAATTGCATTAGGTGCAGTTAGATTGCCAATTATTCTTCTTCTTGGTATTGAGCCTATAATAGCGGCGTCTACAAATTTACTAGCTGTTATTTTTGGATCTTTTGCTGGATTAATACCTGCTATAAAACAAAATAGAGTCCCAATAAAATCTTCTTTGCTTATATCTGTCCCTTCAATGATTGCAGCTTTTTTAGGAGGTTATTTTGCATTTCAAATACCAGAATTAGCTTTAGTTATAATTATGATTTTTTGTCTCGTTTTATCTGGATTAGTAATGACCTTTTACCGTATAAAAGAATATGATACTAATCAGTTAAAGAAAAATTCGTTTAAAGCTGTTTTGGTAGGCATTTTAATTTCATATTTTGGAGGGACAGTTGGCTTGGCTTTGGGGGTTTTAAGAGTTCCTGCTTTTGTATACTTTCTTAAGATGAATATTAAGAATGCTGGAGGGATAAATCTTTTTGTATCAATTTTAGTAGGACTTTCTGCTTATGCAGGTCATTCTTTTTCAGGAGGAGTAGATTACATACTTATTTCATCAATTGTTTCTCCAACTATAATAGGAATGTATTTTGGATCAAGATTTGTAAAAATTGCTAATGACAACCAGCTTCGTAAAGCTTTAGGAATAACCTTATTGATTTTGTCAGTAGTATTACTTATAAGAGAGTTTTAGGCAGAATCTAATAGAGTCTGCCTAAAAAATTCTATTATTTTTTGGTTTCCCAAAAAATATCACCTATCTCTTCAATTGAAGCTTTAAATTCTTTAGCCTTTCCTAGATCTACATTGACTTTTACGAAAGATCCAAGTTTACATGCATTCCAAACTTTTTCATGCAAATCTGGATATTTTTCTAAATGTTCTGGTTTAAAATAATCTGTCCAAATAACTAAAATGTCATCTTTAGCTTTTTTTGCATGTTCTTCTTTTGCGGCTACAAATCGAGCCATCGAATTACCAAGGCTTGCAGATGGGCCTTTAGAATAATCTAATTCTTGTAGCAATTCTGTCATTCTTATTACTGTCTGAGCTGCCTGAATGGCGTCATGAGGGTCATAAATTCCACAGGGAATATCACAATGACTACTTGCTTCATGGATATTAAATATTCTTTCAAAAATATTAGTTAACATTTTTACTCCTTCTTCAAATTTTTTCTTATAGTTATAAAATATATATTATGTTAAATATCGCAAGTTTGATAACTGCTTTTATTAAAAATTTTATAAATATAATTATTTTTAGAAAAAAGTATATGATTTTCAAAATCACTGAAATTAATAGCCATAGCATGGAACCAAATTTTCATGAAGGGGAGTATTATTTAGTAAAAAAAATTTTAGATTTTAATACAATAAAGAGATTTGATGTTTTAGTACATTATTGTGATATTCACAATATAAATCATATTAAGAGAGTCATTGGGTTACCTAGTGAAAAAGTAACTTTCAAGGATAAAAATTTTTTTATAAATGACAAATTTATTAAAAACTTTACAATTCCTAATCCGATCAATTTACAAGTAAAAACTGATAACCAATCTTTTTTTTTATTATCCGATAATTTTTCTATATTTGGAAAATCTTGTGATTCAGTAAAAAACGGGCCATTAAAAAAAGACCATATTATAGGTGTTGTTAATTGAAATGTTTTTCAATTAACAATTTTGAAGAAAGCACAGCAGTTTCCATTGTGTTTGGTAAATCTTGAATAGTCCAATCACCGACATATAGTAAGTTTTTATTTTTATTGTTTATTTTAGAGATTTGATTATTAACTTGAGTAGCTTTTGGTGATCTTACAGCTAGTGATTTTATGGTTTTGGTATCTTTAGACATATTAAGTTCTTTTCTTAATATATTTTCATATTCCTTTATTAATTTTTCATTTGTGCTTTTAATCAAATTTCCAACAGCACTTAAAGATATTACTATTTTAAATTCCTTATTTGTTTTTTCATTTTTATTATCAGAAAACACCCACTCTAATTTTGAATTACTAAAACTAATAAAATCTTCATTGATCACTTTTTTATTAAACCAGAAATATATATTAATTATTCCATTGGTAGTGATATTTAAATTTTTATTATTTAATTTTCCTAGACTTATTGCATTACTTATATTTGTAGCTATTATCACTTTGTCATAACTATATTTTTTGTTTTTCCCTTCTAAAACATACTCATTTCTAAGAAAATTGATTTTATTTATCTTCTCTCCCTGAAAAAGATTAGAGTGGTTTAATTTCATGTAATGTTCAAATTTTTTATTTATAATTTCGCTAAATGGTTTTTTGAAATAGCAAATCCCAATATTTTTTTTTGGATTAAAAATCATCAATTTAAATAAATTTACTGCCTGATTTATTGGTATTTTATTAAGTTTAGAATTGAAAGCCGGAACGCATATTATCTCCCAAAATTTTTTTATCATTGCCTGATTCTGTCCATTTTTTTCTAACCAGGCTTTAAAAGAAATCTTATGATTATAATTTTTTACTTTAGACAATTTATATAGTCCTATAAGAATTTTTAGCCTTTCAGTAAAATTTATATTTTTATAATTCAGGACAGAAAAAATTAGATTGAATGGATATATAGATAAATTAGATTTAATGAAATATTTTTTGGAATTATCTTGTACTGTAATATTTAATTTTTTTTCTATATTTACATGGTCTTGCACATTTATTTTATATAATAAATCAATGAAATTTTTATATGAAGGTAAGAATATATGTTGTCCAATATCTACACTAATTCTCCCGTTTTTAATTGATCCAGCTCTACCTCCTAAATTTTTTTTTGATTCAAAGATATCTACTTTATATCCTTTTTCAATCAAATAAACAGACGCAGCTATACCTGAAATTCCTCCTCCAATTATTGCTATTTTTTCATTATTTTTTTTCAATTTTATATATAAGTTTTAAATATCGACTTGAAAATTATGCTAATTTTTTCAAATGAGTTAGTTTTAGGTTTTTTTGAAAGTATCTTTACCTTCTTTTTTTTTATCTTATTTAATATTTTTTCTCCTGAGCTTATAAATATTTGTATTATAACTGCATGTTTTTTATTTAAATATGAGGTTAACTTTTGTCCATCTTCGTATAGATTTTTATTTATATGAATTAATTCGGTTAGTAGTTCTTCAAATTGTTTTTTGAAAGCATTCTCTTGTAACATATTTTCATTCTTCAATTTTGAAAGATTAACTTTGTGTTTTTTCAACAAATTATTTGGGATATAAATCCTGTTTTTATCTAAGTCGATTTGTATGTCTTGTATAAAATTAGTTATTTGTAATCCTGTACAAATTTTGTTAGACAATTCAATAAGTTTTTTATCTTTATATCCAAGAATACTTAATACTAATTCTCCAACAGGGTTGGCTGAATGATCACAGTAATAAAATAATTCTTCTATTGATTCATAATTATTTTTTTTTTGATCCATTGAATTTGCTTTTATTAATTTTTCAAATGGCAATTTAGATAAATTATATTTTTTTATTGTTTTTTGTAATGCTACAAATATTGGATTTGTTGATTTGTTATTGAAAGCTAGGTCTAATTCTTTTTCCCAGATTTCTAACCCTTTTATTA
>Ga0066836_10002176_pt1 | contig 10456 bp, 3 predicted proteins | sample ETNtaG_18_FD_71568 | JGI IMG/M metagenome (GOLD analysis project Ga0066836, IMG submission 71568) | Marine microbial and viral communities from oxygen minimum zone, Eastern Pacific Ocean - ETNP201302SV91 | ecosystem: Environmental > Aquatic > Marine > Oceanic | place: Pacific Ocean: Eastern...
AGAATCAGAATCACATGAACCATCATCATCCATGCTTAGTGAAACTGTTTCAGCTTGTTGACCTGTATTTTCAACAGTTACTACCCACCCAACTTCGTCACCATCCGAAGAAGAATACTCTCGAGGATTTGGTTGAAGAGTTGAGAGTGATACACCGTATACCCCTCCTCCAGAACCTGCAGTAGTAGTAACAGTAATCTCATCTTGCCCAGGAGCTCCTGGAGCGCCTGGAGGAGCGACTTGTGCTGTTGCCTGTACTGTTGTATCACAATCTCCATCTGCACCTTGGCCAACACTTACTGTCAACGTAGTCGATTCACTAGAACCTGAAGAAATAGTACCACTAATTTGTTCAATATTAGATGTGAATCCTTGGCAACCTTCTCCTTGAACAGTACTAAGACTGACTGTCATATCATCAGATCCTGTGTTTCTAACAGTGATTGTGTATTCAGCCGGGTTATCAGAATCGGCTTCCTGCGCCAATGTATTTGATGAAAGAGTTACTTCAGCATCGGCTGAAACAATTGGTGTAAGAGAGACAAAAAGTAGCAATGCTACTGAGAATACAACGTCTCTCCTTCTGCTTCCCATACCCATCCGTGAGCGTCCGACGGATAAATGACCTCCGACGAGATGCATGCTATTCCACCACAAATGTAGCAGATAATGCCTCACATCGGCGACAATTTTCCAATCCTGAATGAAGACACCCCCCTTCCAGGTGATATCTAGCACCACATGATGGACAAGCCCTACGTTTTGGATTCTGAATTTTCTGACTGCAGGCCCAACAAAGTACCAATGATTCGGGCATTTCTACAACAGATGTAGAAACTGGTGCAGAAAAATTCTGATTTGAAGGAGGTGGAGGGAGATTTGCGGTGAATGATTGGGTCGCAGTAGATTGTTTTTTGGACGTTTGCGAAATAAACAATATTACAGTAATTCCAAACAATACAAGTAAACCTGTAAAGACGAAAACAATGCTTCCAATTCCTGAATCAGTATTCTCTTGAACTGATTCCTTTGATTCTAATATCAAATCTTCAGAGGCAATCACTACATCATCTGGGCCAAGGATTTGAACACGAACAATTCCAAGACCAGGTGCAGATGGAGTGATGGCAATATCCACCAATGCAAGAGCCTGCTGATTCAAAGAGATTGTAGGTTCATCAATCAATTCTACATTCCAGCCATCCAATGAAGTAACCTTGATTCGATGTTCAAAAGGAGAATTACCTGTATTTCGAATCTCAATCTCAATGTTGTTGACCTCTCCATCGTTGAGAATTGTAGCTGAATTATCTGATAAAGAAATAGAGGCAGATTGATCCGAAGCAACTTGAATAGAGACTATGTTAAGGAGTGAAAGATCACCAGACGTAACGATAGCCCCTATGGCAGGCTGTGAACCTGGAGTGACATCTAGAGGCATTACTACTGTACATGTCAAGTAAGCCGAAGAGCCACCTGATAAAATTCCAGGTGAATCACATTCATAGGTCCACCCTACAGGAATATCCAGAGAATAATCACCGGTCCAAGAGGTTGAACCCTCATTCACAATCTGCCATTCCAATAAGAAGCCTGGAGATCCTACTGCAACATCACCTGCTGACAAAGGTGTAGTCCCAATAGAACCATTTGCCAACAAAATTGATGAAAATTCAATTGAACCACTGTATTCTTCTTCAACTTGAATTTGAAGAGGTACAGATACTGAATATCCACTCACGGTAATAAATTCCAATTGTATGGTTCCACTAGTAGCAAATCCATTACCACTCAATGCTACGCCAAAGATTGCTTCTTCTCCTTGAGCTACAGAAAATGACGATAATGAACTACTCAAATCCCATCCTGATGGGCGATTATCTGCATTCGGGGTAATCACTACATCTTCATTCCCAGTATTGGTAATAGTATATTGAAGGGTTAGAGTAGCGTCTTTCGAAACTATCCCCACCTGAGTATCCAACCTTGCAGTCAAACGATCGAAAGATTGCACGACCATTGGAATTTCAATCTCCCAAGATTCTGACGGGTCCACTTGCGATGTTGCAATTAATTTTCCAGTTAGATTGGTTCCAGCATGAATCATTGCAGATGGAGGAATTGCAGTCATTACTATACTGATTTGTTGATCAATTTCCATGGTCCCAGTAGAACCACCAGATGCGCCATTTGTCGAACCTAATTCATCAAATCCTATTGTCCAACTCTGGGGCGCATCTATTCTTAGATCATATCCTTGTACCCCATTTCCTTGATTCCTCAACAAGACCTCAAATGAGGTATTGGAAACTGGATGAAGAGAAATTAAAGATGACGTTGATTGGAATTGCACATCGGGAAGAACTGGAACAACTAACATCACATCAGTAGGGAAATCAATGCCATTGTCTTCATCGGTTCCAATTATCGTTAACCTGTAATTCCCTGGTTCTGGTGGAGTGGGGTGGACCAATGTGTATGTTATTTCGACAACTTCACTACCATCTAGAGGCATGTTTGTTCTATTGAATGAGTTAAACCAAGAAAATGATGCGCCATCAAAATCTCTGATGGCAGAACCAGATTCCAAGGATGCATTAGTGGGTATTAACGCGGTATTCTTGAGTCTTAATGTCCAGGAACTGGAGGCTTGATCTGCGGAGGTCACAACCTGAGTTGCTTGTATTACATCGATTCTAATTCCAGGGGCTGAGACAATTAACTGAATATTTGCCACATTATTGTCCTCATCTGATTCTTCGATTGCTCCATCGGGATCGATATTGACTCGTAATGTCACTTCCCCTTCATCCTGAGGAGTCCATTGCCATTGAAGAACTCGAGTTACTCCTGGCCCAAGAGTAATTGTCTCTCGACCCAAATCTGTTCCCAATGTTCCGACTTTGAGAATCCCTGCTTCTACTACAAGATCAACAGCCCTTCCACTTCCTTGATTGGTAACAGGAACTGAAATTGTCATTTCTTCACCTACCTGTGGAACTTCTGAAGAATAAGACACATCAGATAATTCCACTATTGGATCTGATCTGAGATCATTTACATTCACACCACGGACTGCAAGGGAGAAGGGTTGTTCATTTCTCCCTCCTCCATGATAAACATCTGAAACCTTGACCGACCAGACTCCAGCTATTGCTGAATCCACTAAAACAACCTCTAGATTGTTCTTAGAATCAGCTGAACCTCCTGGAACTGACCGGCCAGCTTGGAAATTATTCCCCAGATATGTTGTTGTGCCGTCCGGGGCTATTACCTCGAGATCCAAATCGTTTCGAAGTTGACTAGAACTTGATGAACTGCCCTGATAATCTGACCAAGCCAATACAACCTTCAATGGAGAATTTGAACGAGTTAAATTAAATTCATATGATACAGAATTTCCAGAACGTAGACTATTTCTATCGTCAACAAAAATTCCAACATCCGTCCCAGGAACAAGAGAATTAGCCACATTGATTCGCCCCCATCCCTCATCATCATTTGGAATATCTCGTGAACCCATGTCTTCAGCTCCTAACACCAACAATGCCTTCACCAAAGCGCCCTGAGGGGAGGGGCGTCCTGCAATTTCAGTAAGATACTCATGAACAAGTGCAGATGCTCCAGCAGCATTAGGAGCGGCCATCGAAGTACCTGAATATTCGATGTACCATGTGCTCTTCCAACTATTTCCAGAGGTATCCTGAGCATCCTGTGAAAGACATGAGCGAACCCAAGAACCTGGCGCTGCTAAATCTGGTTTAATTCGACCATCATCAGTTGGACCTTTGCTACTAGATTGAGCAATTGTATCTGGGGCACTTCCACCACGATTGTGGTGATTGGCCACTGCAATGGAATTTTTCGCAGTAGCTGGCGGAGTTAATCCACTATTTCCGTCGTTTCCTGCAGAATATAAGACTGTTAAGCCATCATATGACCAGAATTGATCATATTGAGAGGTCCTGCTATCTACATCTCCGGCTGAACTAGTATACTTCCCATGATCAGTTGCTGAACCCCAAGAATTGGTATGAATCTGGACATCAGCGTCGTAAGCTGTTCGTAACATGTAATCTACACTAGCCCCTGAAAATTGACCTGATGAATCATCTTCCATCGCTTGAAAGTACAATTCTGCCTTGGGAGCTACGCCAGCATATCCGCCTCTACTCCCATCGCCTAGAACTGTGCAAGCAACATGAGTGCCATGTCCTGAATGTCGGTCCTCAGTCGAAGAATCGCCCCACGTCATTGATTCAACATAGTTAATTCTCCCATTCATATCTCCATGATCTTGATCAATTCCAGAATCAGCAACTGCAATTTTTATCCCTGATCCATTCAAATCGGAAATAAATGCATTAGAAGCATCTGAAACTCGCATATGTACCAAAGAACGATCATTATCTATCTCCCATTGTGGAGGAAATGATATCCATGCAACAGATGGATTCGATGCAATAAACGGAATCGTCGCGGCACTCACCACTGCTTCTACTCTTCCATCACCCCATGGGTGGATTTCAAACACATCCAAATTAGAAATATCGTGAATCATTCCATCAATTTCCACCATTGGATTTGGAGTTCCGTCTATATCTCTCCAGCCTGTAATTAATACTGATATTGAATCCTCTGGATTCATTGAATCAACAGCATCCCTTACAGGAGAGTCAACAACCAATGCAATAGGGACAGAAGATGATGCAACTACTCCAGAACTAGAGGCTGCCTTTTGCAATCCATCCATGTCTCCTTGGATTAGAAATCCAGTAGGGGGGATCATTGTCTTGACATTCAATGAGCCTATTGAATTCAAGGATTCTCTAGCCCCCCAAGGATCTACACCTTCATCAATTACGATTAGAGAAAGGTCGGAACGTGGAGTAGAAAAAGTGGAACTAATATCAGAAGAAAAAGTCCAACCTGTTGTATCTAAAGAACCAACAGGAGTATTTGCTCCCGGTGATCTAAGAGCGATTTCAATTTCATCGAAAGAAGAAGGAGATACTCCTTTGATAGAATCTGGGTCCGGTTGAAGTTCAATAAGAGGTGTGGGCAAATTTGACGCTTCAAAATCCGTTGAATTGCCATCCGGTGCAACAATAATTGCAAAATTAAGGAGGAGGAGAAGCACGAGGCCCATTGCTAATCTAGTTCGGGCCATGATACAAACTCCAACGAACCGGATTTAGGGCTTCGCACCTCTCGACAAAAATTAGAACCAATGTGTATCTCCACGGTCTCGGAATGACTCAGATGTCCACTCACCAACTATGTGTAACCAAGTTTTTTCCACTAATTCTCCTCGATGATTAGTGTAACTTAGATGAATTGCGAGACTATAATTTTCCCATACAGATGCGCCTGAAATTGTCAACTCAAGATCATCTCCTGCCACAGATACATGACCTGGTAAATTAGATGAATCAAATGTAGTCGAACCAAGAAGACCATCTGCCATGTCTCTAAACTCCAATTCAACATGTAAGTCAGTCACCTGACGGCTTCCGTGATTGTGTACCTGAACTAATACTACGTGACCTGGGCCTCCTTGCATATACACACTATCCACCACAATCGAATCCCTTGGAATCATCCAATGCCATACACCGAAGGAACTAACCAACAGAAGAAGAACAAGGCCAGTAGCCAAAATTACTTTTCCGGGAGTAACAACTGAAACGATATCTTTGGCCTGTGCGAGAGCGCCATATGCTCGTTCAACATCCTCGAGAGCAACTTTACGCCCTCCAATTTCAATGGCAGTATCTTCGATCTCATCCTCAAGATTATCTAGATTATCTAGGACCATCAAGAACCACCTCCCATTAATGTCGCACAAACTGTAACTATGCCCGTAGACATTGGTTCAGGAACCATGTAATGGGTGGTTGAACCATCAAAACCAGGCATTACATTCAGCAAGGATAAATCTGAAGCTATGCCATTTACTCCAACAGATGTTCCAGTTGGGATTCCAGAAGTTTGTTGTGCATCAATCAACACCGCTCTTCCATCCCATTGGATCCCCATGAAATCAACTGAGGCTCTAGAAGACATTAGTATCCGGCCACCCTGTACATCATCGATGCGAAAAATGGGATAGACTTTGCCAATGTAACTTAACGAAATTGTGGCTGACTTCAAATTCTCCCCCATAGCTTCCATCTGTTCAAGATTAATTCCTGGTTGGATTGGAACATTGCTTTGTCTCATGTACAAATTCCTGATCCCGACCCCACTAGAACGGATTGCTAAATTGTAATCCTCATCCAATGTTACTGTCATTCGATCCATCAAATCCTCTGCCAGCAAAACAGTATCTCCGCGAGTATTTATTGCCCTACCAGTGATTTCCATGTACAAGTCCATACCTGCTGATGAAGCACTGAAATCAAACTCGGGGATACCTTGGAATGAGGTCGGTTTTGTAATATCAAAAATATCTGCAGGATCAGTGGTAAGATCAATTTCACCTGGAACATCCTTCAAAAATACTGTTGCAGGCCACCATTGTCCAGCTGACCACTGCAATTGTTGGAGCATCACTGATTTGACGGAATCGCCCTGAATTCTCTCGGATTCAGGGACAGAAAGGGAAACAGAAATTGATTCTCCGATGGAAGCAAACAAATCTATTTCACCAGGAATATCTGAAACAAATAATTGGGATTTGGTTCCCAAATTTCGATTTAGAATTGAGGCGATTACATAATCGAGCCTTTGAGAAAGATGGTAATTAGTGGACGTAGTTACTTCACTAACTGCTCCAAGATTTCGAGTACTGAATGAGGTAATTACTGAAACTTCAGTGGATTCATCTTCTTCAAATCCAATCAAAGCTAAATCTAGATCTTGCCCATCAAATCCCCTAATTTCAACTATAAACTCCTCTCGAGCAGGACGCCAATCAGACATCTCTACCTCAATATCCCAGATCTCAAGTCCCGATTCATTCCTGAAGGAAATTGCAGTCTTGACATCAGGTGCTAAACCGGGAAGCCATGCTCGAACATGGAAACCTTGTTCCTCTTCTATTTCCAAGGCTGTCATTGAGATTCCATGTCTCCATTCTGGTGGTTCAATTTCTAAACTACCTTGACGAGCATCGATTGTTAAATCGAAATGACGATCTGCATCAAGTTCGAAACCCAGAGAGAATTCAGATGTTGATGATTCACCGGCTTTGCCTGTTACTGACTCGGTTAATTCTGCAAGAAGATGATTCATACTTCCACCTAAATCGGACATTCCATCCATGAATAAAGCCAAACCTTGGAGACCTTGTGAGGTATTGAATTCTGGAATTTCAATTTCTGGTCCTCCAATATTATTTGCTCTAGGCACATCTAATGCAATAACTCCAGGCATTGGATCAAATAGAGCTCGAAGATGAAGTCCACGTGTTTCAGGAGATCCCAATGAGGGAACATGCCGAATTGATGAACGGAATGGAAGTGCCCCATCAATTCGCAACTCTACTCTATCCAAAGCTTCGGGATCAGAAGCTGTGTCTGCAACAAGATAGGCTGCTCGAGAGATATTGGTCATTCTAGCAGACATGTAAGCAGTGTCTGTTGGCCCATCATAATGATAGAGGAAATGATCTCCATCCATGGTACTAGGTATTGAATTATTTGAAATCTGAATTTCTACACTAGACATAGGAGAGGATGCATTCCAAGAAAATGAATCGCCCACTTCCATATCAAAACTGGTGGGAATTCCTCGCATTCGAACTGTCTGACGATGATTACCATCCTTTCCAATATACGTTATTTCATCTATTTCCGCACTTGAATTCCACGACATACTTCCAGGTAGGACAGAAATACTGATTGAATCTGGAATCGAACTAATTCCAACTAGATGGAGTGATGAATTTTCCATTGTTCCCGCGTCATGAGATGTATATCCGATTCTAAATGATTCATTTTGTATTGTACTCAATCCAATTACTTGCCTGTCCAATGAAGAATCATCAGCAAGATCAGCTGCACTGAATCCCCTCATCCTGACACTTAGTGCAATTGGCATGAGTGGTTCTCGTGCACCGGATCTTCCTTGAATCAAATCTAAATCTCGATCTTCTGAAAGTAATATGTGGTCGCCAGTTAATGTTGGATGATCTGATGTCCCGAGATCCATCTCTATTTCTCCCAATACCATCGGAATTCTATTGATACTGATATCATCAAACATCTGAAGATGGAAATCAGAACCAGAAAGACCATTTCCAGAGGTCATTCCTCCACTAATTGCGTCCCCTAAAGCTTCTGGAACGGCATTCAGTGCAGAGCCAATTCCAATGAAAATATCTACCAAATTGAGAATTGTTGTATCAAGAATTCTTGAGAAGAAATCTAAATTTTCACTAGAATCAAGTGATAAATTAGAACCATCATCTCCATTGTTAATTGAAAATGAGCCATAGAGAACTAACGAGGTTGGTAAATCTTGTAGCCTAGTTCTAATTTGGCGACGATCTTCTTCGACACCTTCTCGCAGGAACCATGATCCATAATCTATCTCATCAACCGATTGTTTGGAACGAATCAAGACCAGAGATTGAGGCGGATCTGCTGGATTAACAGGCAAGGAAGGGTCGTTATCGTTCTGAGTAACATCCTTTGAAAAATTCTTCAAAGCAATGATTAGTCCCAAACGGTTAGGGATTTGACCAGGGAGTTCAGGCGCTTTGTTGGATCCTAGCATAGTGAATATACGATTAATTTCCAACTGATTCATACTACCCTGCGGCATCCCTCTAAGCCATCCAGAACTTTCAGTTACATTTCCAAAAGTACCTCCTAATTGTGAAGGAGCTTTATTTCTCCGATCTTCATGGAAATGAACGTGAATGTCTGCTCTTCTATCCGAATAGTATTCTATTGAAGTCAAGGATCCTTCCCCCACATCTGCAACGGTTGTAGAAAGCACCGAATCTGAACGGATTACAAGGTCAACCTCACTTGGAATTCGATTGTCCAAATCTCTTGGATGTGCACTGAACTCAATGTAAGCTAATTCGATCAATGGGCGGACCCCATCAATTGGTTCACCTAGGTGCACATATCCAAAACCAGCTAGCGTTCCACAACCGTGTTCAACTGGATTATCACTAGCATCACTTGAAGGATCATATCCAGCAGGACATGCTGTACTGCCTAATGTCTCGAGATGAATTGCGTAAGGTGATGAAATTGAAACTAACTGAATTCCTGAAAGATCTATTCCCGTAAGTGAAGAAAGTAAACCGAGAGTTAAACCATTGATTCCACTAAGTGCAGAATTTGTAATATCGAACCAAAGACGTTCCAAACCTACCTCCAATGAGGTAGCCTCTGGAGGAATCGTATGCAAGGTATCGATTATCCAAATGTAACTAGGCCCAGCAGAACCGAATAATATTGATTCTGAAAACGTGAACTGTTTGAAAAGAGAAACGCGAAGTTTTCCCATAGAATTCCAAACTGGGTCACTAGTGTCAGATGAGGGAGTAGCAGCACAACCAGCATCAAACAAATCCACCTGTCCATCGAACATTTCTACAGAGAACTCAACAGTAGGTTCCACCCACATTGTTGTTCCTTCTACTCCTGCTCCATCATTAGGATCAATGGAAACTGTCAATCCAACAGATACATCATATCCACAATCTCCAGGCTGAGTAGGAGAATCTGGAATCCCATCGCCATTTGTATCAGTCAAAGTAGGAGTAGTGCCATCATCTAGGAAATCATCGATGTCGATCTCATGCTCAAATGGTTCGAAGGAGAAAAGAAGCGAAGTTAGAGATGCTGAAAAATCAACAACCTCGAATTTGTCTACTACTCGTCCATCATTTGCTTCGTAATGGGTCCAAATTACATAATCTGTGATATTGATTAGGGTATTTAGAATACTATCTGTAGCCCCGGGAGGAGCAGTGTCTGGATCCAAAATGATATCAAATGGGTCAGGGTGATCTACAGGTTGGATATCGATTTGTTTGAATGTAGCATCTGACATGGGGTTATCTGCCAACGATAGGGAGTCATAAGGCCCTGAAGGACGAATCGCAGAATCCACTGAAGCCATTGCTGTTTCTGCTGCTGCTGATTCACCATCATCGGTCAATAAACCGCCTCTTGTATCTAATGCATTATGCAAATCAGTCAATACCCCAAGGTCACGATTTTCAATCTGAATTGCCGCATTTGCAACCGGAACTGGGAGCCAAACACTCAGTAGCATCAAGAGAATAAGAGCGATACTCGTTCTCCCTTGGTTGGGAGTCGGCTCAGGAGGCATTGTTAGTTACCTCTCCCGACTCACCTTTAGCATATTGCTGTTAATGTTCAATATAGGCTCATCGTTCAACCATCTCAATCGAGCCACAATGTGGACAAGCCGTTTTTCCTGAAGAAACACCTGGAGGAAGATCTACCTCGAAATCTTGACCACAAGA
>Ga0066836_10002177_pt1 | contig 10452 bp, 7 predicted proteins | sample ETNtaG_18_FD_71568 | JGI IMG/M metagenome (GOLD analysis project Ga0066836, IMG submission 71568) | Marine microbial and viral communities from oxygen minimum zone, Eastern Pacific Ocean - ETNP201302SV91 | ecosystem: Environmental > Aquatic > Marine > Oceanic | place: Pacific Ocean: Eastern...
GTTGCCATCCTTGATGCAGACAAGGAAGGTTTTCTTCGATCAACGACATCATTGATTCAAACTTCTGGGCGTGCAGCTCGAAATATTGATGGAAAAGTTATTTTTTATGCAGACACTGTGACTCAGTCCATGCAAAAGGCAATTGACGAAATGAGTCGACGAAGAACCATTCAAATAGATTATAATTATAAATATCAGATTATACCTGAATCTATCAAAAAATCCGTCCATGAAACTCTAGTTAAGCAAGATAAAAATATTGTAAGCACTGAATTAGAAAATGAGGAGGATGAATACGTTTTAAGAAGAGATACCCCGAAACTGATTAAAAATCTAGAAAAGGAAATGCATATTGCCGCAAAAAACCTTGAATTTGAAAAAGCAGCTTTATTACGAGACAGGATAAAAAAATTGCGCGAAAAAGACCTATCTATTATTAACCAGTTGTGATCTTTTTATTTCTATCTAAATATTTTTTTAACGTTCGTCTTCCCGAATCAAACATACCCGGTAAATAATAAAAAATAGTCGAGAGAAAAAGCACTTGAATTTATGCAAAAGAGTTAAGAAGTACTAATAATGCTGTTTTCAGCAATTCTTTTTTACTAGTTAAATTTAACATTTTGATAGCTTTATTCAATTACATCTTAAAATAGAAGACCGGGTTGCATTAGTTTAGAGCTAAATCAGTTCTAGTAGTTTCCTGAACTGGATAGTGCGAAAAGTAAGTCTCTAAAACTTGCCTAGCAATTGGAGCCGCGGTATCTCCTCCATGTCCTCCATGCTCAATAATAACAGATACAGCAACCTCAGGATTATCATATGGAGCGAAGGCAACAAACCAAGCATGGTCTCGAAATTGATAAGGGATTTCCGCTTCTGGATCAATTTCATCAGAATCTTTCATTCCAACAACCTGAGCCGTTCCCGTTTTTCCAGAAACAGTAATATTCTTAAGCCTTGCTCGGTGGCCAGTCCCACGTGCATCATAAACAACCCCCCTAAGCCCTTCTTTTATGTGCTTCAACACATCAGGGTCAATATCAACATTCCTTTTAACTTCAGGGAAAAACTCCTTTATCAACTTACCGTCCGAACTCTCAATTTTCTTTACTAAATAAGGGCGAACCAAAAGACCACCACTTGCGATAGTTGAAATCATACTGACACTTTGCAATGGAGTCATGAGGTTATATCCTTGGCCTATAGAAGCAGAAATAGTTTCCCCAGGAAACCAAGGTTCTTTTTTATTTTTTTGTTTCCATCGCGTAGACGGAACCAAGCCCGGCTTCTCACCTCTTAGTTCAACCCCTGTAACCTCTCCTAAGCCAAGTTTTTTAGCATATTTTGCCAAATTATCTATTCCTAAACGATGACCAAGTGTATAAAAGTATACATCGCACGATTGGACTATTGCTTTCTGTAGGTTCATATGACCATGGCCTCTTTTTTTCCAACATCGATAGTCTCTTTTTCCTAGAGGAAAACGCCCAGAACAAAAAATAGTACTTTCAGGCTCTACAAGTTTTTCTGAAAGTGCCGCATACGCCGTAACGATTTTATAAGTAGACGCTGGGGGATACTGTCCATCTATAGCCCTGTTTTGAAGAGGGTTTTGCTCGTCACGCAACAAACGATTCCATTTCTTCTTAGATATTCCAGTAGCAAAAAAATTGGGATCAAAAGATGGTTTGCTCACCATAGCAACGATTTCTCCCGATTGAACTTTCATTACAACAACAGACCCTTTAATAAAATCCTGACTTGAAATTCCAATCATTAAATTTTCTAGTTTGCTTTGAACTCGACTATCTAAAGTAAGCACCAAACTATTTCCTGTTTGAGGAGAAAGTTTTCTTAAAGTTTTTAACTCTCTTCCAGAAACATCTACTTCAACCTCTTTAAATCCTTTTTTACCCCTCAAATCTGACTCGTATATTTTTTCTAATCCATTTTTACCGATCATATCCCCTTGTTCATATCGACCGAAAATATCAGTTTTAAGCTCACTCTTAGATACTTCACCCAAATAACCAAGAATATGCGAAGCAAAGTCCTTGTGCACATAACTTCTCAAAGGTTGAACTTTAATATGAATTCCAGGAAGCAACATCTTGTTTTCTTCAATATAAGCAAGCTCTTTACGGCTAATATCTCGCTTGATTAAAACATCTTTAAATAACGGAGATTGACGAATATCATTCCTTAACTTATCTTCATTGATGTCTATGAACTCTGAAAGGAACTTTAAAGACTCCGAAAAATCACCTGCATCTTCAGGAGTTATATATAGACTAAAAGATGGGCGAATGTTAACTATTGTTTCTCCTTGGCGGTCTTTAATAGTTCCTCGATAATCTGGTAAGGAAATTTTTCTACTTCTATTCTGCTCAGACTGTCCCATAAAATCTTCTCCTCTCAGTATCTGTAGATACCAAATCCTCATCAAAACAACTAAAAAGGAAATAATCACAAGGACCGCATATACTTTGATTTTTTTTCGAACAGCAAAAGATGACTTGAGGTAAGATTCTTTTGAAGAACTAGTGTAACTCATATGGTATCAAAAGCCTGGCTTGATAATCTTAGATTAATCCATTTTCTACCTTTATCAAAAATATAGAATAAAAATGGTGCTACCACAGCATTGTAAATTCCAAATAGTATTACAGAAGAAAAGAAAAAACCTCCTTTAGCCTGTCCACCGAGTATGCTTGTCATGGCAAGTAAATAAATTAGGCCATCGACCAAAGAAGTGAAAAATATAAAAAAACTAATGGGAATGGGACCTTCTACAAAAATTTTATCCTTTAGAGCACAAAAAAATAATCCGGCCAAGCCTTTAGATAATGAGTTAACACCTAATAGGCCACCCGAAAGGCAATCTTGAAAAAATCCAACTAATACAGCTAACCAGATACCACCATTTTTTTTCGAATGAATACCGCAATAAACAGCAACTATTAGAATTAAATCTGGCGTGACCCCTGATAATGAAAACATCCCTAGCAGGGTAGTTTGAACAGAAAACAAAAAAAATAAGACGAACCCGAGAATCAAATAGGTCATTTTTCCTCCTTACTAGGAAGAATAACAACAACCTCCTCCAGATGGGATAAATCTGCACTGGGGACGATCGTAATCTCCTGAAATAGTTCCTGATTTTGTTTAACAACATCAAGAACTGTTCCAACCATTAGCCCTTTTGGGAATACTCCACCCAATCCTGAAGATATAACCTTATCTCCCACACTGACCTCTGCCAAAATTGGAACAAATTTCATTTGGCATGTTTTTTCTCCTGTCCCTACTGTCACTCCTGATTCCCTTGATTTTTGAAACAACGAATCAATTGCACTACGACTATCCGTAATCAATAAAACTTTGGATGACTTGGGAGAGGAGTGAATAACATGCCCAACAATCCCTGCATCAGTCATCACCGTTAGTTTTTTTTCTACCTTATGGTCTGTTCCTCTATTTATAAAAATCATTTTAGACCATTGGGTTGCATCGTAACCTATAACCTCTGCTACAACAAAAGGACTTCCATCTTTATCAAAATACTCGACCAGTTTTTTTGATCTTTCTAAAAATTTTTTTCTTTCAAGCAGTTTGTTATTTTCTCTTGAAAGTCGGTCTACTTCCAGAAGAAGTCGATCGTTCACTCTTGATGTATCTACCAAAAACAAATAATGATCAAATACATCCGAAATAGCTTTAGTTGAGTTAGAGAAAAGGTTCTGAGCAGGGGAGAAAAACCAACCAACTACTGACTCAAAAAATAAGTTGCTCTTGTCATAGCGAGCGTTAACTGTCATTAAAGTCAAAGAAAATATCAGGATACTAGCGAGAAAGCCAAGGAAGTATTTTTTCTGGGGTCGCCTGTAAGGCACGATTTAAATAGCAACCTTCTTTAAGAGTTTTGGATCACTCAGAACCTTACCTGAGCCAAGAGCGACAGCTGACAAGGCATCACTAGCCAAACTGATTGGCAGGCCAGTAGATTCTCGGAGAAGTGTATCTAATCCTTTAATAAGAGAACCACCACCAGCGACGACAATTCCCTTGTCAACAATGTCTGCAGCTAATTCGGGAGGAGTGCGTTCTAACGCGATCTTTACAGCTTCTACGATGGTGCTGAAGGTTTCAGCCAAAGCTTCCCGAATTTCTTCATCAGAAACTATCAGGGTTTTCGGAATGCCTGCAACAAGGTCGCGTCCCTTAACTTCCATGGTAATAGATTTATCCAATGGATATGCTGAACCAATTTCCATTTTTACTGCTTCAGCAGTACGCTCTCCTATCAAAAGGTTATACTTCTTTTTTATATAATTTATAATTGCTTCATTCATTTCATCACCTGCAACACGAACAGATTTACTAAACACCACTCCTGACATTGAGATAATAGCCACCTCCGTAGTCCCACCTCCAATATCAACAATTAAGTTCCCGGAAGGCTCTTCTACTGGGAGGTCAACTCCTATAGCGGCCGCCATAGGCTCCTCTATGAGAAATACCTCTCGAGCTCCGGCAGATAAAGCAGAGTCACGGACAGCTCTACTTTCAACTTGAGTGATGCCTGAAGGAACGGCAATAACAACCCTCGGACGAACAAGCGTTTTACGATTATTGTGTACTTTCGTAATGAAGTGACGAATCATTTTTTCTGTCACCTCAAAGTGGGCAATAACACCGTCTTTCATCGGCCTAATTGCCTCGATGTTACCAGGAGCACGACCAAGCATCTCTTTTGCATCGGAACCAACAGCCTGAACTTCATTATTTTGGGTGTTCAAAGCAACAACCGAAGGTTCACGCAAAACAATCCCTTGACCCTCAACATAGATCAAAGTATTCGCAGTTCCCAGATCAATTGCTAAATCGTTCGAAAATAATCCCCAAAACAAGTCAACCGCCTTTCATCTTTAACTATTTATATATAATGTGAAGCTTATTGGACTTTAATTAAAACATTTGTTGCACTTTAACCAAATTAGTTAAAATAATTTATAACAAGGGACACCATTAATTGCAAGGTAAATAAAAATAAGGGGTTGCGTTGAAACTCAGTCTATCTATAAAGTTACAACATCGATGGGAAAATATATTTTAGAACCGCAATGAAAAAAATCAAAACGGTTGCGAACACAGATAAGGTTATATAGTATAACGTGAAATAATTTTCGCAAGGAATAGTTAATGCTAAGTATAATTAGAGAACATGCTGACTCATGGCTTATTAAGTCAATCTTATGGCTAATTGTTTTCGCCTTCATAGGAACCATTTTCTACTCATGGGGAATGGGTGGAGCATCTAGTAGTTCTGGGGGAATAGTAGCAACTGTAAATGGTTCTAAAATCAGTCAGGCCGAATACGAGCGCACATTTAATAACATCATAAATTTTTACAGAGAACAGCTTCAGAACCAGTTTTCAGAAGAACTCATTCAAAAGCTAGACTTGAAAACGCAGGCCCTAGATACTTTAATTCAAAAAAAAATACTTTTAATAAAGGCCAGCGAACTAGATATTCAAGTTAGCGATGAAGAGGTTATCAATCAAATAAACAACCTCTCTGCCTTTCAAAGAAATAAAGTTTTCCACAATGAAACTTATCAAAACTATCTAAAGTTCAAGCGCCTAACTCCTCTCGAGTTTGAAGAAAGTCAGCGCGAAATACTTCTCCTCGAAAAAATCACCAACCTAATCAAATCCAATGCCAAGGTTTCACCAAATGAACTAGATGAAGCATTCAAATTGGCGAATGAAAAAATCAAGTTAGATTATATAGTAATCCCAATTAATCACTTTAAATCAGAAAAAAAAGTTGATGAAGAGGAAATAAAATCATTTTATGAAAAAAATAAAAATCGTTTTGAAGTTCCAGAAAAAATTAAGATCCAATATGTAAAAGCTGTTCCAAAAAACTATGAAAACCTAATAGACATTCGAGATGAGGACATAGAGGATTATTATAAAACCAAAATTGCAGACTTCAGGGTTAGAAAAATGTATGAGGCTGCTCATATCCTCTTTCGACCTGAAACAAAGGGTGATAGCTTAGAAGAATCAATAAAGTCAGAGGAACGAGCTAAAGAAAAAGCTAATGATGTCTTGAAAAAAATTCGGAATGGCGCCAGTTTTAGCGAATTAGCTAAAAAATATTCTGATGACCCTGTTTCTGGAGAAAATGGTGGAAGCCTTGGTGAGTTTCCTGAAGGAATGATGGTTACTGAGTTTGAAAACGCTTTAAAGAAATTAAAAGAAAAAGAGACTAGTGAACCTATAAAAACAACATTTGGATTCCATATCATTCAACTTAACAAAATAAGTCCAGAGAGAATAAAGCAATTAGATGAGGTTAAAGAAGAAATAATAAAAAAACTTAAAGAGAATAAAACTCGCCAAAAAATGAGGCGGGTTGTTAAACATATTCATCGTTCAGCAAAAGAAGATCAAGATTTGGCCGGCGCCGCCCAGAAAAATAACTTATCTGTGCAGACTACTTCATTTATCTCTCGTGAAGATCACCTTGTTACCGATATCGGCAATAATCCTGGTTTTTTCAATCAAGCTTTCTCGCTGGAAGATAACAAAGTCGGAGACCCCGTAGTCACATTGGAGTCTGCTTTCGTTATGAAAGTGATTAGCCGAGAAAAACCATACATCCCAGAACTCAAAGATATTGAAAAGTTAGCTTTAGAAAAAGCTCAAGATGAAAAAGATCAGACCTTCTCCACAGCAAAATCTGAATCCATAGCTAAAGAATTAGTTGATGGGACAACCGACCTCGAATCCACTGCCAAAACCTTGGGACTAGACCTAAAACATACTCCTTTCTTCAACCGATCTGATTCTATTCCAGAAATCGGAAATCTTCAAAAGTTGAAAGCCAAAGCCTTTGAGTTAGATAGTGGAAAATCAGGATGGGTTTTAGTGCGAAACAACTATTATTTAATCCGCCTTCAAGAAAGACAAAAAGCAGATCTTCCTGATGTGGAAACTCTAAAAGAGCTAAGACAAAAGCTCAAACTAGAAAAAGGGAACTCTGCTTTTCAAGAGTGGATGGAAAACCTTAAAGAGAGCTATGAAATTCTAGTAGACAGATCTCAAATTTGATTTTTACGGCAAAGTTTTTAAGTAACGTCGATGAATTTTCAAGACTTTATCTGCTAAGCTTTCTATATCTTCTGCAATCACTCTAATCATTTCCTCTTTTCGCATACCCCCTTTGTCAAAAATAATATCTGGAACAAATCCGCACTTGCGAATAGCAGAAGCGGTACCCCACTCCAAAGATGACCCTTCTAATGCTCTAATTTTTTTAGGCTCCATAGCACGATCAAAAGAAGCCAGACTAAACTTTAAACTCTTACATACTTTAATTAAGTCCGCATTGTATTTTATATTCATTACCGCTCGTTTGGATGAATCAAACTGCATAACAGTCAAAACAATATCCGCAACGTGGCGAGACCCTCCAAACTGTGGCGGCGATGGTATAAAAATATTCTTCCCAGACCTGACAATACGCGCAGGAAACCCAATAACATCATCCAGAGTACTCGCATTTTCTAGACCAAATCCAATGTTGGACTGAACTTCTGGAATCAATCCGCCAATACAATGATCCTTTAATACTCCAAAAGTTTTAAGAACACGTTGACACATATCATACCGCTCAGAATCTTGATAAAGTCTTGTCAGAGGTTCAACTTGAGATGCACCTTTTCCTGAAGTAACAGCACCCATAATTGCAAGTCCGATAAATTTCTTAGCTTCTTTTACTGTCATAACGACATCTTTCCCCTTTGCCAAACCTGCCGTAATAGCAGAAGCTAGAACACAACCTGTACCATGAACATCCGGACCAATTAAACGGATTGCATCTAAAGTAAGTACTCGCTTCCCATCAAAAAAAAGATCCTGTGGTTTACCCTTTAAATGCCCACCTTTAATAAGAACATTTTTTGCGCCCATTTTTATTAAAGAGCGGGCTGCTCGAACTCTATCAGAAACATTTTTTATTTTAACTCCTGATAAAATCTCAGCTTCTTTCAAATTAGGCGTTAGCAAGAGAGTGACAGGCAAAAGCTCCTCCTTCATTACCTGAATTCCCTCCGGCGATAATAAGGGTTTTCCTGATGAAGGATAGATTACAGGGTCAACAACAATTTTTTTAATCCGATAACGGCGCAGCAAACGAACAACAGTTTTAACAATTAATTCATTTCCCAACATTCCAATTTTAATGGCATCTGGCTTGATATCTTCTAGTATAACCTTGAGTTGCTGTTCAACTATTTCTGGTGAAAGATCATGAACACCCTCAACACCCAAAGTATTTTGTATGGTTATAGAAGTCGCGACCGATTTCCCACTGACTCCAAGTGCTGCAAAGGTTTTTAAATCGGCTTGGAGCCCCGCACCTCCACTTGGGTCAAAGCCAGCAACCGTTAAAGCTATATTAGATATTTTTTTCATAACAAAATAATAAGAGAAAAATTAGAAGCCCGCACTTTAGCAGACCAATGAAAGTGATGGCAACAATTTAAATGAGCCAAAAGTAAAAGCTAGAGAAATTGAGAAAGCACTTAGATCAGATTATCCGACTGTCACGGACTTAGCCAACGATCGAGGTTTATCGATATTGCGCTTCAGAGATATCGCAGTAAAATAAGCAAGCAATTGACCAATCACAAGTTGGACAAATGGAGCGACAATTGGTTTCACACTAGGAAGAATGATTTCTTCGCTAAATAAATCCTTATTCTTGCTACCTTCGTCAAAGTGGACACCTAGGACAAACCCAGACCTTGCACGAATTTCTTCAACACTATGAATTGTTGATTCATATAATTCTTTATCTGAACGTGGAGGAATAAAAACAATGGAGTTCACATCATGGTCAATCATTGCTAGAGTTCCGTGTTTTAAAAATCCACCTGGCATTCCTTCAGCATGCACATAAGCAACTTCTTTCATCTTAAGAGCTGACTCTAGCGCAATGGGATAATAAATTCCTCTACCAAGGTAAAGCCAGTTTTTCACATTAGAATAATTATTTGCTATTCGATGTATAAAGCCTGACCGTTCATTTAATACATTCTGGATAACTTCAGGCAATTCACGAAGAGCCGTTATGGAGGCATTATATTCTAGCCGTTTTATTTTCTTTTTCTTTAGACTCAACTTTAGAGATAAAAGCGTCAAGGTAATCATCTGCGCAAATGCCGCCTTAGTGCTGATAACACAAATTTCCGGGCCGGAACCTTGAAGGATAACCTTATCAACCAATCGAGAAATAGAAGATCCCATAACATTAACAATCGCCGCTGTCTTAGCCCCTTTGGACTTTGCAAACTTTAGAGCACGGATCGTATCAAAAGTTTCGCCTGACTGGGAAACAGTTAGCACGAGACTTTTGCTATCAACTTTAGCGAGCGAAACAAATTCATCTGAACTTAACGCAGGGATAAAAAGATCCGCAAGGGACGAAAAAAGATACTTTGAAAACTTTGCTACATAAAATGTAGTCCCCACCCCAACAAAATATGTATTGTCGCTTTTATCAATCATGTCAACCACTTCATCTATTAAATTAGAGTCGAGTTCCAAAGCAGTATTAATAGTCTGTGGTTGCTCATAAATTTCTTTAAGCATGTAATGAGGATAGCCACCTTTTTTTGCTGTTTCGCTATCCCACTCTATCTTTGTGATAGATTTAACAACTTCTTCTTGTGTTAAAAAATTTTTCACCACATAAGAGTCTCTTGATAAAATTGCATACTCGTCATCTTCGATGATGACAGCATTTTTTGTATAATCTATGAAAGCGTTAAAATCTGACCCAACAAACTTTAATTCATCACCAATCCCAAGCATCAGCGGCGACTCTCTTCTAGCACAAAAAATTTGATCCGGATGATGTGTAGAAATCATAGCTATGGCAAAAGTTCCCTCTAAAATATTTAATGTCTTTATTAATGCTTTCTCAACACTTTTGTGTTTTTTATAAAATTTTTCTAACAAATGAGGAATCACTTCTGTATCCGTGTCAGAGCGAAATATATGCCCTTCGCCTATCAAGCCATCTCTAAGGAAACGATAATTTGAGATAATCCCATTATGAACTAAAGCAAATGTCCCGTCGCAAGATGTAAATGGATGAGTATTATCTTGTGTTACCTTGCCATGCGTAGCCCAGCGGGTATGAGCAATCCCTATCTTTCCTTTTGCGGAAAGAATGTTCCCCTTACGAAAAAACTCTTCTACTCCTCCAGTATTCTTTCGCACCATAAGGTCACTTTTATTCATCAAGGCAACGCCACAGGAATCATATCCTCGATATTCCAGGTTTCGAATCCCCTGAAACAAAACTTCTGAAATATTATTTAACCCTACAACTCCATTGATTCCACACATATCAAATATTTAGTTAAGTTT
>Ga0066836_10002179_pt1 | contig 10450 bp, 9 predicted proteins | sample ETNtaG_18_FD_71568 | JGI IMG/M metagenome (GOLD analysis project Ga0066836, IMG submission 71568) | Marine microbial and viral communities from oxygen minimum zone, Eastern Pacific Ocean - ETNP201302SV91 | ecosystem: Environmental > Aquatic > Marine > Oceanic | place: Pacific Ocean: Eastern...
TCTTTATAAAGATTGCCACCAAGTGTTCCATGGGTTGTATTAGATTTGATGTAGCGATATTCAACTCCATGCTCCCAACCACCTAAGACACGCTTTGTGCCAAAGGTTGCATCTGACCACCGATTAATGGCCCAAAAATATTTTTGATCAAATAAGACACCATCAATCTTACTCCATCCAAAGGTTGGAAATAAAAAACCACTTTTTCTTTTTGTATCCATTGGAAGGTATCCAATTGGTATGTAAAGAATTGGAAAGTCTTTTATTTTGAAGACCGCTTTACGAAATAAAGCCCGGTCACCTTTTTTAATATCTATAGACTTGGCTTCAATTTTCCACGCTGGAAGAATTCCTTTACATGTTGTTAGAGTGGCATCATTTAAGATCAAGTGACTCGCGGATAAATTTTTTATTTCTTTGGCCGTTAAGCGAACTTGGTGGGCTTTTTTTTGTAAAATAATTTTACTTTCTAATAACTTCCCTTTTTTTGATTTTAAATCAAAGAGCATCTTCTTTGCCTTTGTTTTGCTTCCATCTTCACCTTCGATAATAACGTGTCCTTGTGCTTTACCAATACCTGTTTTGTTATCGATCATCACTTTATCTGCCCACAAAGTTTGTTTTTTATGTTGCATCCTGACGCTGCCCCATGCTTTTACGCTGTCCTTACTAGAGCCTTGCATAATGTGATCCGCAGAAATACCGGCCATACCATTGTCTTTCTTCTCCATACCATCATCTTTCTTCTTAAACTCTGGAACCAATTTATTTATCCAATCCTTGTCAGCCTGCGTTTTTCCTGTAGGCTTATAAATACGCTTTATAGGGTCGTTATTTTTTGAAGTGGGAGTTTTAGAATTAGGGCGGGAGATTTCTTGTGCGCAAACCTCACCCGTTAAGGTGAAGACCAGTTGAAGGAGAAAGATTAGTTTTAAAATCAGATTCATTTTCTAAATATTGCTTTGCTTCTCCTACGGTGAATATTGAGCCAGTAACACAAACCATATCGTCAGGTAGAGCAGCTTGTTTCGCCTTTTTAATTGCCTCCGGGATACTTTCTATAACCTCGCAGGAGGCGTTATATTTTCTTAAAATCTCCTTGAGTCGGATTGGATTTTCACTTCGCTCTTGATTTGGGCGTACCAAAATAAAATGGTCGGCAAAATTCGTGAGTTCTTTGAGAATTTCATCAGATTGTTTGTCTTTCATGACCCCGAAAATGACAATGATTTTCGTATATGAGAACAGTTTTTGAGCAAATTTTGTCATTTCCTTGACAGCAGCTGGATTGTGCGCAATATCAAGAACAATGGTTGGATGCAATGAAATAATCTCCATTCGTCCATCCCAAGAAGTGTTCTTAAGGCCTTTTCTGATTGACTGTTGGTCAAGCTCCTTTCCAGTTTTGTGAGCATGATGTAAACATGCAGACAAAGCTAAAGCGGCGTTACTTGCCTGAAAACCTCCTAAGAGAGAAAGTTCAAGGTCTTCCAGGCAGATATTTGAGTTTTCGTAGTTAATTAATAGGGGGGGTGTTTTCTCGGTCACCTTGACAATATTAAAATGTTCCCCTAAAAACTGTAAATTTGCTGACTTTTGGTCTGATATTTTCTTTATTACTTTATGCACCTGCACACTCCCTTTTATAGCAAAAACCGTACCATGGTCTTTGATAATCGACGCTTTTTCAAAGGCGATTTCTTCAAGTGTATTTCCCAGATGGGTAGTGTGATCTTTTGCTATAGACGTAATGATCGATATATCTCCTTTGCAAAGGCTGGTAGCATCTAAACGGCCACCCATTCCAACTTCTATTACATTGATATCCGTCTTTTGGTCGGAAAAATAAAGAAATGCTATTGCGGTACCAAACTCAAAAAAAGTGATGGGTATTTTAAATTTTTCTACTACATTTTTGATTTTCATTATGCAGCTAACCATTTCACTTTCAGGTATTGGATTTCTATTTATCTGGATCCGCTCACTAAAATGAATCAAATGTGGAGATGTGTAAAGTCCTACACGGTAACCCGCATTGCGGAGAATAGATTCACAAAAAGCCGCGGTGGACCCTTTGCCGTTAGTACCCGCTATATGAATGGTTGGAGTTTTTTTTTGAGGATCTCCTAATTCACTAAGTACAAAAGAAATATTTTCTAATCCCAGCTTGATTCCATTTGGGATTAGGCTATAGAGATAATCTAAAGACTCTTCAGCAGTAAGAATTGTCATAAATTATAAAAGGTGAAAAAGTATGTAGATCATGAAGTTGTATTCATTTAATCAATACAAACCTTAGAAAGAGTTTTCCAGGAAGCCAAACCTGCACTTGTCCAGTTTAATTTTAGGAACTCGGGTGTGGTTAGCGAATAGAAACGACATAGCTTGATATATTGAATAGAGTTAATACTGCTTCTTATTTCCATTGCTGAAGATTCTGAAAGAGTTATAAAGTTATTTTTATCTTTTTCCCATTCCCATGGAGTCGGAGCAAGTGCCAGTTGAATACCTTCCCATTCGGGGTGATTTTTTAGATATATCAACTTTTCAATAAGCTTTGTCTGGTTTTGCTGTTTAAGAATGAGTGAAAAAATCAAATCATGCCCCCACCAAAATAGAGTTCTATACGTAAACATTTCGCTCTTTGAAAACATTTGTGGCATATCTAAAGACATAAATGGAAAGCCTTTGTGGTTTTCTCCGCGTACAATTTGTCCTTTTGTGATATCGGAATCAGGGGGGCAAGGGTGCGGTGCCCGAGATAGCGTTTTTATTATCTCTTGTTTAAGGGCTGTAAGGTTCGCTTCAGCCTTTTTCATGATAGCTGGTTTGTGGAGAAAAACATCTACCGTATTCAGCAATTTAATTTCTAAGGGAGACCAGTCAAGAGGGATAACCTTTTGTTTAGGCATAAAAGAACCAATCTATGGAATGTCAGGAGGGGATGATTAGGAGGCCATCAAACTATATTTTAAAAATGCAAATAAAAAATTAAAGCCTTATAAGATTCAGCATTAAAACTTGGTCTTATTCTTTATAATGTCTTCTTTTTGGCGTTCCATAACATAATGATGGACTATATCATCCTGCTCGTCAGTAGTATCTATGATTGAGCAGCGACAAACATCACTATCGTCGATTTTATGGATAACTACTTTTGCTGCGAAAGGTTCAACATCTCGACCCAATTTTATTTTGCAGTCGTGAGTCGACCCTTTTTCATAGTTGTCATTTGGAAAGGAAATACCGCCGGCACATATATCAACTGCCTTTGAGGTTTTTCCTCCTTTAATTTTAATCAGAATAGGTTCCTCATCGGTTGGGTAAACTCGATATGCCCCTCTGTTTCCTTCGGGAACTTCAAACATCTTCTTTTCTTCTTTCTTTTTTTTCCAGAACAAAATTAACCCTCCTATTTTTAGCTTAACTTTCTTTTTCTAATGGGTAATACTCGAAAAGTATCGATAACTTAGAGACGCAAATATTTTTTATTAACAAATAATGATGATTTAGCTTATTATTTTTTTTAATCGAATTCAACCCTCCTCTTTTACTTCTTCAGATTTCGTATGAATAGATGATTTTGAAAATGATAGGATAGTCATTGGCTGTTATGATTTTTTAGGTTTCATTTGGTCTCTTCCAGACAATTCTTTCTTTCTGGCTTTTTCCGCTCTTTCGGCTTTGGCTTTTTCTTCTCTCGCTTTTATGGCATCCTCGTCTGGCATTTTTTCCAAAATAAATTCAATTCGCCTATTTTTGGCTCTTCCTTCTTTAGTGTTGTTGGGCACCATTGGAAAAGTATCAGCGTAGCCTGTTGCGGTTAACAATTCAGGATCTATTCCTTTATCATAAAAGTAGCGAAGAACAGCCGTTGCTCTAACAGCAGAGAGTTCCCAGTTAGACTCAAATTTTGCGGTATGTATGGGGACATCATCGGTGTGTCCTTGGATAAAAATTTTATGATCCCCTTTGCTTTTGATGATTTTGACAATTTCATTAAGAACAGGTCGCGCCTCTGGTGAAAGCTTTGCGCCACCTTTTTTAAACAAATTTAACCCTGGCACTCGAAGAACTATTTTCTCTTCTACCGTGGTATCTTCTTTTGCTGCTTTTGCCGCTTCCTTCATTTCTTTCATGTTTTGCATGATTTCGGTTTGGTCCATAACCTGCATAATTGCACCTAGCCCTTCGGGTCCATCTTCCTCAACCATCATATCTATAGCAGATTTAAATTTCTCAGTATTATCTTTTTCGACGGAATAAAAAAGTACGAAAAAAACCATGAGCAATGTAACCATGTCGGCAAAAGTTGCCATCCAAGGTTCAACCCCACCGGGAATGTAATCACCTGGAACTTCTCCATCTCCACTACTTTCTTTTGCTTTTGGTTGGTCGGCACTTAATGCAGCCTCTTCAAATTTCTTTTTCCACTCCTCCTCAATTTTGACTTTTTGTGTTTCAAGCTTGTCTTTGGTCGCTGCCTCTTGAAGGACTGCTTTTTCTTCGGCTTTTTTTATGTTTTCTTCATGCTCCTTAATTTTCTCTTCCTGCTCCTCGATTTTTTCATTGAGCGCGTCTTCACCTCCACCTTCATCCTTACCTCCTTCGGCCGATGATTTTAGAGATTCGACTAGAGAAGATTTTTCGGCTAACGCTGATTCAAAATTCTTTTTTTGCTCGGCAAGTTCTTTGGTTGCCTTATCGTTTGCTGATTTGAGTTTTTTTACAGCTTTTTCGTATTTTTTAAGCTTTTCTTGGGTTGGATCCGCTTCAGCCATGGGGTTTTTTTTGGAGTGTTTTCCTAATGAATTATTTAATCAATGCTTTGTATTAAATTTCTTATTTGTGCCTGATTTATTTCTTTTTCTTTTCAAGAGGTTTTCTTTCTCTTCCAGGAATAAAAGAGGAAAGTTTTTCATATACAGTCATTGGATTACCTTCCGCCAGAATTGCACATGCCCCTTCAAATGTGATTTCTAGGTTCATTACCTCTGTCATTGTTCGTGATGCTAGCTTTGCTCCAATAGGATTCCATAGCATATTTGCAAACATGGCACCATACATGGTGGTTAAAAGAGCAACTGCCATAGCGGGACCAACCGCTGCTGGGTCTGAAAGGTTGGCGAGCATCTGGACTAGACCGATCAAAGTTCCGATCATTCCGAAGGCAGGGCAATATGCAGCCAATTTGGCAAAAACATCCTGGATTACCGCGTGACGTGACTTCATGGCATCAATCTCAATAGTCAGCGTATCTCGTATTATGTCTTCTTTGGTACCATCAGCGATCAAGTTTGCGGCCTTTCTTAGAAAGTCTTCCTCAAACTTCATTTTACTTAAAGCCACGAGCCCACTTTTACGAGTTACGGTACATAGATCAACCATGGTTTGAACCATGGCATTAGGCTCCATCTTGTCTGCGGTTATACAGAATATCGCAGCCTTGAAGGCAGCTATTACGTCTTTCATCGGAAATGCCAACAGACAGGCCGAAACTGCTCCACCAAATACGATCATTAGGCCAGCAACATCTATGAACATGTCCATAGTTCCGCCCATGAGCATGGCTGAGAGGATGAGGGCATTCCCTAGAAGAACTCCGATTATTGATCCTAAATCCATGGGAAACTCCTATGTGTCTAAATATTGGTGCAAGTTTTAATTTGCGATTGGATTACGATTAACTGTTTCAAATTTTCCGCCATTAACAGGATTAATACAAGAAGTTTGACGTTATCGCTAATAACAATTTTTAATTCCATAAAATTTGATAGTTGTCTGGCATCTATAACGGTACATTTTTAGTTATTAATTAGTTTAAAATCAAAAATTTAGCTAATTAACGAACTAGGGTTAGAAGCATATTCTGAAATTTTTTTTCATAAGATTTAATTAATATTCTTTGCAAAATATAATGTTTTTTCAAGGAAAATTATTATAAACTGTTGTTTTAATTAATAATTATTTAGTTATATAGGTGGCATTTTACCGTATGGTGTTCTTCTAAATGGGTGGTAATAGGTTGCTCAATCTTGCAGCGGTCAGTTGCTTCAGTACAACGAGGATGAAAATGGCATCCTGCTGGTGGGTCTAGAGGTGAGGGGACATCGCCGCTCAAAAGGGTATTATTGTTTTTATCTTTTGGATTTGTGGATGGTTTAGCTGCAAGCAATGCTCTTGTATACGGGTGCGCAGCGTTTTTGTTTAAAATTTTTGTTGGAGCGGTTTCCACAATTTGCCCCAAATACATGACGGCTGTCCTGCTTGATAAATGCTTCACAACATTTAAATCATGAGAAATGAATAATATTGATATGTTTTCTTTATCTTGTAATTCTTGCAATAAGTTTATTATTTGTGCTTGAATAGATACATCTAGAGCAGAAACAGGCTCGTCGCAGACCAAATAACGCGGGTTTAGAGAAAGAGCTCTGGCGATACCTATGCGTTGCCTTTGCCCTCCTGAAAATTCATGTGGGTATCTATTCATAAATGAATTGGGTAAACCTACCTTTTCCATTATTTCTGATACTTTTTCTCTTAAGTTTGATTGTGTTGCTATACCGTGAACTATCATGGCTTCACCGATGATTCTCTCTATGGTGAACCGAGGGTTGAGAGAGCTAAAGGGGTCTTGAAAAATTATCTGCATTTTAGGTCGCAAGGCTTTAAGGTTTTGGTCGTTTAGCTTAAGGATGTCGACTCCATCAAAAAGCACTTCTCCAGAGGTTGGCTTGATGAGATTTATTGACATTCGCCCAAGCGTTGTTTTCCCACAACCAGACTCACCGACCAAGCCAAGAATTTCTCCATGGTCTATGTCAAGTGATACATCGTCAACCGCTTTAACATTTTCAGTGATTCCTGAAAAAAAACCTTCATTGACTGGAAAATATTTTTTGATGGAGCGAATGTTGATTAATGGTTTCATAGGTTTTCCTATTATTTATCTTCGTAAAGCCAGCATGCGACCTTATGTGTTTTTTCTTTACCTACATTTTTAATCTGAGGTTGTTTCTGGCAACAAGGCATGGCGTCTTTGCATCTGGGATGAAAAGCACATCCTTGAGGAAGGTGTGCTGGGTGAGGTACTGCGCCTTGGATAGGCTCCAGCTTAGACGCACCATTGTCTTTTGGAAGTGAATTAAGAAGACCACGTGTATATGGATGCATGGGATTCTCAAATAGACAATCTACATGAGCTTCCTCAACAATCTTTCCTGAGTACATGACGGCTACGCGATTAGCAAACTGGGCGACAATACCAAGGTTGTGGGTTATAAGTAGGATCGACATTTCTGAATCTTTTCTTAGAGACGCAATTAGGCTGAGTATTTGAGCTTGAATTGTAACATCCAAGGCTGTTGTTGGTTCATCAGCTATAAGCAAAGCAGGACGACATGCTATAGCCATCGCAATCATTACTCTCTGTTTCATACCTCCTGACAATTCGTGTGGATATTGATTAATTCTAATTTCGGGCGAGGGCATTAATACTTTTTGAAGTAGATCAAGGGTTTGTTTTCTGGCCTCTAGTTTTGTTATGTTTTGGTGCTGGATTATGGCTTCAGCTATCTGATCACCTATTGTAAAAATTGGATTGAGTGACGTCATTGGTTCTTGAAAAATCATACTAATCTCATTTCCGCGAATTTTTTGCATATCACGGTCTGAAAGATCTAACAAATCCTGGTTTTTGAATTTTATTTGTCCCGAATCAATACGTCCTGGAGGTATTGAAATTAATCTAAGGATGCTTAGTGCGGTTACTGACTTACCACAACCTGACTCACCCACTATCGCTAGTATTTCAGCTCGATTGATGTGCAGGTCGACTCCACGTACAGCCGTAACGTGATTATCGTTTATGTGAAAACTCGTAGTTAAGTTTTTAATTTGTAAAAGAGGTGGTCTATTAGGCATCGTACTTTAGGGACTTGAAATCCCAAAATCGAGACAAGTAGCAACCATAAGCCTTTTTAGTGATCGTGCTGATGATTATCGTTATCTTCCGCTCCTTCTTCAAAGATATCTTCATATCGATACCCATCATCTTCATCAATTTCATAACGAGCTAAGGAGGGGTCGATTTTGTCAGACCAGGCATCTATTCCACCTTCGAGGCACTTTGCATAAGAAAATCCCTGCCCAAGAAGCCACTTTACAAAACTTGGACTTCGGTCTTGCTTCCAATCAATAAGAATAATTTCTTTATCTTTTTCAATGTTTGACAATATAGATTTACTATTTTCTTTGGTGATTAGTTGGGATCCTTCAATATGAGCAATGTCCCATTCCCAACTTTCACGCATGTCTAGTAGTTGGAGGTTGGATCCCCCTGCACTTATTCGGTTATGAAGTTCCTCTGGTGAGATCACTGCTATATCGACCTGTGGAGCATTTAAATTTTCAATCTTTACCTCAGTAATCATCAAAATATGATATCCGTACTCTGAATGAACAGGGCCAATAATTTTATTTGTTTCATCTTTTGTGATTTTTTCTCCCATCAGAGATAAAGCAGCTTCTTCTGGCATCCACCCAAGATCGCCCCCTTGTTGTTTGGATGGGCACGTGCTATATTTTTGAACGACTTTACTAAATGGTTCATGTGCATCCAACGCTTTTTTAGCTGCAACTGCATCATCTATTGAGTGCGTAAACACTTGGCTTGCCCGAATCTGTAACATTTTTATATTCTCCGTATTACAATAAGTCTTAGCCTAACATAATAATATCCTATTTGTATTATGTCAAAATGATGATGACTACTTTAAAAATTGTATATAGTAATCTTCGAATTTAATCACCTGCCATTATGTGAAGAAATATCTGTGTAAAATAAAAAACTGAAAATAATTCACTTATTTTTTTAGTGAAATAATCAAATTATTATTTAATCCAGTACATTTATTTATGTCATCCCCTTCATCGAGTAGAGCAATTATTGCAGCGCTAATTGGTAATAGTCTTATTGCTATTTCTAAATTTATTGCGGCTTCGTACACTGGAAGCTCTGCTATGTTTAGTGAAGGTGTTCACTCGGTGGTCGACAGTGGAAACCAATTGTTGCTTTTATATGGAGTAAAAAGATCGAAGAAACCTGCTGATAGCAATCACCCCTTTGGATACGGAAAGGAATTATATTTTTGGAGCTTTGTGGTTGCAATATTGATTTTTGGCCTTGGAGCTGGCATATGTTTTTACGAGGGTATTCATAAAATTTCCTCCCCTCAACCAGTAACTAACCCATTAATTAATTACACTGTCTTAGGGCTAGCTATAATTATTGAGGGTTGGACTTGTTGGGTTGCTGCGACTGAATTCAAGAAATCTAAAGGTGATCTTGGCTGGGTTGAAGCTATTCGTCGGAGTAAAGATCCAGCACTTTTTACTGTTCTTTTTGAAGATACAGCGGCGCTACTCGGTCTTTTGGTTGCTTTAATTTCCCTTACGTTAAGTGAGTTTCTGAATCTCCCTGTTTTGGATGCCATCGCGTCATTAATTATCTCTTTTATTCTTGCTGTTACCGCTGGTCTACTTGCTTTTGAATGTAAAGGATTACTGACTGGTGAGGGGGCTCGTGAGGAGGTGGTTAAAGGAATTAACCAAATCATCGACGAAAGTCATGGGATTAAGCATGTTAATGAAGTTCTAACTCTTCACTTAGGTCCAGAGGATATTCTTCTTAATGTAAGTCTGGACTTTGAAGATAACTTGTCTTCTGGAGAAGTGGAGGAAGCTATATCTTCTTTAGAGTCTAGAATAAAAGGGATGTTTCCTGAAGTACGTCGAGTCTTTATAGAGGCTCAAGGGTGGGGGGCGCATCGTAAGGAATCCTACAATCAAAAGGATTAATCTAATATTGTGGCACACATATTAATTGATAAAAGTATCCATTGATATTGTCTAACTTATCAAAATAAAAAAACCCCAGAGCCTTTGAAGGCTTTGGGGTTAATTAAGTTCATCTTGAAAGCTTAACTGGAGATCCAAGTTTCTTTAAGAATTTTCCAACTATCTCCAGCTTTTATCCAGACAAGTTCTTTTATGCCAACATCCGAGTATTTATCTGAATTAAATTCCTGAACAAAGTTTGTCTCAACTCTTCCTTTGTTTTCGGTTATTTTTAGATTTCTTATGTTTATAGTCAGGTTTTTCTTGGTTTTTAATGCGAGATGTCTTGAATCTAACCATTCTATATGACTATTTTCTGAGGTTCTAAATTTGTCGGAATAAAAAGATAGATAGGAGTGGACATCTTTGTTTTCCCATGCCTTAATCCAGCTAGTAAGCTTTTCGTTTATCTGTTTAGTTCTGCCATATGAGTTTCTGGTGAGTATAGTTGGGTTTGTAGGGCTCCATAATTCTTTTACTATTTTCCAACCGGTGTCTTTTTTAAGTAATGTTAGTTCTTTATTACCCGTATCTGAAAAGCCATCTGATT
>Ga0066836_10002180_pt1 | contig 10449 bp, 10 predicted proteins | sample ETNtaG_18_FD_71568 | JGI IMG/M metagenome (GOLD analysis project Ga0066836, IMG submission 71568) | Marine microbial and viral communities from oxygen minimum zone, Eastern Pacific Ocean - ETNP201302SV91 | ecosystem: Environmental > Aquatic > Marine > Oceanic | place: Pacific Ocean: Eastern...
AGAAATAGAATCAATATTGAATTGATTAAGTAGATTCTCATTTTGAGTTTCTAACGTCATCTTTATATTGCGCTCGATTTTCTTGTTTTATTGTACGGCAGATTAATTAAGGCCTTATCTACGGAGTCTCTCATGAATACCTATGGTAGGCAAATTACGTCCATAGAACTTAAATAGATATTTTAATATATTATTATTACTTGCAAAGAGACTCGTTATTAGAATGGTTATTTTTACATCACGACGACTGATTTTTACTTGATTTCCGCTAGTAAAATTTGGTTTTTTTCTAATTTTTTCTAATGTTAATGTAGCCATCCCGATTGCCCATAGGCAAAACTTACGCAAGCCTTTCTCTTTTTTCGGAATTAATAAAGTATAACGCAATGCATTCTTTAAATGATCATGGGCAATTCCTAATAAATCGATTAGTGCGTCATCAAAACCAGATTTATTTTTTCCAGGTAATTTATGCTTTATATTAATACCATATTTTTTGAAGTGATCACTTGGTAACCAACATACTCCTCTTTCATGATCATCCCAAATATCTTTCAATATATTAGTCATTTGCAATCCTTGACCAAATGAAATTGCTAATTTCATTAACTCATTTTGATGGGCATCAATTTCTGGAGAATAATCGCAAAATAATTCAGTCAGCATCTCACCAACAACTCCAGCAACGTAGTAACAGTATTCATTCATATCAACAATATCTTTTAAGCCATTTAATGTTTCTAAATACTGGTACTTAGACATACCTTTACACATTATGGTGACACATCTCTCAAGCGCTTTTCTTTGACGACTATTGAAGCTATGTGTAATTCGAATGATTTTTTTTGAGTTTGCTATTAAATTGTGTTCAGCTTCAGTTGCTTCAGGAGATAATGAGACAAATAATTTTTCAGAGAATAAATCCGGATCCTTATTTTTCTTTACAACTTCGATAAATAGATTTGCATATTCTTTCTTTTTTTCGGCGGGCATTAACTTATCATCTTCAATAGTATCTGCAATGCGACATAGAAGATAAGCATTTGATATAACAATTTTCAAACCATCAGGTAATTCTGGGATTGTTAATGCGAATGTGCGGGATACATACTGCAGTATCTCGTTTTGATAACTCAGATCATCGAGATTTGTGTTAAAATATTCTTTTGATTTCATTAGAATGAACCATGCTCTTTAATAAAATTTTATTTTTACACATTAATATATGTATCTAAATTAGGCAAAGAGTATTTTAGGAATAAGAAATAAATTTAAAAAATAAAATGAACGATATAACATACTTTTATAACAATAAATTAACCCTTTCTACTGATCGTATCTATGTTTTCGTAATAAATTTTGGCTTATATAATTCTGATGATTTTGTAGAAATTTTATCAAGCGATGAAAATAATCGAGCTGATGAAATGAGATCAGTAGAAAAAAGAAGGCAATTTATTATTACAAGAGGTATCACAAAAAGAATACTAGCAACTTCTTTAGACAGAAAGCCATCTCAAATAAAATTTTTATATAATCAACATGGAAAACCATTTATTAATGATAAATATAATGATTATACAATTGAGTTTAATACTTCACATTCCGAGCTATATGGTCTAATTGCAATGACGCTTAATAGCAAAGTTGGTGTAGATATTCAAAAAATTAAGCCTCTACAAGATATTAGCGCATTATCTAGTCGTTTTTTTAGTGATAATGAAAGGAATGAATTAATGAGGATAGATGAAAATAAACAGCAAGATGCATTTTACCTTGGATGGGTTAGAAAGGAATCATTTATAAAAGCTGTTGGTACCGGTGTCGCATATGGACTTGATCGTTTTACTGTCCCCCTATCCAAGAAAGAAAATAAAAATATTATAATCCCAGATTTTGAGAATAAGAAGTGGCATTGTTATGATCTAATTGAATTCGAGAATTATAAAACAGCATTGACTACATGCAAGGATAATATAGATATATTAATCGCTCATTAACAGGCATTTATACAAAAATAAATAAATAATCATACTGTTAATTTATTTAATATTAGATATAAATTAATGATAAACTGGTACGATCTTCCAACTTATTATGATGTTTCATTTTCTCATGATATGAGTGATGAATTAGTTTTCCTTAAGAAAATTTTCAAAAAGTACTCCAATTTATCAAATCCAAAATTACTTGAACCTGCCTGTGGAACAGGTAGGTTAATTATTCCACTTACATGTGAGGGTTTTGATTGTTCGGGTTTTGATTTAAATAAGAATGCAATTATATATTTAGAAAATAAACTCAAAAGTAGAAAAATTCAAGCGAATATTTATCACGATGATATGGCTAAATTTAAGATACATAATAAATATGATGGAATTTATTGTACCGTTGACACTTTCAGACATCTTCTAAATGAAAATGATGCAAAAAAACATTTAATTTGTATAAAGAATGCATTAAAAAAAAATGGAATCTATGTTCTTGGACTACATCTACTTTCAGAAGAAAAGAAAATAGATAAGGTTACTAAATGGACAGCAAAGAGAGGACGATTAACAGTAAAAACAATAATGTCAATGATAAAATTAGACAAAGTTAAAAGAAGAGAAACATTAGAGGTAAAACTAAGAATAAAAACTAATACATACAATGATTCATTTACTTCTGTTTATCAGTTAAGAACATATACTTTACTGCAGTTGAAAAAAATATTAAGGAATGTTCCTGAGCTTGAAATTATTAATGTTTATAATGAATATTATGATCTATCGAATCCAATAACACTGAATTCTGGAGTTGATTATGCTGTAATATTATTACGTAAGAATTGATTGTTTGTTTTTATTCGAAGATCATCATATTTTTTTTGAACAATACCATGTAAAAATAGCAAAAGCAGGCGCACCTATTGATGCGCCGAGAAGAAAAGGCAGATGCCAATTTAACCAGACAATTGGTGCAAAAAGATACAGAATATCGTCAAAATCAAAACCCATTACACCTGGGTAGGCCTTTTTACCGGTACTTCGTTTTTTCTGATCAATAACTTCAGCATAAATTTCTGTAAAAATCACACCAACTGCAGCACATATACCCATAATTATTGACCAGGAATTAGGCAAGTTATCATGTAGGTTAATTCCTATAGATATAAAAAAAAGTGCCGTAATGAAAGTATCGGTGTAGTAATCAAATTTATGGCCCCATTCAGTAGTTTTACCCGAAATTCTTGCCAGTTCTCCGTCAGCTCGATCTAAAAAAGTTGATATAAGCCAAAAAATACCGCCGAAAACATTCATTTTTAATGCAAAAGCAGTGCAAGCAATTATCCCCGTTATAAGGCGTACTATTGTTAGATGATTAGGAGATATGGGTGTATTGATTAATGGCAAAACGCAAATACGTGCAATTTTATGTGTCCAAGAGTCACCAATCATTTTTACACATTAAAACCAGAGAGCTTAATATTGAATTTATCAATTACTCTTTTTGTGCGAGCATTTATTAACGCATTAAATTCTGCCTTATAGTCATATTTTTTTAGCTCAGAATTATCATCATAATTGTTTTCTGTAGATGGATGAGTATAGATTTCAGTAATACCATTAGTAATGTGAGGAATAATGCGCACTAATTTTTCGATATTCATATGACCGCTATCATTAAAACCAAAGATAAAATCATTAAAACTAATATTATTTTTTATGCATTTTCTTTTCATAGGCGATGTAAATAACATAAAAAATAACCATCTTAAATATCTTATTATAAATTCTTTTTTATTATTAGTGATAGAATCTAGTGGCGGTTCATTTGGAATTCTGACAGCTGTTAGATTATAGTTATTGCCTATTTCAATAATTAAATTAAATATAGTTGGATGTAAATGCATATGATTATGTGCGTTAACATGGTCTAGTTTAAGGCCCGTTTCTTTGAATGCTTTAAACTGTGCATGAATTTCTTTTTTCAATTGTTCTCTTGCTTTTATATCAAAAAAGTATTTTATGCCACTGTTGAGTTCACTAGTTTGAAATTCACCAGTTTTGTTTACCAGTTTTGGGATTTCTGAATGAGGTAATTTTGCCTTACCATTACTTAGTACTAGATGTAGGCCAACATTTAATTTTGGGAGTTTTTTTGCACTTTTTATAGCATGCTTAACAGCAGGTGCGGTAATCATTAAACTTGTTGTAGTGAGAATACCTTTTGTAAAAGATTTTATTATGGCATCGTTTATTGGAATAGAAGAACCAAAATCGTCACCTGTAACGATAAGTTTTTTCAGATTGGATTCTCCCGTCCAAATAAGAATTTAAAGAATTCAATACCTTCTCGTAGTCGACGTTTCATTATTTCCCAATCACCACACATTTCAAAAAATAATATGGCCATTTTCTTAGGGCGAAAATAAAAACGTTTATAAAAATTGTCTACAGCTTCAAAAATTTCTCTACTAGAAAGATGAGGATAGCTAAGTATCGAGTGCTGCACACCATTATTCCCAACTAAATTTTCATTTGCGATCAACCAACCGTTTTCCGTTGCTTGTTTGTATAAAAGCGTACCTGGATATGCAGCAGGTAGCGAAACTTGAATAGTTTGAGGGTTTAATTCTTGCGCATAACTTATAGTCTCTTCTATAGTCTCAGATGTCTCACCAGGGAGACCAACAATAAAAGTGCCGTGAATGAGAATCCCAAGCTGATGACAATCACGAGTGAACTGACGCGCTATATCAAGGCGAATTCCTTTTTTTATGTTGATCAGTATTTTTTGATTCCCTGATTCATAACCAACAAGCAATAAACGAAGTCCATTATCTTTCATAATCTTTAAAGTTTCATAGGGAACGTTTGCTTTGGCATTACATGACCAAGTAATTCCAAGTTTTCCGATTTCTCGTGCCAAAGCTTCAACATGTGAGATGTTATCTGTAAGTGTATCATCATCAAAAAAGAATTCTTTAATTTCCGGAAAATTATCTCTAGCCCAGGAAACTTCATCGACAATATTTTTTACAGAACGTGTACGATAATTATGCCCTGATATTGTTTGTGGCCATAAACAAAAAGAGCAACGAGATTTACAACCACGTCCAGTATAAAACGACATATATGGGTGTAACATATAACCATTGTAATAGTCTGTTGTGATAAGATGATCTTTATAGACTTTAGTTACCCATGGAAGAGCATCCATGTTTTCTATCATTGAACGTGGTTTATTGTGAACTGGCTTACCATTTTTTTTATAAGTCAAGCCATCAACATTTTCAAGTGCATTACCTTCTGCTATTTCTTTAATTGTAAAATCAAATTCATTTCCCGCTACAAAGTCAATTGCATTAGAAGCCAATATTGAATGATCAGGATTAATAGCAACATGCGGACCACAAAAACCAATAATTAAGTTTTTATTTTTATGTTTAAATGCTTCTGCTATTTTTACATCGTTAGGAAATGATGGAGTGCTTGTATATATAACAAGAAATTCATATTCTTTTGACAGAGGTAAAATTTCTTTTAAAGTTAAACCACGAGCAGGCGCATCTATTAATCGACTACCTTCAACTAGTGCAGCAAGCTGAGCAAGCCATGTTGGGTACCAGAATGACTTTACTTCCCGAGTGCATTGATACCGCGAACCTGCACCACCATCATATCCGTTATAAGAAGGGGGATTAAGAAATAGTGTTTTAATCATTGTTTTGTGAATTTATATGAATTAATATTCTTAATTATGTTAATGACTCAGAAACATTCTCTGTCTTACTAATGTTATTTGTTTTTATAACATGCTTATCATGCATCAAACCCAAATGGTCAACAGAAAATATATTGTTGCGCCATTTAACTGAATTTCCTGTATAGCTGATTACCCTAATAAAAAAAGATAGTATGTCTCTTAATGGTATTAACAAGATTTCAGGGATATTTTCTGATTTTGTTATTTCATTTGAGCTGATATGTAAAATTATTCGTAATACCAATGTTAAAAATGCAGGCATAACTAGTAGTATTAAGCTTCCTGTTATTGTATACAAAGTAATACCCAAAATAATACCTAATACTAGACTATCTGTTAAGAATGTTAATGCATAACCGACTGGTTCAACTCTTCTTAATGTCCTAGCCCAACGTAACTCATGTAATATTAAATTTTTAAATGAGGTTTCTTCTACTATATTTTCAACAATATAATCCGAGAGATATATTTTATAACCAAGGCTAGAAATTAATTTTCCTAATATATAATCATCAGCAAGATGATTTGATAATGATTCAAATCCACCAATTTTATTTAGAATACTACGTTTAACAACCATCGTTGAACCTAAACAATATTTCATTGGTTGTAATATACGAGAGATTAATACTGATGGTAAAAACCAGGTATTAATAAACATTGCATTAAGTTTAGAGGCGATTCTTCTTTTTGATTTACCATTATAGAGACAAGTGATGACGCCAACTTTTTCATTGCTAAACGGTTCCATTACATGAGTTAGGTATTTTTTAGAAACACGCATATCGCTATCAGCAATAAGAATATATTCATACTTTATATAAGGATTCATATTAATTAAATTTGATACTTTATGATTTGTTCCATGAAGCTCTGTATCGATAATAAAACTTATGTCGTAATCACTAAATTCTTTTATAACTTGTTTAACAAGAGGTATAGCGGGATCATTTTTATCTTGTAATCCAAATATAACTTGATAGCGAGGGTAATCTTGCTGACAAAAACTGCGAAGACAGTCTAACATATCAGGATCAAGACCATATATTGGTTTTAAAATTGTAACGGACGGACTAAAGTTACCAGAAAAAACTTTTTTATTTTTTTTGTATTTGAAATGTTCAAGTGCAATAAAAGCAAAACAAAGATATCCGAGAGAAAAAAGCCATAAAAATGTAGCTATAATCAAAGTTATATTAATAAAATCAATTTGCATTTTTTCAGCCCTAATTATCTAAATTTACAAGCCTCATAGAGAAAATCTACAATAGTGGGTTGGAAGGGTATTCTTATTGTATATACAAAAAAGCCAGAACTAATCTTTTTTGCTACCCACGACTCCTACTCTCATAATAATAGATTTTAGATGTTCAATGCAAATGCAGAAAATTAGGTTTATCAGAAGATATACATGCCTACTAATTTTTTATTTATTTCCTGCGAAAATATTTAACTTCAATGTGTTGCCAATACAGTAATCCAGGTATATCAATGATTAACTCTCGAACTCGGGTGGCTAATGAGAGAGCAAGTGAAAATTCGGGTGTCAGGCCTATCAGTACTCCAAGTACTAGATAACCTCCTTCTTGGACGCCATACCCATTTGGGATAATAAAAGCAAGATCGGTAATAATTGATGTAAGACTTTTTAACATTATTGCTTCAATGAGATTAATTGGGTGACCAAGCAAATAACAAGCTAGCCATACTTCAGAAGTTTGCAAAATTAAACCCAATGTTCTCCACAAAAGCGAGACAATAAATTTTTTTCTATTACCATAGATTTCATTTACAGATTTATCAACATCGCTTGCTTTTAGTGTAATTTTATCCCAGCTATCAGCAGTATGAAATTTACCAATAATTGTTGCAAAAAAACTAAATATTCCAGTTCGTTGAAAAAAGATAAATCCTGCAATACCAAATCCTAATATTAGTGTGCCCAACATTAACAACATTGCTAGTTCGTTATCTACCGCTAAATAAATAAGTAGAGAAATACCAATTATAGCCCAAGGTATAAGCGCAAGTGCTTGAACGGTTTTATCAACAAGTACAGATGCGCTGACGTTGATGACAGGCCTTCCCCAGAATATAAGAAGACGGGCCTTTGCAATTTCACCGCCTATAGTCGCTACTGGTAATATAGTATTAATAGCTCTTCCGACCCATAATGCTAAGAATAATTCTTTAAATGACGGCACCATTTTATTTGGAAAAAGTTGATACCAGGAAATTACAGCAACGATAAGACTCGGCATCCATACAATAGGCAAAAACAATAGCGAAAAACCGGATTTAAATAAGAGTCCAAATATCTCAGCAAAACCTTGCCAGAAGATAAGTAAGGTTAATATTAAGATACCAATCAGCAGACCAATGTAAGATAATAATCGGATCATGAAATTTTAATGTAATTAAAGAATGTAGTTAAATTACACATTTTATTTTTGTAGATAAATATTAGAATACCAAGCAGAGCTTCATGATGCTAGGTAATTTATAAAACTTACATAATTGTTATTATGATTTCTCGAACAAAAAAATCATTGACAGAATTTTTCCCTCTGATTCGGCAATTATCTTGCCGATTAACTCCTATTTTATTAAAAACATTTTTTACTCCAAACCAAATAACATTTTTATCATTGTTATGCGGGTTATTATGCGCCGGCTGTTTTAGTTTTGGAGCGCATAATTTAGAAGTTATAGGCGCTTCTTTTTTGGTAATTAGTTATACCTTAGATAATTGTGATGGGGAGATTGCACGTATTAAAAATATGTCTTCTGAATTCGGAGCAAAATTTGATGATATGGTGGATTGGATAGTTGATGCGAGTTTTTTTATTGCTCTAGGATATGGGGTAACCCAGGTAAACGAGCAAATTTTTTGGCTTTGGCTAGGCATTATTGCCGCACTCGGTGCTTTTATTGATTATGTCGTTGATTTGCATTATTACGCTAAAAATAAAGAAAAAAATGATGCAATAACAAGAGAAAAACAGGCTACGCAATTTAAGCAACCTCAAAATACACTAGATTGGCTGATCTATATTTTTCATAAATTAAGTCGTGCTGACTTTTGTTTTATTGTACTAATACTAGCTTTATTTAATCTGACTTACATATTGTTACCACTTGCGGCAATTGGAGCGCAAATATATTGGATTACAGATTTATTTGAGAGAGCGAGAGGTTACCGAACGTAAGAAGATTTTTAATAATTGTTGTATAGTATTGGAAGGATAAAATATGTTAAAAATAAAATATTTTCGGCTAATTAAATGGATGGGCAATCTTCTGTTTTTATCTGCTACATTAGTTTATGCAGAAGATAGCGATTCATATTATTTCTCTACTGCTTTTAATGCAGGTTTTTCTGATTTTGATAACGTAAAAAATACCGCACCAATTAACGGAAGCGCAAGAACCATTAAGGATGATGATATAACTGGAGGTTTTTCTGGTGCTATAGGTTATAAATGGCAACAATTTCGAATTGAAGCAGAATATTTATGGCGTTATCGTTACGATTTTGGCGCTAATTTTCATGTGGATAATACTGACAGTACAAATATAGGTGCTAATATTGCAACACAAAGCGTAATGCTCAATACATTTTGGGACTTTGAAAATCAAACAAAATTTAAACCTTACATTGGCGGAGGTCTAGGTTGGGTTACGCATGATGCTGAAATCAACAGGGGAAATCTTGTAACGGATGCGAATACCAAACTAGATGTCACGACCGATAACATTGTTTGGGCTTTGACAATTGGAACTACTTACTCACTTAGTGATCATTGGAGTGCAGTATTTAGCTACAGGTATGTTGATTTAGGTAACGTAGAGCTTGGTCCTTTTTCTGATGGCGGTAAGGTTGACGCTGAATATACTTCTCAAGATCTAGCTTTAGGATTGATCTATCATTTTTAATATTTTTTATACAGAATAAAAAGAATTTATTTTCACATTAATTAAGTTGTTAATATTATCAAAACACGAGCTTAATTAATTTTGTCTTTCTACTGAGAATTTAGCTAACGAGTGCAAAGCATCTAAATATTCTGATGGGGGTAACTGTTTTAAAGAATTTATGGCTAATGCTGATTCTTGTTTGGCAATTCCTGCTGCATAAGAAATTGCGCCCGTTGAATTTATTGCATCTTTTATTAGTTCAATGTTTTTAAGTCCGCCATTTGATATTGAGTCACGAATTATTTCGGCTTGTTTTTTATCTCCATTCCACATCGCATATAATAACGGAAGTGTTGGATTACCTTGAGATAAATCATTTCCAATATTTTTTCCTAACTCATTTTCTGAAGAACTATAATCAAGTACGTCATCGATTAATTGAAATGCAGTTCCGAGATGACGCCCATAACTTGCCATTGCTTTTTCTTCTACTACAGTTTTATTTGATATAACAGCCCCTAATTGCGCAGCAGCTTCAAATAATTTAGCTGTTTTATTACGAATTACATTAAGATAATTATTTTCACTTGTCTCTGGTTCATGACGATTTATTAATTGTTGTACTTCTCCCTCAGCAATAGTATTAGTTGCTTCAGAAAGAATTTGCATTATTCGGAGAGAATTCACATCAACCATCATTTGAAAGGCGCGTGAGTAGACGAAATCACCAACTAAAACACTCGCTTCATTACCCCAGCGTTGGTTGGCAGTTTTTTGCCC
>Ga0066836_10002182_pt1 | contig 10447 bp, 7 predicted proteins | sample ETNtaG_18_FD_71568 | JGI IMG/M metagenome (GOLD analysis project Ga0066836, IMG submission 71568) | Marine microbial and viral communities from oxygen minimum zone, Eastern Pacific Ocean - ETNP201302SV91 | ecosystem: Environmental > Aquatic > Marine > Oceanic | place: Pacific Ocean: Eastern...
CGTTTACTAAATTTCTAAGGATGTAAGAATGAGCACAAATTTTAATCCACAATTTGCAAAACTAGGCGACATACTTATCAATAATGGTAAAGCCACTGAAAGTGGAATTAATGAGGCGTTAGCACAACAAAAAACAACCAATGAAAAAATTGGGATAACCCTTATTGAAATGGGTTTTATAGAAGAAGATGATTTTGCTACAGCATATAGCCAACAATTAGGATATAGAAAAGCTGATAATTTTGTGCTGCTTGAAGCTGACTCAGAGGTTGCAAGCTTGGTTCCCGAAGATTTTGCCAGAGAGAATCGTGTACTAGCTGTAAGTAAAAATGATTCAACAATTGTTGTTGCTATGGAAGATCCTGAAGATGTGGTTGCTATTGATTCTATAAAACGACTAACTAGTCTCAATCCGGATATATTAGTCTCTGGTCCAGATCTACTTGAAAAAGCCTTAGATAAAGTTTATGGAGAAATACAAAAAACAGCAGAGGTTGCAGAGACGATTGATAGTATAACAGTTATCTCAGGTGATGAAGGTTCCCAGGAAGAAGTTGACTTATCACCAGATAAGGCATCTGATGAAGATGCACCAATTGTAAAACTTGTAAATCTAATTTTTCAAGAATCAATAAAGGAAAGAGCAACAGATATTCATATTGAGCCAATGGAGAAGCAGGTCTATATAAGGATTCGTATTGATGGTGTCCTTCAGACCATTATGACTCCGCCAGTAACGTCTCTTAGTGGACTCGTAACGAGAATTAAGATTCTTTCAAATCTCAATATTGCTGAAAAAAGATTACCTCAGGACGGGCGATTCTCAATTAAATCACCAGGTAAAGATATAGATATTAGGGTATCCATTTTACCAACAGTGTACGGCGAAAAGGTTGTAATGAGATTACTAGATAAAACAGGATTTGATTTCAATCTCACATCATTAGGGTTTCCTAAACAAAGTCTTAATGTATTTAAGAAAGTTATTAATCAGCCGTATGGTATGGTTGTTGTTTCAGGGCCAACTGGCTCTGGTAAATCAACCTCTCTCTATGCTGCCCTTAAAGAGATTAAAAGCGAGAGAACTAATATTACTACAGTCGAGGATCCTGTAGAATACCAATTAGATGGTGTGAATCAGGTTCAAGTCTTTGAAGATATTGGACTGACATTTGGCTCGACTCTAAGGTCTATTCTTCGTCAGGACCCTGATATTTTATTAATTGGTGAAATTCGTGATGGGGAGACTGCAGATATTGCTGTCAAATTTTCATTAACAGGTCACTTGGTATTCTCAACGGTACATGCTAATGATGCTCCTGGAACTATAACGAGGCTATTAGATATTGGTATTGCACCATTTTTAGTGGGTTCATGTCTTAACCTTGTAATGGCGCAGAGATTAGTAAGAAGAATTTGTTCTAAATGTAAGGAGGAATACACTCCGAATAAGGAAGAGCTGGCACTGGTCGGACTTCAACTAGAAAAGGTAAGTGGACCATTGTATAAAGGTAAGGGTTGTGCAGAATGTCGAAATACCGGTTATAAGGGTAGGTTGGCTATTTTTGAGATGATTCCTATGTCTCGCAAACTTCGTAAGCTTGTTTTTGATAATGCCAATGAAGATGAAATACGTCAGGCAGCACTAGATAATGAAATGACTACGCTTAGAGATGCAGGGCTCGCCCGTGTATTGGATGGTACTACGTCTGTGGAAGAAGTATTACGATCAACCGTTGAAGATTTATAGTGGCTATATTTAATTATCTTACAAAAGATTCTGAAGGGAATAGAAAAGAAGGAGAGATTCGTGCAGATTCCCTAGATAATGCTATACAAAAATTATCTTCTAATGGACAAATGGTTATAAGTCTAAAAGAGGTTGATGATACTTTTGATTTTTTAGGTCCGTTTCTAGATGAGATTCAACTTTCTATCGAAAAAGCAAAAAATAGAATTCCATTATCAAATATTGTTTTTTTCACAAGACAGCTAGCAACTATGTTTTCAGCGGGTTTAACACTTGAACGAGCCATCCAGAGCCTTGGAGCTGAGGAAAAACATCGCAAGTTTAAAAAAGTTTTAACATCAGTTAGTGACAATATTAGAAAAGGGTTGAACCTATCTGAATCACTCGCAAGACATCCTGGAGTTTTTAATACGTTATTTGTTGCGATGGTAAAAGCTGGAGAAGTAAGTGGCAATCTAAATGAAATTTTGGATGAATTATCGTCATATCTTGAAAATTTAGATGATACCCGTAGAAAAGTAAAATCTGCAATGAATTATCCCATATTTATGATTCTGTTTCTTATTGGAATGCTAATGGTTATGCTACTGGTTATTATTCCAAAATTTTCCCAAGTCTACTCACAATTAGGTGCAGGTCTCCCTGTTGCGACAAAGAAGATGATAGATTTTAGTAATTGGTTTGTTCAAAATGTGGGATTTTTATCTTTTCTTATTTTTGTTCTGTTTTCTACAGTTTGGCTGATCTCAAAGACACAGAAAGGTGGGTACTCGCTTGATACGATTATATTAAAAATTCCTGTATTTGGCACCTTAAGCGAACAATCTATATTGAATAAGTTTTGTAAGACATTTGGTATTCTGATTGGTGCTGGTGTTCCTGTATTGGAGACTACAGCACTATTAAGAAAGGTTGTTGATAATAAGGTATATGAAAAAGCAATTGATGATGCCTCAGATCTTATACGAGACGGATATAATATTTCTACGGCATTGCGACGCACGGAGGTATTTCCTTCTATACTGTTACAATTGGCATCAACTGGGGAAGATACTGGAGAGCTAGATGACCTGTTAGATAGAGCTGCAGACTATTATCAGAAGCAAGTAGATGCTCTTGTTGAGCGAATGACGACATTAATTGAACCTTTACTCATTCTTATGGTTGGCGCTGTCATAGCATTGATGGTGGTTCTTACCTATCTCCCCGTATTTCACCTGGGTTCAGCATTGCAATCAGGTTTGTAGTAAAAGTATGCAGCTATTTTTTACAGGTTTAGTAGGGATTTTTGTTGGATTTTGTATGAAACAATTAATTAATTGGTTGTCCATTGATGATTACAGATTGAAACATAATGAATTTTTCATAGAATTGGTTTGTCTTTTTATTTGGCTCTGGGCTATCTCAAATCTTCCTATTCAAGAAGCTGTGGTTTTTTCTTGTATTGCATCAGTATTAACTGCAATAGCATTTGTTGATTTCTATACTATGCAGGTGCCTTTGATATTTATTTTGATTGGAGTATTGACCCTGATAATTGCAAATTTGTTAAAGATTATATACACAACTTCAGCTCTTTGGGGTATATTTGTTGGCGCGGTAATTCCATTAATTATTATGTCAACACTATGGTTTTTTACTAAAAGACAGGGAATGGGCTTTGGTGATATCCAAATGGGGATTATCCTAGGTGCTTGGTTAGGACCAATGAGAATGGCAATAACACTTTTTAGTGCATCTGTGCTGAGTTTATTGGTTTGGATAGGCGTTTCATTAGTACAAGGTTTTGATAAAGATAGGGCCATGCCAATGGCTCCATTTTTATCTGTTGCAGGAACGGGTGTTTATATTGGTAGTTTCTACTACCCTGAATTGTTTCATTTATTGATTTTTTAATTAAGAGAAAAACATGAAAAGAATGGTTTTTAAATTATGGAGTATTACGATCTGCAGTATTGTGGTTGCAGGAGCAGGATCCTCTGGTGCGATGCATAGAGGTTTTGAGGTTACTACCATTAACGGGAAAATAAATTTTATAAATCCAGGTTATGATTTGAAGCAGGTTGTTCGTAATGGAAAGACCTACATAAAACCAGAAATATCTGGTGCAGGAGCTATTATAGCAGAAGGCCAGCCTTATCTGCCTACTATCTCTACCTATTATGCAGTAGAGCCAGGAAAAACCTTTTCTCTGGAAGTTTCTGTGCAACAAACAGAGATTATTAATAATGTTGATATATTACCTTTTGATAGTTGGGGACCAGAGAATAATGGTAATATTTCAAAAGGAGATATTTATTTTTCAGATGCTCTATTTCCACAAAATATAGCTAGTGTATCTGAACCAATAGTTTTTAGGGATCTTACCATGGTTCAGGTATCTATTACACCTTTTCAGTATAACCCTGTAACTAAAAATTTAACTGTTATTCAGGATGTCGAGATTAATTTAATTGAGTCTGAATCCATTGAATTACCATTTATTCCCTCTAAACCTTCTCGTGAATTCGAAAAACTATATGAGTCAATTATTGTGAATTATAGTAGTCTTAACAGGGATAATATAGAATATCAACGACCCGCAATCCTTTATGTTTTGCCAAATAATATTGGTAATCTTTTAGGGACGGTTGAACAATTAATGGAATGGAAAAAAAGAGTAGGGTTTGATGTCCAGTATGTATCTTCTTCGAATATAGTCAATAATCGGAATAACCTTAAAGACTATATTGAAGAAGCATATGAGACATGGGAGAATCCACCTGTCCATGTTACAATAGTTGGCGATGCTGAGGGTAGCTATGATATACCCACATGGAGTGAATCCTATAGTGGATATAATGGAGACGGTGATATGCCCTACACAACTTTAGAAGGTGGTGATGTATATCCTGAAGTATTTATAGGAAGGATTTCTTTTTCTACTAGCTCTCATCTTAATACAATCATAAGTAAAACATTAAACTATGAATCCAATCCATATATGAATGAAAACTGGTTTGAAAGAGCTTGTTTGGTAGGAGATCCAAATACCTCAGGTATATCCTGCGTCATAACGAATGAGCATATTAATGAGATTCTAGATATTGCAGGATTTGAAGAAGTTAATACGATTTATAGTGGTTCTTTTTCTAGTCAGATGGTATCAGGGCTTAATGACGGTGTATCATTTTTCAATTACAGGGGATACTACGGTGTGAGTGGATTTGGGTCGAGTGAAGTCAATAGTACATCTAATGGTTTTATGCTACCTGTCGCGACAGTTATTACGTGTGGGACTGGTTCTTTCTCCGGTGACGCACTTTCAGAATCTTTTATCAGAGCAGGTACACCATCAAACCCAAAGGGAGCAGTTGCTTGTATTGGTACTGCCACATTGGGGACACATACTATGTTTAACAACATAGTTGATATGGGTTTTTATTATGGAGCCTTAATTGAAGGGATTGATACTCCTGGTGCGGCGCTAATGTATGGCAGAATGATGCTCTACAAAAATTATCCATCAAACCCAAATAATTACTGTCATATTTTTTCTCACTGGAACAATCTGATGGGTGAGTCATCCTTACAAATGTGGAGTGCATTCCCTGAGATGACTACCGTTTCACATCCTTATTCTATTTCAGTGGGAACTAACTTTATTGATATTAATGTAAATAAAGATATTGGTCCTGTAGAGGATGCATGGGTTACAATTCTCATGGGTGATGAAATTTTTGAATCAGGTTACACAGACTCTGAGGGTTTTGTCAGATTACCAATTACTTCGAGTCAGGCTGGGGAAGTACTTGTTACAGTTACAAAAAAGAATCATTATCCCTATCAGAACTCTTTTGAGATCTATGACCCAGGCGTTTCAATTAACCTCGCTGAGTCAGGATATACCATTGATGATGATGGAACTGGAGGGTCTAATGGTAATAGTGATATGACAGCTAACGGGGGTGAAACCTTAGAAATATTTGTAACTGCAAAAAATTACGGATCTGAAGATGCATTAAATGTTAATGGTTACATTAGCTCGGGAAGTAGCCATGTCACTATAGATGAAATGGAGAATATGATCGAATTTGGTGACCTAGCTTCTAATGAAACTATTGCTGGTAGTGCACCATTTATCATTACTCTAGCTGAAGGACTTGCAGAAGGCGTGGAACTTGATCTTTTAGTAACTTTTTCTGATGAGTCTGGAAATACATTTAATGGAGTTTTGGATATTATTGTATCGGGTAATTCTCTAAGAGCAATATCTGTGGATATCCTTGGCTCGGCAAATGATATCCTAAGCCCAGGTGAATCTTCGTTTGTTAAAATTGAATTACAAAATATTGGATCTACAAATGCTTTTTCTGTAGCAGGAAATATTACTTGCGCCTCCCCATTCGTTGAAATTTTAGATAATGCTGGTTCTTGGACATCAGTTATGGCAGGGGGCAGTGCTTTTAATGGTACGGATTATTTTGAGATTAGTACACTTGAAGAGACTATTCCTGGAGCTGTTGCTCATTTAATTGTTAATGTAGAAACAGATTTAGGATATATTTCAAATTCTATCGTTCCAATCCAAATAGGTGAACCAACTGTCAATGACCCAGTTGGGCCTGATGCGCATGGCTATTATATTTATGATAATGAAGATATTGATTATGTTTTAGCTCCATCCTACAACTGGGTTGAAATAGATGATAGAGAAGGAGGCCCAGGGACCCACTTAAATACTCTTACTGATAATGGGAACAATCAGGATGATGTTGAGACAGTAAATCTTCCATTTACTTTTAAATTTTATGGTCAGGATTATGAACAAATTAGTATCTGTTCAAATGGTTGGATTGCAATGGGTGACTCGGATTTAGAATCATTCCGTAATTATGAGTTACCTGGTGTCGGAGGACCATCAGCGATGATTGCAGTATTCTGGGATGACCTTAAATTATCAAATGGTGGGCGTGTTTATACTTGGTATGATCAGACAGAAAAAAAATTCTATGTCGAATGGTCTGGTGTTCGCACATATCAGAATAATTCATTGGAAACTTTTCAGGCGATTCTTTATGATCCAGGCTATTATATAACACCGACTGGGGATGGGGAGATTCTTTTACAGTATAAAGAATTTAATAATACATCCTATGGATCTTATAGTTGGGACCAAATTCATGGAAACTATTGTACTGTTGGCCTAGAAGACCACACTATGACTCAGGGGCTTCAATATACATTTAACGATACCTATCACCCTGCGGCAATGGAATTAGGAGATGAAAAAGCAATTTTGATTACAACTCGTGGTAGTGATATTCGACTCGAAGGTGATTTGAATTATGATGAAGTTATTGATATTTATGATTTGATGTTGCTCGTTGATTTCAACCTTGGATATGAAGGCCAGGTGAATGCATATTTCGGTGATATTAATGGTGATGGTATGGTTAATGTAATGGATCTTATATCTCTTATTCAGATTATAATGGGCTATTCGGAATAAGAGTTGTTAACTATTCTGTAAGATTGAATGACAATAATGCCCTTGATTTTATTGGGTACTCTAGCTTTTTTGTTATGTGTTACCGGTATATTAGAATATCAGTCCAATCTACGTTCGTTGAATCTTATTCCTATTAGAATTCATGTTAATGGAACCCGTGGAAAGTCTAGTGTAACTCGGCTCATTGCCGCGGGACTTAGAGAGGGTGGGCTAAAAACATTTGCAAAAACTACAGGCACAGCTCCTAGAGTAATTGACGCTGAAGGGAAAGATCGTATTATACACAGGCTACGGTTACCTTCCATTGGGGAACAAGTGCGTTTGTTAAGTTACTTTGCTTCTCAAAAACCAGATGCTGTTGTTATTGAGTGTATGGCTGTGCAGCCTCAATACCAATGGATAGCTGAGCACCAGATGATCAAATCCCATATAGGTGTCATTACCAATGTTAGGCCTGATCATTTGGAAGAAATGGGTCCTACAGAAGATGATGTAGCATATTCATTAAGTAATACCATTCCTACAAATGGTGTTTTTATAACTGGTGAAGACCAAAAGCCAGAAATCTTAAAATATATATCCAAAAAAAATGGTTCTGAATTTATTCATGCAGATGAAAATACTGTTTCCAATGATGAGTTAGACAAATTTACCTACATGGAGCATCCAGCCAATGTTGCTGTTGCGCTAGATGTTTGTAAAACAGTAGGCATTAATCGTGATATAGCACTCAAAGGCATGCACAAAGTACAGCCTGATTTAGGTGCACTAATTGCGTGGGATCTTAATTTTAATCAAAAAAGAATACAATTTATTAATGGGATGGCAGCGAATGATCCTGTATCTACTTTGCAAATATGGAAATTTGTTATTGATCGTTATCCTGCTGAAGGAGGAACATGTGTGTTCTTTAATTCGAGAGAGGACAGACCGTCAAGAACTCGTCAAATGATAGCGCTAACCCTTGAAGAAATAAAACCAGATTATTTTTATATTAGAGGTGATAAAGTTAAGAACAATATTAATCGATTTATTCATCATTCACCAAGAACAACTATAGTTATTATAAAATTGGATGATTCATTAGATGGTATTATGGAGAAATTTGATTCATTACCAGGTGACACATTAGTTTATGCAATAGGTAATCAGGTAGGCGCTGGACAAGAGATATTAGAAAAATTAGCACAATATAAACGTAATGGCAGAGATTAGTATAGGGCTAGGTATTTTTATAAGTTTAATACTTTCTGAGAGCTTAGGTGTTACAGCTGGTGGAATTATTGTTCCTGGTTATATAGCTCTCTATCTTCATCAGCCTCTTCAGGTTATTATTACTTTTTTGGTTGCTATTATTGTATGGGTTATAATTCAGGGAATGAGTAGGGTAATGTTTTTGTATGGTAAGCGTCGAATTGTTCTTGCATTAATACTTGGATTTTTCTTTGGCTATATTTCAAGAAATTATATTTATATAACCTATGACACTAGTTCAATAGCTGTGATTGGAAATATTATTCCAGGGTTAATTGCAAATTGGATGGATCGTCAAGGTATTATCAGGACACTTGCGGTTATAATTTTAACTGCTGTGATGGTTAAACTGGCAGTTATAATACTTTTTGGTGGAGCTATTTTTGAACAATTATAAAAAAGAACCATTCATTCCTGCGATCCAAAAAACATCAACGCTAATTGGACTATCTTTAATCGCGCTTACATGTTTTTGTATATCTATTAATATGAAAACAGTTGATAAGTCACCATCATATTCTCAAAAAATAAAAGCCGCGCAATTAATGGAAAGATCAATGCAGTTATTAAAAGAATTGAGGATGGAAAAAGGGGTGTTTGTTGATATTGAGAATGATCCCAATGAAACTGGACTAGTGGGTAGTCCATACAGTTTAATTACAACAGATGAAGGTGACCTTGACTCTAAACTTACAACTCTTGATCCTAATTTTGCTGCAGCAATGGTTGACCTAATGGTAAAATTAAATCTTCACAATGATGATACGGTTGCGGTCCTGATGACTGGGTCAATGCCCGGGGCAAACATTGCTGTGTTGGCTGCTTGCAAAGCAATGGGATTATTTCCAGTAAGTATAACCAGTATTGGTGCATCACAATGGGGAGCTAATCAAATTGATTTCACATGGTTAGATATTGAAACAATATTATTTGAGAATGGATTGATAGATGCACCTAGTCTTGCTGCATCTATTGGTGGGCGTAATGATATGGGGCGACTACTGTCACCTGCAGGAAGGGAAATCATAGTAGATAATATTAATAAATATAATCTACCTATTATAAAAAAAGAGAGACTGAGAGAGAATATAGAGGAAAGATTAGAAATATATGAATCACTAATGCCTATAGACAATTATAAAGCAATAATAAATGTTGGTGGAGGTGTTGCGAGCCTAGGAACCAGTTTTAATTTAAAACTACTACCACCAGGTGTAGTTCAACGTTCAGATATTCTTAATATAGGACGTCCTGGTGGGATTGATGGAGTCTTTACAAAATTTTTAAAAGTTAATGTCCCAGGGCTCCATATTTTGAACATAAGATCTCTTACTGAAAAGTTGAAAATTCCCTTTGCGCCAATTCCTTTGCCAGAGATTGGAATTGGTAATCTTTATGCGGTTGAACGTTATAATTTATTGGTAGCTACTATTTGTCTTATTATTGTTAGCGGCAGTGTAATAGCTATAGGATTACAGAGTAAAAGAAAAATAAAACAACACCTAATTCAACATGAGCCAGATAGCCTACTTTAGAATTTTTATATTATTGCTATTTTTTAAAATATCAGTTTTAGAAGCAAAACTGGTGAAGCCATCAAAGAATGGTGAAGAAAAAGAAATCTTACTAATAAATGGTAAGAGGCGATTATACTATCCGATTAATAATGATGGGATACAATATTTAGTTGAAGGTCCAGCTCGACTAGAATTCATATCAAGATATCCAGCACTAAGAAAGAAGAAAAAAAGTCATTCTTTTAATTATAGTATTGTGATTGATGGTAAGGATACTGTAGCTGTTAGACATCGATATAAAATACAAAATTCTATCAGATCGGTACAGCACCCAAAACACAAATATACTTATTCTGGGAATTATTTTATTAATTTGGATAGAGGGTCACATACTGTAGATCTTATTCAAGATGATGAGCAGAAGTATCCTGTACT
>Ga0066836_10002183_pt1 | contig 10441 bp, 8 predicted proteins | sample ETNtaG_18_FD_71568 | JGI IMG/M metagenome (GOLD analysis project Ga0066836, IMG submission 71568) | Marine microbial and viral communities from oxygen minimum zone, Eastern Pacific Ocean - ETNP201302SV91 | ecosystem: Environmental > Aquatic > Marine > Oceanic | place: Pacific Ocean: Eastern...
TTTTTTATTACTATACCATTAAAAATAACTTCTTCTAATCAGAATTAGAGTGCTGTAATTAAAATTATTAAACCTTTTCAAATATTTGTTTATAACCATTAAGGAAACTATTGGATTTGTAAAACTCAATTACACTCTCTTTTCCTGATTGTGCAATATCATTGACTATTTCATTATTCTTTAATATGAATTCAATATTGTCTCCTAAATCAATTAGGTCTTCATTCTTAAATATGAATCCTGTTTTTTTGTGTTCTATTAAGTCTTTCATTCCTCCAGCATCTGAAACTAGAACTGGACACCCTACTGCCTGAGCCTCTAGTATTACTCGACCTAAGCCTTCTGATTTTGATGGAAGGACTAAGAGTGATGACTTAGAAAGGTAGTCAATAACTTCTTTCTGTCCAACTTCTTCTTTGATTTCTACACTCTTTTCTAAGTTGTTATTTACTATATACTCCTTCAATAGCTCAAGATAAGTATTGTTTATATGGGGCCCCACTATATATAATTTGAAAATACATTTAGATTCTATATATCTTAATGCACGCAAAAGTAGTAAAGGATTCTTCCGCTCTGTTATGCTCCCCAAAAATAAAACCATCCCTTCCGAAGGATTGTGTTTGGTATTAAAATAATTTTCAAGATCGATCCAGGCTGGAAATTTTACTATTGGTTTATCCTTGACAAAAGATTCTACTTGAATTCTTGTAGATGAAGATATAACCCTTATACAGTCTGCTTTGTTTAATGAATATGAAGCAATTTTATTTAAAATAAATTTATATAACCAAGGAAATAGAAGATTTTTTTCCAAAGTTATTGTCTCAATAAAATCTCCATGAGACTCTACTACTAGTTTCGGCTTACTGCTTAATCCCTTAAGGCTAAGTAAAACAAATCCAGCTAAAATAGGATCCTGAATTACTACTATGTCTGCTTTAGAAAAGTGACCCCTCATAATAATTAAGGTTATAAAGATTGTTTTTATGTATCTAATAAATCTATTGTTTGGTCTATTAAATAAATGGAAAATTGAAGATCCGGGGTAACTACTTTCTTTGTCGGCACTGTAAGCAAAAATTTTTAGTGTTGCCAATTCTTCTAAAGTGTTAAATTTTTTACTTATGGAGTCTTGAATTGGTTCCGCATAGGAAGTGGTTGAGAAAAATAAAACCTTAGGTTTTTTATTTAACATAGTAACTAATCTACTAAGAAATCTTTAATATGGAACGATAACTCTTCAGCATGAGACCAAGGGATTGCATGTGTTGCTCCACCTATCTTTTTTACCTTTACATCAGGTAGGAGATCTGTTAATTCTTTTGAAACATTTTCCGGAACTAATTTATCATTACCTCCTATGACTGCAAGAGTGGGAGTTATAACTTCGTGAGCCCAGGATCTTGCATCAAAAGGCACTACGTACCTGCTTCCATCTTGATATATGAAAGCATCTTTAGATCTATTGAGATTAGACCAAGCCCAATCTGAGTGTTCATCTCTTAGAGATTCTGACTCTCTCAAAAACTTATATTTTGAATTTGAATTGTATCTTGGAAATAACCTCTCCCTAATCCTTACTAAACCAATTACTATACTAAACCACGGCTTTTCTTTATATTCGGCATTGACAGTCCATGCGAAGGGGGTTACTAATACCTGCTTACTAACTAATCCAGGATAATTCTTCGACACAGCAAGGGCGACCGCACTCCCAATAGACCAGCCAATCAGAATACTCTTCTCTATTCCTAATTCCTTTAATACTGTTGCAACCATATCTGCATTTTCAGTTATATCCCATCTAGTCCAACTTCCATCAGTTCTTCCATGATTTTTCAAATCTATAGCAACTATTGAATAACTATCTTGGAGTAATGGGATTGTTTTGAACCAACTTCCAAGAGAGTCTGACCCCCAGCTGTGAAGAAGTACTAAAATGGGTTTGTCGTCAAGATAGCTTTCTCTGATGAATATCTCTTGTTCTCTTATAAAAAGCGTTCTCCCTGATAGTTTAACAGGATGAAGCTGCACATTACCTTCTGGCTTACTCTCTTTAGTACCAATCAACTCAAATATAAAAGCTCCGAAAGCAGCCACCTTTAACATTGATTTGATTAAAGTTTTTATCATTACTAGTTAAATTGTATTTGACTTTGTGCTTTAGTAATAGAAATATTTTTATACTATTTACTTAAATAATTAGCCTTTTCTGATTGAATCAAATTTTTATATAAGCCTTGTAGCCTGTTTACGAGTTCGTTTTCACTATAGGAAATATCATCAACCTTAGATACTTGAATAGCATGCTTAGCTGTTGAGATTACAAAAACTGCATCAACATCAGTGAGCACACCGACTGGCGCATCCACCTCTTCGATATCAATTTGATTATTTTCACAAATAGAAAATAGGTATTTCCTTGTAATAGAATCTAGTATCCCTAAATTTAATCCAGGTGTAAATATCTTACCCTTATCAACCCAACAAATGGAAAAGGTAGGCCCCTCCAATATAATATTATTCCTAGATAATAGAAGAGCATCTGTAAAGCCTTTCTCTTTTGCAAGTCTTGTGTGCTGCATGTTGAGAGCATAAGATGTAGATTTAACCCCCATGGCAGAGAATTCATCTAATGTAAAGTCTCCTCCTGGATGCCATGGTGCTTTCTGGGTAAGGAGTGTAAACTCCTTTGGATACTTAACTGGAGGTTGGTGAAATACATATACATTAGACTCTCCCCCTTCTTCACCACGAGAAACAATTGTTCTAACATACCCATCCTTAAAGCAAGAGGATAAATTAATAATCCATTCTCTTATAGCTTGAGTATCTATATCAAGATTCATTTTTTCCGCTGAAGAGGTAAGTCTTTCAAGGTGAAGATCTATTCCGAAAGGAAATCCATCATGCAATTGGATTGCTTCAAATATACCGTCCCCTCTCCAGACAAGCATGTCCTCAATTGATATCTTGAAGTCTTCTTGTTTAACAGGCTTGCCGTTAATTAAATACATGCTTTACTTTATCTCTCTCTCATAGGTAACAGAGATTGGCATTCTTCTATCTTTCCCAAAAGCTTTTGGAGTTAACTTTACTCCTGGGGCTACCTGTCTTCTCTTATATTCGCTTTTATCAACCTTATTCAATACATCAAATACAACTGATTTTTCAATCCCCAATTCAATAATATCTTCTGAAGATGCGTTTTCTTCAATATACATATAAAGAATCTTGTCCAAAACTGAATACTCAGGAAGAGAATCGATATCAAGTTGATTATCTTTAAGTTCGGCAGACGGTTTTTTTTCTATAATATTTTTAGGGATAACCTTATCTCCAAGGCTATTTCTGTATTCTACTAACCGATAAACCTCTGTTTTGTATAGGTCTTTTAGCAATGCAAAGCCTCCAACTAAATCTCCATACAAAGTCGCATAGCCAACTGCCATTTCTGACTTATTACCCGTAGCAACAACCATTGCTCCAAACTGATTGGATAAGCCCATTAAAAGTGAACCTCTAGCTCTTGCTTGTATGTTCTGATCTGTAATTGAGCTTAGATCTCCACCTACTACCTTAGAAATCAAATCCCTATAGTTATTTGAAACATCTTCAATTTCAATTATTTTTAGTTCAAATTGTAAATTTGATGCCAATTGCTCTGCATCCTTAAGCGATGATTCTTTACTAAATCTTGAAGGCATTGCTACGCCAATTACGTTATCGGATCCTAAAGCATCACAAGCTATAGTTGTTGTAAGGGCTGAGTCGATTCCTCCAGAGATTCCAATAATAACTTTGTTAAAATTATTCTTTTCCACATAGTCTTTTAGCCCTAAGACTAAAGCACTATAAATACTTTCATATTTACTTTTCCTCTTTTGACTTTTTGGTTTCTTTATTTCACTTTTATTGTTTCTGAGCCTCAGTCTAGAGTTAGTTTTGTGTTCTTTTGTATCAACTGAAATGTTTAAATGAAACAACTCCTCTTCGAATTCAGAGGCTTCATATACTAATTTCCCACCACTGTCTGTTACAAAAGATCCGCCATCAAAAACTAACTCATCTTGACCTCCAACAAGATTTAAATACACAAATGGGACCCCTAGAGCTTTTGATTTCTTAGTAACAATTTCCTTCCTCGAAACAGATTTCAATATATCAAATGGAGAGGCATTAATATTAATAATGATCGATGCTCCATTTTCTACTTGGGCTTCGGCGGGTCCATCCCCAATCCAAACATCCTCACAAATATTAATTCCTACACCAATATTGTCGAACCAAAAAATCTTATCTTTTTCAGTCCCTTGATCAAAATATCTAGCCTCATCAAATACAGAGTAGTTTGGTAAAAAACACTTATGATAAATTCCTTTAACATCTCCATCTTGCATAAGAGCAGCTGCATTAGCTATTCCTCTTTTTCTAGCATCTATATTTTTACTGTTAACTGACCTATCGACAAAACCAACTATTGCAGCCGCATCTCCTGAAAGGGCTGCTAACTCCTCTAGCTTTGCAAAGTTTTTCCCTATAAAGCTTTCTCTGAGCAGTAGGTCTTCTGGAGGGTAGCCTGTCAGAGCCAGCTCTGGAAATATAATTATATCAGAACCAATTTTTTCTACCTCTGTAATAGCCTCAGCTATTTTATTCTTGTTAGAGTCTAAAGCACCTACTGGGAAAGAGTATTGTGCCCCAGATATTCTTATATTTTTTTTATTAGACACAATCTAATAATAGGAACCCGCAGAAACTAGGATGTTATGATTGTACTTAGGGTTTTTGCTTCCTCAATCCAACCATTGACTCTTTTTTCAGAAGGTAATCTATTGACTATTTGGTTCTTGTTGTTAACTTTAAATATTACTTCATGCAAAGATTCCGAATTTCTTCTTTTAAGATCTGCAACACTCTCAACACCAGAGGCTTCTAGTAGATCCGCATAGTCCCTACCAAGATCTTTGACCTTCATAAGTTCAGCACGCTTAGCCCAATGTAGTAGCTTGGGAGAGGATATCCCTGTCTCTTTAGAAAGCAAGGCCCTACCAGACCTAGAAGCTGCAATTTGTAGAAAGGTTGAGGTAGTTCTTACTCTAGCCCTACGGAGGCTAGTTGCCTCTTGATGGCTCATTCCATTTATCGAATTGATTGAAGACATATTTTATTATTCTACAAAAGTTGAACTATAAAAACAGATTTTTTTTGATTTGGTTTTCCCACTTTATAACAAGAAAAGAAAAATCTTATTCATCTATTCCAGCTAATTTTTTTGCAAATGATTTTTTTTGTTCAATATCAACTTTTCTTGAAATTTGAACCCTTTGCGCTTGAGGAGATCCTGCCCCGTGGAGTGATTCAGTAAGATAAGCAACTGCATTCCTCCCTAGAGTCATGTTTTCTATGAGTCTTAAAACCCTCATTCTGTCCTCAGTGTCTATCTCGTTAATTCCTTTTAAATATTTCTTTAAAAGAGGTCCCGTTTCAGGATTATTTAAATCCTTTTCTGAGGGCATGGACGCAACCAGTCCCCCTGCCAAATCTTGAGCTATCCTTCCAATCTCGTAAGTAAATTTTGTTACATGTTGCTTACAAACATTTGCTAATAAATCATCATTTAAGTAGGAGCCACTTTTTGTTTGCTTGCCCTCTAGTGATGAGGCTATTCCTGTGGCATAAATTGTTTCATTCATATGGTTCATTTCAACTAGTTTATCTTTGATATGCGATTTTTCCTCAACTCCATTGTATTCTGCAATGGTCGCTGCTGCACCAATTACGACATCGCCTACTCCTGATTTACATACATAAGACCTTCGATGGTAGCAAGTAAATCTTTCAACTAACATGGAGGCAAAATCATATTCCCCATTCATAAAAATTAAGTTGTTGGGAATAAAAACATTATCAAAAATTACCATGGCCTCCTGTCCTGCATAGAATTGATTACCTACATCCAAAGAGCCTCCTTCCATACTTCTCGTATCGCATGACTGGCGACCATAGATATAAGTTATTCCTTCTGCCTCAACTGGAATAGCTCCTACTATTGCATAGTCTTTATCTTTTTCTCCCAAACGTAATGTCGGCATTACCAGCATCCAGTGTGAATTAATACAACCTGTTTGATGAGCCTTTGCCCCACTAATGTAAACTCCCTTTTCGTCTCTCTTTACTACCCGTACATATAAATCTGGATCATCTTGTTCGTTTGGAGCTTTTGACCTATCTCCTTTTACATCAGTCATTGCCCCTCCGACTACATAGTTATATTTATGCATTTCGGTTAAAAACAGTTTTAATTTTTCAAAATAATCTGTATCGTACTTTTCATCGATTTCATAAGTTACTGAGTAAAGAGCATTGAAAGCATCCATACCAACACACCTTTGAAAACATGTTCCTGTCAACTGTCCAAGTTTTCTTTGCATCGAATTCTGCATATAAAGATCTTGCTCACTTGATGCAATATGAAGAAACCGATTAACTCGTTCCCCAGTTAATTCAGAAGTAACGGTACCAAGTTCTGGCTCTCGTACACCGAGCTCATATGTTTCAGCCATAGCTTCAACGGAAGGTCTAATAATTGGGTGGTCGACTGGTTCTTTAATCAACTCTCCAAATAAATGAACCTTTAGACCTCTTCCTCTAAGACTCTCGATATAGTCATCTCTAGTAATAATCTTTTTCATAATAAATTATTTAATATTTGTTAAAAATAGTATAGATTAAACCCCCTAACTAATATTAGACTAAATTTACATTCGTAAAATGAGCATATGGGAAACAGTTATTTAGACAGTAAAAAATTGAATGAACATTGGACTTCTAGTCCGAGATGGCATGGGGTTGTAAGGCCTTACTCCTCAGATGATGTCATTTCTCTCAGAAACTCAATAGAAATTGAGTACACACTATCAAAAGAAGGCTCTAAAAGATTATGGGAATCATTAAATGATAAAAGTTCTATCGTATCAGCGCTCGGTGCTTTGACTGGAAACCAAGGAGTTCAAATGGTTAAAGCAGGCCTTAAGTCTATTTACTTAAGTGGGTGGCAAGTAGCTGCAGATGCTAACTCCCAAAATACTACATACCCGGATCATTCGTTATATCCGAGTAATAGTGGTCCAATTTTAGCTAAAAGAATCAACAATGCTCTTTTGAGGGCAGAGCAAGTTGAGCGAGTTGATGGAAATGAAAATACAGACTATATAGTCCCCCTAGTTGCTGATGGAGAATCTGGATTTGGAGGAGCACTCAATGTGTTTGAATTAACGCAACAATATATTGAATCTGGGATAGCTGGAATTAATTATGAAGATCAACACTCAACAGAGAAGAAATGTGGCCACATGGGTGGAAAAGTGATTATACCTACAAAACAACATATAAAGAATTTGGTCTCAGCAAGATTGGCTAGTGATGTACTAAATGTTCCTATAGTTCTCATTGGAAGAACTGATGCTTTCAGTGCATTGTATCTATCAAGCGATATCGATGAAAATGATAAAAACTTTATTACTGGTGAAAGAACTGATGAAGGGTTTTATAAAATTCGTAATGGTGAGGATATTGCTATATCTAGAGCTTTGTCTTTTGCGCCATACTGTGATGTTCTATGGTGTGAAACCCCTGCTCCTGATATAAACTTTGCAAAAAAATTCGCAGAATCTGTGCATACAAAATACCCAAAAAAGATATTAGCTTACAACTGCTCTCCCTCTTTCGATTGGAGTAATGAATTAACAAAGGACGAAATTTCATCTTTTCAAAAAGACCTAGGGGGGTTAGGTTATAAATTCCAATTTATATCTATTGCTGGTTTTCATTCGTTAAACACAGCAATGTTTGAATTGGCACAAAATTATAGAGAGAATCAAATGACAGCTTATGCAGAACTTCAGGAAAAACAGGAATCGCTTGAGAAATACGGATTTACATCAAAAAAACATCAACGTGAAGTTGGGTCAGAATACTATGAAAAAGTTTCAACAATTTTATCTGAAAGTGCACAATATAAAACTTAATTTATAATTAATGAAGAGAATGAGTAGCTTTAAAGATAAATCAGTAATTATAAGTGGGGCTTCAAGAGGTATAGGTCTTGAGATTGCAAAAGCTCTAGGGAAAGAGGGTGCTAATATTGCAATCCTCGCTAAAACAACTGAGCCACATCCAAAACTACCAGGGACCATTTATACAGCAGCTGAAGAAATTGAAAGTGTTGGTGGAAAAGCCTTGCCGCTAATATGCGACATTAGATTTGAAGACCAAGTTGAAGAAGCCATAAAAAAAGCTGTAGAAGAGTTTGGAGGAGTCGATATCTGTGTAAACAATGCTAGCGCAATACACTTAACTGATACGGTTAATACGCCGATGAAGCGTTACGATTTAATGCATAATATTAATGTGAGAGGTACTTTTCTACTAAGTAAGACTTGTATACCTTACCTAAAGGAAGCAGAGAACCCACATATTCTCACCCTCTCTCCTCCTTTAGACATGGATAAAAAATGGTTTGGAAGGACATTAGCATATACTACGGCAAAATATGGTATGACTTTGGTTGCTCATGGATTATCAGAAGAACTTAAGGATTTCGGGATAGCATCAAATACTCTCTGGCCAAGAACAGTGATAGACACTGCCGCTGTACGTAATGTTATTGGAGCAGAGATGGTTGATGGAGCTAGGAAATCAACAATTTATGCAGATGCAGCTTATGCAATCCTAAAGAGAGATCCAAAAAAGTGTACTGGTAATTCTTTTCTTGATCAAGATGTCCTTGAAGAAGAAGGTGTTACAGATTTTGAACAATATGCAGTAAAACCTGGTACAACACTCATCTCAGATGCTTTTGTTGATGATAACCCTGAAGACTGGACCAGTTTTTAACAATGGCTGTCAACTATAAGGCTCCCGTTAGGGATATACTATTCGCTTATGATGTAATTGATGCATACGAAAGACTCGGAAACATTAAAAAATATAATGGTTTCTCAAAAGATGTAGTTGTTCCTGCTATTGAAGAGTGTGCAAAATTTTGTGAAGAGGTGTTGGCCCCTATCAATGCCATTGGAGATTCAGTAGGGGCAACCATAAATAATAATAAAGTTACTATGCCAGAAGGTTTTGTTGACGCATACAGAAAATTTAGTGAGGCAGGGTGGTCTTCGATCTCCCTACCGGAAGAAATAGGAGGAGGTGGGATGCCTGTTGCTTTATCTGGAGGAACACTTGAGATGATAGCTTCAGCCAATTTCTCGTTTAGTCTTGCTCCTGGTTTGTCAGCAGGTGCTATCTCAGCAATCTCTTTTCATGGGAATGATGAACAAAAGGAAATGTTTCTCCCAAAACTTGTATCTGGAGAGTGGACTGGAACAATGAATTTGAGTGAACCTCAAGCAGGTTCTGATTTAGGAACAATTACTGCAAAAGCAATGAAACAAGATGATGGTACCTATAGGTTGACTGGAACAAAAGTATGGATTACTTTTGGAGAACACGACATGACAGAAAATATTATCCACTTAGTTCTAGCTAGAACTCCTGATGCCCCTGAAGGAACAAAAGGCATATCAATGTTTATTGTTCCAAAATTTTTAGTTAATAAGGATGGGACTCTTGGGGAGCGAAATGAAGTGAAATGTAACTCAATTGAAGAAAAGTTAGGTATCCATGCAAGCCCTACTTGTGTTATGGAGTATGGAGGAAAGGAAGGTGCCGTAGGGTATCTAATAGGGGAAGAGACAAGAGGATTGCACTATATGTTCACAATGATGAACGAAGCAAGAGTCTGGGTTGGTGGACAAGGCCTTTCTACAACAGCGGCCTCTCTTCAGGGAGCTGCACAATATGCTAGAGATAGAGTTCAAGGAAGACCAATAGGTATGGATAGGGAGAAAGCAAAGACAGCTTCGATAATTGAACATGCTGATGTTAGAAGGATGCTATTAACAATGAAAGCATACACAGATGCAATGAGATACATGCTTTTTGATAATCAGCTTCTTATCGATATTGAATATTTCTCAGAAGATGAAGACCAAAAAAAGATAGGGGAAGAAAGGTGTTCGATTCTTACTCCGATTACAAAAGCATGGCTGTCAGATGTAAGTGTAGAAATGTGTAATATTGGAATCCAGGTTTATGGAGGGATGGGCTATGTTGAAGAAACTGGAATTGCACAGTATTTACGTGATACAAGAATTACTCCAATCTATGAAGGAACTAATGGAATCCAAGCATTAGATCTTATGTTTAGAAAACTCCCCTTAGATAATGGGCAAGCACTTCAGAGGCTTCTAGAAGAAGTTCAAGTGACAATAAAAAATCTGGAAAAAGGAGGTGAGGGATTTGAATCTATGAAGGACAACCTCGATAGTGCAGTCTCTGCCTTGTCTGATGTAACAATGTGGCTTGGAGAACGAATGCT
>Ga0066836_10002187_pt1 | contig 10431 bp, 17 predicted proteins | sample ETNtaG_18_FD_71568 | JGI IMG/M metagenome (GOLD analysis project Ga0066836, IMG submission 71568) | Marine microbial and viral communities from oxygen minimum zone, Eastern Pacific Ocean - ETNP201302SV91 | ecosystem: Environmental > Aquatic > Marine > Oceanic | place: Pacific Ocean: Eastern...
CAAAGTTTCTATAATGCTTATAGTGGTGCTTGTAGAATATTCTCACTTGCATTTCATCAGGGAAATGAACCACCAATTTATGAGGATGGAAACCAGATAAGGGATTTTGTTAATATTCATGATGTAGTTGATGCTAATATTCTTGTAATGGAAGATGGTAGAGCAAATTATGAAGTCTTTAATGTTGGTGGGGGTAAAGCAATAACTGTTAAAGATTTTGCCAAAGTTGTTGCGGGAGTTTATGGACGTATAGATTATGAACCAGTAGCATGTGGTAAATATCGTTTTGGTGATACTCGACATATCTTTTCTGATATATCTAAGTTAAAGTCTCTTGGATGGAAACCGAAGAGAACTGTTTATGATAGTGTGGTAGAATATAAAAGGTGGTTAGATACTGCTGAATCTGTTGAAAACATTGTTGAGTATTGTACTAAGCAGATGCAGAAATTAAATGTTGTGAGGGATGTAGATGCTTAATTTATTTTATTCAGAATCTTATTGGGGACATACTGATAAAATGAATGGACCTAAAAAGGTAGTTTATAATTTACGTGAAAGTTTAGAACAAGAAAATATTCCTTATGCAGTTAATGAGGAGAAGTATAAGTATAATTTTTTAATTCAATATGATCATGAAGGATATATAAAACATTCTAAACTTGAATTAGAAAATTGTGTTATAGGACCACAAATTTGGATGTTTGATAATCATATAGATGATCTTCAAAGGAATCCACATTATTATAAATCTATTGTTGCTCCTTCTCAATGGGTTAAGGATCTTTATGTTAGTAAGTTTAAATTTCCAGAAGAAAAGATTTCTGTTTGGCCAGTTGGACTTTCTATCCCAAAAGTACAGAGAGAATATAAGTGGGATTGTATTGTTTATTATAAACGCAGAAATGAGGAAGAGTTTGATAAAGTAAAATCTTTTTTAGATAATAAAAATCTTAGTTATAATTTTCTTAATTATGGATCTTATCCCGAAGATGCTATTGAAAAGTTAGCACCATTAGCAAAATTCTGTTTTCTTTTGAATGGAACTGAGAGTCAAGGTATTGCTGTTCAGGAAATTATGGCAACAGGAACTCCTTTGATTGTTTGGGATATAACTACTTGGGAAGATCAAGGTCCAGAATGGTCTGTTCCTGCAACCTCTGTCCCTTATTGGTCTGATGATTGTGGTGAGAGATTCTTTAAGTATGAAGATTTAGAGGAGACATTTCAGAGGTTTTATAGTAGAATAGACAAGTATAATCCATGTCAATATGTGGAAGAGAATCTATCATATAAAGCATCGGTAGATAAGTTATTGGAGATTTTTGATGTTAATTAGTTTTCGTAATTTGAAACGAAAATACAATATGAATATTAAAGGTATTATTCATATTGGTGCTCACTATGGTGAGGAACTATCTGATTATATTGATGAGGGTATACAGGATATAATTCTGTTTGAACCTCTTAGTGATAACTTTGAAGTCCTTGCTGAGAAGGCACAAGATTTAAATGCTAACATTGAAGGATATCAAGTTGCCTTGGGTTCTAAACCAGGAAAGGCATCTATGTATATTAGTGATAATGAAAAGCAAAGTAGTTCTATTTTAAAACCAAAAGTTCATTTAACCCATCATCCACATGTTAAATTTCCTTCAAAGGAAGATGTAGATGTGGAATTGTTGGATGATTATGATTCTAAGAATTATAATTTTATTAACATGGACGTTCAAGGATATGAGTTGGAAGTTTTAAAGGGTGGTACTAAGACTCTTGAACATGTTGATTATGTTTACTGTGAAGTAAATCGTGATGAAGTTTATGAGAATAATGCATATGTAGAAGAACTTGATGAGTTTCTTTCTGGATATAATATGCAAAGAGTAGAGACCAGTTGGGAAGGTCAAATTTGGGGTGATGCCCTTTATGTTAGGAAAAATCTATTATGAAAATTTGTATTTTAACTATTGCAACTAATCAGTATCTACAATTTGTAGAGAAGTTGTATGATGATATTGCTACTAAGTTTCTTCCACAACATGAGGTTAATTGTCTTCTCTTTACTGATCATGAGATAGAAGAAACATCTGATAATGTGAGAGTGCATTATATTGATCATGAACCTTGGCCAATGCCTACCTTAAAAAGATATAATTATTTTGTTAAGGAAGAAGATTTTATTTTAGATCATGATTATTGTTATTATCTTGATGCAGATATGAGAATTGATGCACCTGTTGGTGAAGAGATTTTAGATGATCTTGTTGCTACACAACATGGATACCAATCATTTCATAATCCAAAGGATCAATCTTTTGATAGGAATCCAGAATCATTAGCATATGTTGCACCTGATGAAAAGACTGTAACTTATTATGCTGGTGGTTTTAATGGAGGTAAAACTGAGAACTTTATTGAGATGTCAAGAGTAATTGCTGACAGGGTTAATAAGGATCTTAAAAAAGATATAATTGCTTTATGGCATGATGAGAGTCATATGAATCGTTATCTAATTGATAATCCTCCTACACTATCATTAACTCCTGATTATTGCTATGCTGAGGAATTTATTGGAACGGATTATCCATTTAAAAATCCTAAAATTATTGCATTGAAAAAGAATCACAGTGAACTTAGATCTTAGAGAAGTACCTTTCTATTACATTAATCTTGATGATGCAGTAGAGAGAAGAGAGAATACAGAATCCCAATTAAAGGAATTGGGTATTAAGAATATTACTAGGGTTCCTGCTATTAGGCACAGTTATGGTGCAGCAGGAACCCCTAGGTCAATGCAGAAAGCATTAGAGTTGGCACAGAATGGAGAACCATTTGTGTTGATGGAAGATGATGTGGCAGTAAAAAGATTCGATCCTATTATAGAAATTCCTGATGATGCAGATGCATTTTATCTTGGTATATCTGGATGGGGTAGAATGAATTCACATTCAGGTCCATTTGTACAGTGGGAAAGGGTATCGGATAATATTCTCCGTACTTATAATATGTTGAGTGGACATGCAGTAATGTATATCACGGATGATTATATTAATTTGGCAAAGAAGATATGCTATCATGCTGGATATAATATTGAAGATCATGTAGATATTGGATTTGCTGAGGTTCAGAGGTGGCATAATGTATATGCTCTTGATGATCCATATTTTTATCAGACAAGTTCTGATGGTAATCAGGTGGTAACTTATTCTCCTTTATCTGAGCAGCAATCTCTTGAATGTATTACCTATATGAAACAGTTCTATCTTCCCCAGAGGGTTATATAATGTATGTTACTCATTGTCCATTAAGGGTATCTTTATTTGGTGGTTCTACTGATAATCCTTACTTTGTTAAAAAGTATGGATATGGTTCTGTTATTAGTTTTGCTTCTAATCTTAAAACTTATGTAACAGTAAGTAGAGATTTATTTGGTGTTACTAATTTAGATCATAAATATCGTTTAAATTATTCTAAGCGAGAGGATGTATCTAGTATTAGTGAAATTAAAAATGAAGTAATTAGAACAGTCTTTGAATATTTTAATGTTGAACCTGTACAGATTAATCTTCTTGGAGATGCTTATTCACAGGGAAGTGGATTAGCATCTTCATCTTCATATACTATTGCTATGATTAAAGCAATGTGTATGATGCTTGATAAGAAGATGTCTGATGTTGAGATCTGTTCTCTTGCATATGAATTAGAACTTAAATATAATCCATATTGTGGTTATCAAGATCCATACGGTTGTGGTGTTGGTGGTTTTAAGAGAATGGAATTCCATCGTAATGATAGAGTGACTTATGATTTTCTACCTTCATCTTTCTTTGATTCATATGATATGAATCTGATATTTACTGGGGTTACTAGAAATTCTAAGACTATTTTAAAGGATGTAAGTCAGAATCTTGATAAGGTAGAAGCATTACTTCCAATTGTAGAAGAGGCATATGCTGCAATCATAGAAGGTAATTGTTCTAAGGTTCTTGAACTTTTAAATGATTCATGGGAACAGAAAAAGAAGACTAGTTCTAGTATTGCAGAAAATGAAACTATATGGAATATGGATCAAGAACTTTATTCTAATAGTTCTGTAATAGCACATAAGTTATGTGGTGCTGGTAATGGTGGATTCTTTTTAGTCTTTTCTACTAAGGGTGGGTTGAAAATTCCTTATCATTCTGTTAAAATAGATGTGTCATCTAGTGGTGTAGCTGGTCGTCAAGTATGAATCCATTTGAAGAATATATCGAAACTTTAAAATCAGCTCATATGGAAGTTGAGTTTTTTAAGTTTCAAAAAGCATTCCATACTCATCCTAGAGTTATCATTCTAGGTAATGGTGGTAGTAATTCTGTTGCTTCGCATATTTCTCAGGACTATATGAAGTTTCATAATAAGAAGGTATCCATTCTTTCTGATCCTTCTATGATTACTATGCTTACCAATGATTTTGGATATGAGTGGGCATATCAGAAGTTCTTAGAGTATTATGTGGAGGAAGATACTCTTGTAATAATTATGAGTTCTGGTGGTGAATCCCCAAACATGTTGAAATGTGTTGATTGGTGTGAAGATAATAAGATTCCTTATGGTGTATTGACTGGATTTAAATCTGATAATACAATAAGGGGTGAAGCAAGTAATGCATTATGGAATTATTATATTGGTAGTGAGAGTTATGGTGTGGTAGAATGTGTACATCAGATATTTCTTCATGGGGTTGTATGAATTATTGTTTTGATCTTGATGGGACTATCTGTGATACTCCTATGCGACCTTCTGATAACAAACCTGGTTATCTAGAAGCAACTCCATTTCCTTTCATGGTAGAGCAAGTTAATCGCTTGTTTGATGAGGGAAATAAAATTATTATTATGACTGCAAGGGGAAGAGGGTCAGGTATTGATTGGACTAAGTTAACTATAAAGCAGTTGGATATGTGGGGTGTTAAGTATCATGAACTTGAACCTATGTTTCATAAACCAACTGCTGATCTTTTTATTGATGATAAAGGAATAAATTCAGAAGAGTGGAAGAAAACTTTACCACCAAAAAAGGGTATCATTGCAGGAGCATTTGATGTTATTCATCCTGGATATATTAGAATGTTTAAGGATGCCAAAGCACATTGCAATCATCTTACTGTTGCACTTCATGAGGATCCATCTATGGCAAGACCTCATAAATTAAAACCAGTACATACTGTGGAAGAAAGAAAAGAGATATTACGTGCTATTAAATATGTTGATGATATAGTTGTATATCAGGCAGAAGATACATTCTTACATTATTTGAAAGATTATGAAGTTCGCTTTTTGGGTACAGATTATATGGACGGTAGCTATACTGGTAAAGATATTGCCATTGATATTGTCTGGTTAGATCGAGAAGGACATGATTATTCTAGTACTAGGTTAAAAGAAAAGATTTTCCAAAGTATTAAAGGACCAATGATTTCTGGGAGTTATTACGACTGATGTTAGGTTTTAATCATATGGGTAGATTGGGACAACTGGGAAACCAGATGTTTCAATATGGATCTTTAAAAGGTATTGCTGCTAATCGTGGATATGAATATATGATTCCTATACATGCAGAGACTGTTGTTGATGTATTAGGAAATCATCTTCGTACTGAGATATTCAATCCATTTAGTATGAAAGTTAATACTGGCTTTATTCAATCAGAAAAATATGTACAAGAACCTCATTACGAATTTAGTGAGGATCTATTTAATAATTGTCCTGATGATATATCTTTATGGGGATTTTTTCAAACTGAAAAATATTTTAAACATATTGAAGATGAGTTGAGGGAAGACTATACTTTTAAAAGAGAGTATATTGAACCGTATGAAGAGGTGAAGGATATGTTTGATAGTCCTATTGCACTTCATGTTCGTAGAGGAGATTTTATACAGAATTATAAGAATCATCATAACCTTACTCTTGATCATTATGAAAAGGCTTTGAAGGAATTTGATGATGATCGTCAAGTTATTATCTTTTCGGATGATACTAACTGGTGTAAGGAGCAAGAGATCTTTTCATCAGATAGATTCTTAGCATGTGAGATTGGAGAACCTTATTCAGAACTCTATATGATGTCTCAGTGTACTGATTTTATTATTGCTAATTCATCCTTCTCTTGGTGGGGTGCATGGTTATCTACTAATAAAGATAAGAAAGTTATAGCACCTTCTAAATGGTTTGGTGTAAATAATCAAGACAAAAACACAAAAGATTTATTTCCAGAGGACTGGATTGTATTATGATTAAAAGTATTGTTACTGGTGGTGCAGGTTTTATTGGATCACATATTGTAGATCAACTTCTTTCAGTGGGACATCAAGTTACTATCATTGATAATGAATATTCTGATAATGATAATTTTCATTGGAATAAAGATGCTATTAATGTAAATGGTGATATAACTGATTATAAGTTTATGAAGAATGTCTTTACTCAGGGTATAGATTATGTCTTCCATTGTGCAGCAGAAGCGCGTATAGGACCTGCTATTGAAAATCCAGTAAATGCTACTAACATTAATGTTATGGGTACTTGTACGGTATTACAGTGTGCTAGGGAAGCAGGTGTTAAGAAGGTTATGTATTCTTCTACTTCTTCTGGATATGGATTAAATTCTTCCCCTAATACAGAAGATCAATTGGATGATTGTTTAAATCCTTATTCTGTATCGAAGGTTGCAGGAGAGAAACTATGTAAGATGTATACAGATTTGTTTGATTTGGATACTGTTATTTTTAGATACTTTAATGTATATGGAGAAAGAGCACCACGCAAGGGACAGTATGCTCCTGTTATTGGAATCTTTTTAAGACAACTTGCTGCTGGTGAACCATTAACTATTGTTGGTGATGGTGAACAAAGAAGAGATTTTGTATATGTTAAAGATGTTGCTAGGGCAAACCTTATGGCAGCAATATCAAATGCAGATCCAGAAGCGTATGGTCAGGTATATAATGTTGGATCTGGAAAGAATCTATCAGTGAATCAGATTGCTGATCTTATATCTAATAACCAAACATCTCTTCCACCACGTATTGGTGAAGCAAGAGATAGTTTGGCAAACATTGAAAAGATTTCTAATGCATTTGGATGGAGACCAGATGTTAATGTTGAAGATTGGATTGGTGGACAATTAAATGGATAAGAATAAAGCAGTACATAAACTTAAAGGACTTCCTCACGTATATTGTATTAATCTTGATGGTGAACCCCATAGATGGGAATCTATGGAAACTATGTTGAAGTATTGGGAATTAGAAAACTATACACGTATTTCTGCATATGATGGTAGAGAAGATGATCTAGGTGAGATTCTTAAAGGTAGATATCCAGATCAGATGTCTTCTGGTGAGGTTGGATGTACTACTTCACATTTAAAAGCACTTAAAGAATTTTTAAAGACAGATGATCCATGTGCATTAATCATGGAAGATGATTGTGATATTGGCACAGTTGCTCATTGGGGATTTAATTGGAAAGATTTTTATGCAAAACTTCCTTATGATTATGATGTAGTACAGTTAGCAATTATTAATCCTGCACAAGTACATGTTCAATTACATAGAAGATTTGTAAATGATTTCTCCACTGCATGTTATTTGATTACTCGTCATCATGCAGAGAAACTTGTTAGATTACATTGTAGAGGTGACAAATATAAGTTAGATCAGGGAGTTAAACCAAGAGCAGTAGCAGATGATTTGATTTATAATTCTGGTAATACTTTTGCTATACCTTTATTCTTATATAAGATTGAGTTGGGATCTTCTATACATGATATTCATGTTGATGTATTTCATAAGTCAAGTTATGAGGGGTTATGGCAGTTTTGGAGGAATCAAGCACCCGATATAGATGATTGGAATCAGTTCTTTGATTATGATCCTTACTTTGGAAGGATACCACCAGGGTTTGAAGGTAAATGATTAGGTAAGATTATGGGACTGATTACAGTCCCTTTTTGATGTTAGGGAATAGGTACAAACCCCTAGACAAAAGTTAAGAATTGCTATATAATTATGTTACGTTTCTTAACAAAGTAATGACTAATTCTTCCGCTACTGTTACTACCGAAGATGGTGGTCGCCAGAACATGTTTGCTTCTGAGCCTCAAATAGAAGTTATGGAAATCGATCAAAGTAAGAACGCTGAACTTACTAATGGTCGTTGGGCAATGATCGGATTCGTTGCTGCTATCGGTGCTTATGCTACGACAGGGCAAATAATTCCAGGAATCTTTTAAACCTTAACAAAACTAAATAATTACTCGTATCTTATCTTCAAACCAAAACAAATGGGCGAACTTCAAGCCGCAACAGAATCAGCATCACCCGTATTAGCATTGATATTTCCTTTTATACCTGTGCTTATATTATTGGGGTTTTATTTTGCTGCTGGTGGTAACTTTAATGATGATGACGATGATGATTTTGGTGGAGGTAAGGGGATACGGGTAATGCAACCACAACCTGTTACCGTACCCACTGGTGCATAAAATGCCACAATTAATCTTTTTGGCTGTTCTTGCAGCGACAGCCTATACTAATTTCGGTCAGATAGTATTACAATGACTTTTTTAATAGCAATAATGTCCTTTGCAAACTTTGTATTTTATCCTCTAGTGATAGCTACGTTGGTTGCTGTTGTGATAGAACAGATTTTTAGAGCAAGGGGTAATGAGGATGATCCTAAGGCAGTAAGGAATGTAATACTGTCAATGGGTATACGGAAGTATCTTTATAGACAGGCATGGATCTTTAATCTCATTTGGTTCTTTGGATATTTTATTCTTATGTTTACAGTAGGTAGACAACAACCACAAGCAATGCCAGATATGATTTGGCAAGGATAAAATGATTCTAGCAATAACACAGACTTTAATTTCAATTCCACCAGAGTCTATGGGACTCTTGGAATTTTTTGGTATGGTTAGTATAGGGATAACAGCAGGATCATTAGGTTTAATATAACGGAATCCTAACAGATTGACATTTGTACCTATCAGGAGTAAAATAAATAACATCGCCTGATAATACTACAATGGCTTATTCTATTACCTTACGTTCACCTGATGGCACTGATGAAGTGGTTCAGTGTGATGATGATCAATACATTCTCGAAGCTGCTGAGGAGGCAGGTGTAGACCTTCCATCTTCATGTAAAGCGGGTGCATGTTCTTCATGTGCTGGCAAGGTTTTAGAAGGAACCGTTAATAATGACGAGCAATCATTTTTGGATGATGATCAACTAGAGGATGGATGGACACTTCTATGTGTTGCTACTCCTGAATCTGATTGTGTTATCTTAACAGAGCAAGAAGAAAATATTCTTTAGTATTATTGGTATCCTACTAAGATAAATATCTAAAAAGTAATATTTTAATGATACGTTTTAGTAGGGTACTGCATCATATTGATATGGACGATGTCAAGAGAAGACATCAGGAGAAGATTGTTGCATCTAAATTAGAAGAAGAAAAGATTAGAGAAGAGAAAGAATATATTGTTTCAGTTGTAGAGGAAGAGAAGTCAGATTGGAAAAAAGAATTAAAAGGACAGAAGTCAAAGTAATTCTTTGCTAAATAAATTAGTTTTGTCAATGAATAATGACTGCGTTAATTGACCCCCAAAAGTATAGCAAGACTGTTGACCTATTGAGGTCATTTTTTTTGTCTAAAAATTTCCTAGAAGTTCACACCCAGAACCGTTTAAGTATCCTTGCTGCTTGCGAAGATCCAGAAACAGTAGCAACATACAACTATAATGGTAATACCTGGCCACTACCACAGACAGGTCAGATGTGGTTAGAATATGAATTGTTATCCAATCCTTCTGCGGAAGGATTTTTTTGTGTCTCCACTTCATATAGGGCAGAACCAAACCCTGTTGAAGGAAGGCATGAAACCATCTTCCCCATGTTTGAATTTGAAATGAAGGGAGGTATTGAAGAACTTAAAAAAATGGAGATTGAGTTATGTAAGCATCTTGGACTTCCTGATCTAACAATAGAAACCTATGATGATTGGACCAACATGTTCAATGCAAAAGAACTTGATCATGAACATGAAGATAAAATTGGTTATGGTATGATTACTGATTTCCCTGAGTTCACATCACCTTTCTGGAATATGGCAAGGAATGATGATGGCACTAGTAAAAAAATTGATGTAATTATTAATGGTATGGAAACTATCGGTAGTGCTGAAAGGAGTACTGATAAAGAACAGATGAGAGATACCTTCTATACAATCTCTGATGGTCAGTATGCTCAACTTATTATTGATTTATTTGGTAAGGAAAGAGTTGAGAAGGAACTTGAAAAATTCCTTGAATTTGATTTCTTCCCCAGAAGTGGTGGAGGGATAGGAATGCAACGTCTAATGACAGCCCTTTCATAG
>Ga0066836_10002188_pt1 | contig 10429 bp, 7 predicted proteins | sample ETNtaG_18_FD_71568 | JGI IMG/M metagenome (GOLD analysis project Ga0066836, IMG submission 71568) | Marine microbial and viral communities from oxygen minimum zone, Eastern Pacific Ocean - ETNP201302SV91 | ecosystem: Environmental > Aquatic > Marine > Oceanic | place: Pacific Ocean: Eastern...
AATATCATGGGTGTCATTTATGAGATACAAAAAGAGTTGGTTAGTGATGAGGAGTTAATGATTGCTCATAACGCCCTTGCAGACGGTGTTTACGAAATGAAGTTTAAAGACGGAAATGCCACGGCCAGATCATTTGCAATTGAGAAATTAAGATATGGCAATCATCACCATTCAAAATCATATCCTGTGCGGGTTCGTTCTGTTACGAAAAAAGACGTCTTAAGGGTCGCAAATAAATATATGCACCCGGATGCATTCCAAGTGATTATAGTTGGTGAGAATATAAAAATTCAATGATTAAATAAAACAAAGAAAATGATATTATTAAAATAGATTTGAGTTATACGATTTAGTTTTATAGAGGAATGGGCTTATTTCTTTAGTCTTATCCATCCGAAATAATGATTTAAGCCTACTAAGATGATAATGATGAAAAACAGCCGCATATAAGGGAAAAGAAATTTATATATACCCAGTTTTAAATTATTGTCAACCATCCAGATCAATGCTTGAAAAAGCATAAATAATGCAATTGGGTTTGTCGCTTCCATCTCTTTAACAATCTTTTCTCTATTATAGTTTTTTCCTCGACGCTCAAATTTTTTAATTCTCATTTCAACACTATAATCGATTAGTTTTTGATAAAGTTTTCTCATATTAAAATGTAGTGAAGAAGAGTAATATCTATCTATGAGTAAAAGCCTTTCAACGATCGTTATAACGGGAGTCACAAAAGGATTGGGCAGAGCCTTGGTTGATCAGTTTATTCAACTTGGTCATACAGTAATTGGCTGTGGTCGCAGTGTTAATTCCATTAAATCAATGACCAATTCATTTCCGGAAAACTCAAGTTTTCAAGTTGTAGATGTTTCCGATCATAGCCAGGTCCAGTCGTGGGCTAAAGATATTCTAAGGAAGTTTGGTCCACCAGATTTTCTAATTAACAATGCAGGTATCATAAATAAAAATTCATCTTTATGGAATGTATCAGAGCAGGAATTTTCAGATCTAATAAATATTAATGTAAAGGGTGTATTTAATACCATTAAGGAATTCCTACCAGAAATGATAAATATGGGAAGTGGTGCAGTAGTTAACCTTAGTTCTGGATGGGGTAGAAGCACATCACCGGAAGTAGCACCTTATTGTAGCAGTAAATGGGCTGTTGAAGGGCTATCTAAGGCTTTAGCGCAGGAACTACCGGAAGGGATGGCAAGTGTTGCCTTAAATCCCGGAGTTATTGATACCGATATGTTAAGGTCTTGTTGGAATGATAGTGCAGGAATGCATGAAACTCCAGATATATGGGCAAAGAGAGCTTCACCTTTTATCCTAAATATTAATCCTGAGGATAATGGAGCATCACTGACTGTTTCATGATTAAATAAATAAAATAAATACTGTCTTTCTGGAACAAATAGGGTATAAGTTTCATATACATAATTAACTAAACTTAGAAAAAATGAGAGGAGATAATCAATGATAGCAACTATAAAAGCAGCACTTATTAGTTTTACACTCTTCGTTAGCGGAGGAAATATTTTAAGTACTAATCTTAAATTACATCATTATAGTGATGATGATTTTAAAGAAATTATGAACTTAAATAATAAAGCCTCAATTTCTAAGAATTGTACTAGACATTCTGAAATGGAAGATATTAAAAAAATAAAGGTTTATCGAGAAGATGGAGCAGAAGATTCTTTCAGAGTAACTAAAAAAGAGTTGCTTGAAGATACTTCGAATTCAGGAGAACCTACTAAAGAGATTAAATAATATATTTAAATCTTCATTTTAATTCTTAAAAAGCCCCACATTTGTGGGGTTTTTTGTTTTTTACTGAATTTATTTTTATGCATAGTAAAGATGAAGCATGATTTGTGGTTACATACATTTAATTAGAAGTTTTTGTAACTTACATTATGGAGCAAGTAAGAAATTTTTACTTATAACTAATGAGCAACTTTTTCGAAGAACTGAAGCGTCGTAAAGTTTATCGAACTGCTGTAGCCTATGCTGCTGTATCTTTTGCTATTATGCAAATTGTAGAAATTATATTCCCTATGTTTGAAATACCGCTATGGATGGGTCGTTTTGTTATTATTGTTATAGTATTAGGGTTTCCTATCGCTTTGGTACTAAGCTGGATGTTTGATAAAACAGCTGATGGTATTACTAGAGACAAAGGAGCAAACTCTTCAAGTGATTCATCAACAAAACCTTTTTATCTCCAAAAGCAAAATCTTTTTATTATTGGAGTTTTATTGGCTGGTATTATTATTGGACGTTTTGCATCTAGTACTAATGAAGAAGAATCATCAATTAACCCTAAATCTGTAGCAGTCCTTCCTTTCGATAATTATAGTACTGCACCTGAAGATCAGTATTTTTCAGATGGTATGACGGAAGTAATCATCGCAAATTTAGCCAAAATCAAAGATTTAAAAGTTATTTCGAGAACATCAGTTATGGAGTATAAGAATACAACTAAAAATATTAAAAAAATTGCTTCTGAACTTGGTGTTGCCCATATCCTCGAAGGAAGTATTCAAAGATCTAACGGAAGAATAAGAGTCATTGGTCAGTTAATTGACAGTCAAACTGATGAACATATATGGGCAGAAACCTACGATAGAGAAGAATCAGACATTTTTGCCTTGCAGTCAGATGTTGCTTTGAAAATTGCAAAAGCATTGAAATCAAATATTACTGCTGAACAAGAAGAAAGAATTAATGAAAGATTAACTGAAAGTACTGATGCGTATGAGTATTATCTTAAAGGAAAAGAGTATGAGAATGCTGGGTCTACAAAAGAAAATGTTGAAGCAGCAATAGGTGAGTATGAAAGAGCTGTAATATTAGACCCTAATTTTGCCGAAGCACATGCTTTAATTGGAGTAAATCATCTTGGAATGAAATGGTATGGCTATGATTTAAGTGATGACAGAATTACTCTAGCAAAAAAATCCATTGATAGAGCGTTGGAATTAAAACCAAACAATGCAACTGTTCGATATGGCTTAGGCATTTATCATTATCATGGATTTAGAAATTATGCTGAGGCAATGAAAGAATTTCGTTATGCATTAAGTGTGGAGCCCGGGAGTGCCATTTTTAATATTTTTGGTGGTGCTATATATAGAAGATTGGGGGATTATAAAAAAGCAGAAGAAAGTATGCTATTGGCATATGAACTTGATCCACGTTCTACATTCATGTTATTTAATTTAAAAGGGACAGTAACATCAAATAGAAAATATAAAAGATCAATTTCACTAGGAGATGATTCAATGAATTTAGAGGTGTTATCATCTTATTGGAATGGCGCAGCCTATTATTTTATGACAGGTGATGCTCTTGCTGCAATTGAAATGACCAAAGAGAATGATTTTGATAAAATGGAATATAGTTTATCAATTAATGATTTCAAAAATGCTAAAAATTATTTAAAAAATGTAAAGGGTGAATTAATTCAAACTAATAATACATTTATGCCCAAAAATTATTACCTAGGTGTAATCGAGCAAGGTCTTGGACGACAAGAATTAGGGCAAAAATATTTATTAAATGCTTTAAACCAACTAGAAAAAGCAATTGTAAAGTATTCAACCGATCCGAGGCCTTTTAGTGGATTAGCTTATGTACATGCATCTTTAGGAAATAAAGATGAAGCAATAAAAGCGGGTCTTATGGCCACTAAACTTTTACCAGTTTCTAGAGATGCTATGTTCGGTACTTATTATAAGACATTTCTTACTGAAGTATATGCTTTAGTTGATGATAAAGAAAAGGCTCTTGAAGGTGTTGAATACTTGAGTACTATACCTGCAGGTTTGCATTATGGTCAGTTAAAAAGTGATCGCGTGTGGGACTCTATTAGAGATGAGCCAAGATTTCAATCAGTTCTCAATGAGTTGGCTAATAATCCAGATATTGATAATTAAATATCTAATATTTATTTAATATAAAATTACAGGAGAAACTGAAAATGTCAAATTATAAGAAATTACTAATTTTTACTTTATTAATTATTTTTATAAATGGTCAATCTAAAGGTTGGACGCCAGAATTAAGTATTAATATTAATCAAATTTCAGATCTAAATTTTTCAAATAATGATAAAATTGCGATGGTCATTAGAGGAGCCCATATAGAGGGTGAAAAATCTGAGTATATTAATCAAATTTGGTTATCAGATACGAATATTGATGATATTAAACAATTTACATATCATGAAAAGTCTAGTGCTCATCCTCGCTTTTCTCCTGATGGAAAATTCCTTGCCTTTTTAAGCTCAAGGCCAAAAAAACAGCAAATATGGGTTATGAGAACTAGTGGAGGAGAAGCATGGCAGTTTACATATGAAAAGCAAGGTGTTGGATCGTTTAAATGGTCACCAAGTGGTGATAAAATTGCTTTTTTGATGACAGATGCTAAAACAGAACAAGAAGAAAAAAATAAAAAAGAAAAAAAAGATGTAATTCTGGTTGATCAAAATTTTAAATATTCACATATATATTTAAAAACTTTTTCCACAAAAAAAGATACAAACAAAGCATCTAGAATAACTGAAGGTGATTTCCATATAACAGGTTTTAACTGGAAACCAAATGGCAAGACTATTGTTTTTTCCCATACTATTGAGCCAACAATTAATAGTCAATTTGTTTCTGGAGATATATCTGTCGTAAATATAAAAACTAAAACTATTAAAGATGTTGTGACATGGGAAGGTAAAGATGGAAATCCAATATTTACACCTAATGGAAAATCAATAGTTTTTACATCAGAAGGCGAAAAAAGTGAGCCAATAGGTTTAAGTGATATTTACAAAATCTCATCAAATGGAGGTAAGCCTAAAAAATTAGCTGAGACACCAAACAGAAATGCTAGTATAATTAGTGTATCAGTAAATAATAATTATGTATTTGTTGCTGATGCAAATAGAACAAAATCAGAAGTATACAAAATTAGTCTAAACTCTAACGATATCTCTCCTATGCTTAATTTAGATGGAAGAGTTTCATCGCCAAAAATATCTGATGACAATAAAAAAATAGTTTTTGTTAAACAAGAATTGGATAAGCCAAGTGAAGTCTTTGTAAGTGAATTAAATGCAATTAATCCGAAGCAGATTTCTAACTTTAACCCAACTGAAGATTTTCCAAAACTGGCTAAGACCGATGTAATTACATGGAAATCTAAAGACGGGTTAGAAATTGAAGGTCTAATAACATATCCAACAAAATATAATAAACGAAGAAAATATCCTCTCGCCGTAATAATTCATGGTGGTCCAGCAGGTGTGTTTTCAGAGACTTTTACAGGTGCTAGGTCAATTTATAACATTGAATACTTTGCAAGTAATGGTTATGTAATTTTAAGACCTAATCCCAGGGGCAGTACTGGTTATGGTAAGGACTTTAGATTCGCTAATTTTAAAGATTGGGGATTTGGTGATTATGAAGATATAATGTCTGGTGTAGATAAAGTTATAGATATGGGCGTTGCTGATCCTAATCGCTTGGCGGTGATGGGATGGAGTTACGGTGGTTATATGACCTCGTTTGTAGTTACTAGAACCAATCGTTTTAAAGCTGCTAGTATGGGTGCAGGATTGCCTAATCTAGTTAGCATGACTACTACAACTGATATTCCTGATTATCTCGTCGCTCATATGGGCGGAGAATTCTGGGATGATTATGAAACATACGAAAAACATTCAGCAATATATCGAATTAAAAATGTAGAAACTCCAACTCAAGTGATTCATGGGTCAAATGATTTAAGAGTTCCATTTACTCAAGGCCAAGAGTTTTATGTTGCTTTAAAAAGAAAAGGTGTACCAACTGAAATGGTCGTATATCCAAGAACACCTCACGGACCTAGAGAGCCAAAACTATTGATGGATGTTTCACCTAGGATATTGAATTGGCTCGATAAATTCATAAAAAGATAATTATTTTTTAATAAGAGAAAAGAGAGAGGATATTATGAAAACAAAAATATTAAACCCAAAAATTTGGCTTATTATAATTGCTTTATTGCATTTATTTATGGGTGTTATAGGTAGTTATATGACGATGGGCGGGAGTATTGAAAATATTGCAGTATTCCTTTATATGGGTACTCTTTCAATATCCTTACTATATGTAGCATTAATGACCGAAGGTCAAACACAAGCTAGATTAGCAGTTGTTCTATGCGCTCCTATAGCAATTTGGTTTATTGTTGGGATTGTAATGAAATTGAATTTTTTAGGATTTCCTGTAGCTGAAATGCCAAGTGGTTTGTTACCTCTTACTCTTTGGTCAATGCCAGCGATAACTGGGGCAATGAATTGGAATTCTGAATAAGTAAATTTTTAATTACTAAAAAAACACCCTCGGACTCAACGAGGGTGTTTTTTGGTTTCTCTAATTTACTTTCCTATTTTTATTTTCGATTGATCGTATATGGCGCATCCGATCTATTCAGCATATCTATGATTCTTTTCATATCATTATCAATAAATGAATTCAATTCCTTTTCTAATGGTTGAAAATCACTAGTAGCTATCTTATATGCGTCACGCTGAGTATTTGTTGGTGCTGAAGATGAGCTTAACACTCCATATGCGGCTCGATTTACGCGATCTGAAATAGATGGTGGTAAATCTATGTCTAATCGATATGCTAATCTTTCTCCATTTAGCTTACGCTGTATTTTTGCAATTTTTTGTTCAGCTAAATCGATTCCCATTAATATTTTACTATTATCAGTTTTAATGCCTTGAGATGCTGCTCTCATATCTTGTAATTCTTTTGATGAATTATTAAGCCTACCATTCATAGTCCTAATTGCTGATTGAAGTCGACCTATTTTTTCTTGAAAATCACTTAACTCTCTACGATTCTCAGCTGGGAGAGTTACATCGTTTAATGTCTTTGTTCTAAATGAAACTGGTCCTGCTATATCAGTCGATGCTCCATTTATAACTTTTGACATTGTAACTATGTATTCTCCAGGAGCAGTATATGCGCCAGAACTTGGAAATCCTTTTTTAGCATCACTATTATTGATTGGTCCAGCGTTAAACATTTTATAATCCCATGTAACCTGATTAATTCCACTTATTGCAGGCTTTGATAATCTGCGTATTATGTTACCAGATTTATCAGATATTGTAAATATAAGATGAGGTTTTTTCTCTTCTTTTTCGTTCCTGAAATCTTCAAAGCTAGGATATGATACATCTTTTCCAGCTTTCCTAAGTTGAGCTTCTTTACTTTTACGTTTATTTTCTAATGTTTTAATCGATTCCTTCAAGTAATAAGTAAAAGAAACACCTACGGTTGGGTTTGGTGTTGTGAAAAAGCTTTCTCCTTGAAATCCTTTATCATTGCCTCCAATACGACTAGTTTCAATAAACATTAAGCCATCTTTAATTGGGAATATTTCAGCTTCTTGTTGCATATTACGTTGATTGATATTTCTCAACGCTGAGTAGTCATCTAATACATAGAATCCTCGTCCAAATGTACCTAAAACTAAATCATTCTCTCTCTCTTGTATTGCTAGATCTCTAACGGCAATAGTAGGAAGACCAGCTTTAATTTGTTTCCAATATGCACCACCATCTAAGCTAAAAAATAGACCAAATTCTGTACCAGCAAATAAAAGGTTTGGATCTATATGATCTTCAGCAACTGAATAAACAGAACCTCTGTTGGGAAGATTCGAAGATATTGATTTCCAACTTTTTCCTTTATTATCACTTCTGAAGAGATAAGGTTTAAAATCACCTTTTTTATGATTGTTGAATACACTATAGATCACATTTTCATTATGTTGTGATGCCAAAAGCATATTTACATATGTCATTTTTGGAACATTAGAGAATCGTTCATATTTTTTCCATGTATTCCCACTATTTTCAGTTACATGGATCAATCCATCATCTGTTCCTACATAAAGTAAATCTTTATTTAGAGGAGATTCATGAAAAGCTATAGCTGCGCCGAATTTAGAAACTCCACCATTCTTTTCAATCATATCCACACTCCATGTTCGACCCATAACCTTTAATTTATTACGATCAACCTCTCTTGAGAGCTCATCGCTAATGACATCCCAGGTATTTCCACGATCATCGCTTCTGAATAGTTTATTTGCAGCAAAATATATTCGCTTTGGCACATGACGGCTAGCTTGCAAAGGGGCATCCCAGTTCCAAGTATATGCATTTTCATTTTTTCGTGCTCGAGGCTTTATATCAATCCTTTCACCCGATGCTTTATCATATCGATATAAGTTTCCATATTGATATTGTGCATAAACGATATTTGGATTTTCGGGATCAACTGCAGATTCAAAACCATCACCTCCTAGCGTAACAAACCAATCCTCGTTTGTTATTCCATTTTGACTTTTTGTTCGTGAAGGTCCACCCAAGCTATAATTGTCTTGAGTCCCACCATAAATGTTATAAAAGGGTAGGTCGTTATCTACAGTTACTTTATAAAATTGAGTTACAGGAAGATTCTCTTTATATATCCAATTTTTTCCTCGATCAAAAGATTCATATATCCCACCATCACAACCATTAAGAAGGTAATCTGTATCATTTGGATCAATCCACATTACATGATTATCCACATGTTTATTTTTTTCTCCTAAACGACTAAATGATTTTCCACCATCACGGGTAACCATATTGTAAGTGCTTAGCGAATAAACCGTATTTACATCTTTTGGATCAACAACAATCTCTTGGTAATAATTTCCACTTGTGACATAATTACTCATTTTTTTCCAACTTCCACCACGATTCGAAGTACGGTAAAAACCTTGTTGTCCATTCATTGCCTCTACAATTGCATAAACTATATCTGAATCTGCTTGTGACATTGCTAGCCCAATTCTTCCAATGATGGAAGTAGGCAATCCTGTTTTAAGTTGCTCCCAATTTTCACCACTATCTGTGCTTTTATATAAGCCAGATCCTGGACCGCCACTCATCCAAGTAAAAACGTGTCGACGGCGTTGATAGGTTGATGCATATAAAACATCTGGATTATTTGGATCCATAATTAAATCTGTAACTCCAGTATGTTCATCAACATTAATCTTGCTTTCCCAAGTTTTTCCTCCATCTACTGATTTGTATAAACCACGATCTCCACCTTCACTCCATAAGGGCCCTATTGCAGCAACATAGATTATATTAGAATTACGTGGATCAACTATAATTTTTGCGATATGCTCTGAATTTTTTAATCCCATGTGATCCCATGTTTTTCCACCATCTTTAGAACGATAAATTCCGTCTCCATAGGCAACACTTCGTTGATTATTATTTTCGCCGGTTCCAACCCATATGATATATGGATTATTTGGATCCATAGTTATGCACCCAATAGAATATGATCCTTGTCGATCAAAGATCGGTGTATAGTTTGCACCACCATTAATCGTTTTCCATACGCCACCTGATGATGTAGCAACATAATATTCATGCCGTTTATCTGGGTGTACAGCAAAATCAGAAATGCGACCTGATGTAAGGGCTGGTCCAACAGAACGGAGCTTAAATGCTCCCAAGTTTAATTTTGATAGAAAATTTTCGCTTTTCTTTTCCTGACCAAATACAATTGATAAAATAAAGGAATACAGTAAAAATAGCTTTAAACGCTTCATAATTAGCTCCTCACTAATTTTTTTAATTAATCATACTAGTATTAAAATAAACATTTTAAAATTACTATTATTTTTATTTGACTAACTATTAATTAGAAAATTTGCGTAATCTTTTTACAAAGTATATTTTATTAAAAAATAAATATGATAATTAAATGGTGAATAAAACCAATCAGACAAAATTAATAGCAAGTTACTTTGGTGCTTCATTTGGATTACTTCAAATTGTTGATATTTGCATTGATAGATTTGATTTACCTGTATCGATAATTAACTATTTGCTGTTTGCGATCGCAATTGGGTTTGTAGGAATACTTTTCTATTCTTATTTACCGTTCTTAAGCCAAACAAAAAAATCGAGCAATAAAGGTAAGAAATCTTTACTAAGTGTAGCAGCTATACTGCTTATTTTCATTCTTTCAATATCAAATATATTTCTTTTTCGTGAATCTAATCTTAGCGATATAAGACAAGAAGCTTATACTGCTGGATTTAAAAAAATTGATGACCTCATTCAAAAGGAAGACTATATAAGTGCTTACAATATTGCTAAGGACTATTATGATGAGCTACCTAATGACTCGCTCATATTCAATAAATTAAATCAAACATCAATTGAAACTGATATTCAATCAAATCCTAGCGAAGCTAAAGTGTATTTCAAAGAAATAGATTCTGATGAATGGATATATATTGGTGATACGCCTCTAGTAACTAGATTGCCAGGCATTAGTAGTTCGGCTAGAGGATA
>Ga0066836_10002189_pt1 | contig 10425 bp, 6 predicted proteins | sample ETNtaG_18_FD_71568 | JGI IMG/M metagenome (GOLD analysis project Ga0066836, IMG submission 71568) | Marine microbial and viral communities from oxygen minimum zone, Eastern Pacific Ocean - ETNP201302SV91 | ecosystem: Environmental > Aquatic > Marine > Oceanic | place: Pacific Ocean: Eastern...
AATTATTTTCACTTCCATCGGGGCACAATGTGGGTTTTATTGAACCCAAATTACATGCGAAATGGTTGATTGGAGATATCTTGCACCCCACGGAACCAATATTATCCTGGAAATAACCTGGGAGACAGGGGGATTCGGAAAATGATCCTGATTTCTCGACAAAATTCCCAGGACTAGCCTCGAGGCATTCTTTACTGGCGTAGTCTGGTTGAAACTGCCCGGGTAAGCATTCGATTTGACTCGTAGAACCGATGCCCTTGGCGAAATGACCCCTACTAGCAATTAAACAGTGATTTTGCCCTGTAAGTTCTTGATATGTCCCCTCGGAGCAAGGTGTTTGCTCGGTTGAACCTAGAAGTTCCGAGAAATGGCCGGTTTCTGAGTCGAAGCATGATTGGCTGCCAGAGTTACTCTGCCACTTTCCAGGGGGGCAAGCAACAGGTAATGATGCGCCCGCCGGTGAAAAGAACCCTGCAGGTGAGACCTTGCATTGATCTGAAGAGGTTGCTCCCGTCTCATTGAGGAATGTCCCTGGGGGGCAAGGAAATAATTGTCCACCGGACTCTGAGTAATGACCAATTGGGGTCACCTCACAGAGCTCGGGGGATGTTGCCCCTATTGCATCCAAGTAGTTCCCGGCCGGGCATGGGGTCGGCTCAGCGGCTCCCTCCGAGGGGACGTAGTGGCCGGGGGGCGAGGGGGTCGGGGAGTGGCTTCCAGGTGGGGAGTAGAATCCCGAAGTGGGGATCCCTGAGCACTGCTCTGGGGATGTTGCCCCGGTCAAATTGTGGAATGTCCCGGCCGGGCATGGGGTCGGCTCAGCGGCTCCCTCCGAGGGGACGTAGTGGCCGGGGGGCGAGGGGATGCATGATTCCTGAGCAAACAAAGTTTGGAACGTGCCAGTATTACACAATGAATGATTCTCGGCATTGACTTCTGAAACAAAATGCCCAGGTCGAGATGGAGTGCATTGGAATTTTCCGAAATAGCCATTCGAGCAATATGCTGATCTATCCGCATCGAGTGGAAAAAGATCAAAATTATTTGTAACAAAATCTGAGTCTAGGTCGAATGAAGGAATCTTAGAGAAAGCACCACTGAGAACACTGGATGAGGTGTTTAACAAATCTCCAGTGATGCATGAAATTTCCAAAGAATCAGAGATGACAAAGCAAGCACTATTTATGGTCAAAGAAATTGCTGGCATGACTGAACCGCTAAATGACGAGAAGGGGTCCTTTGCCCCCCAGCATCCCATTGATCCAGTTGAGTTAATGGTGCAAAAATAATCCCCTCCAGAAGAAATCACGATAGGGTTTTCAAGTGAAAGATTTACCTCATGGATACTGGAGTGGTCAGAATATTTCCAGCAATTTACGGCATAATCGGAATGTAAGATGCATAATTCAGAAAATCCAGCGGAAATAGAAACGGGATAAATGAGAGTGTCGACAATTCCAGTTTGTGAAATTGTTCTAGAGTCGAATTCAATAATTTTTCCGGGGTTTGTATTATTCCAGCAAATTACTATTTGTTCATAGGTGATTGAGCAAGAGTGAGTTTCACCGACAGAGAGAGACTTGGATGAATACTGAGTTCCGTCAATTACCCTTAAGGATGTAAATTGCGCTATTGGAGATGAGTCCTGAGAAATGATTGCCCCCCAGCACCAAATCGAACGATCGGCGACAATTGTACAGAAATTATCCTCGAAAGATGAAATTGTTGAAGCTGGTTTGCCATCAAGTGAGACAACATTCTCTGGACCAATCGGGACTCCCTCGCTATGCGAATTCATAGATTCATAAGTCCAACATATCACCAGTGATCGAGTAGTAATAGAACATGCGAATTCTAAACCGGCAATTACTGAATCTGGTTCACCGTATGATGCTGAAAAGTCACCAGTCGACATTGCAAAATTAGTGGAATTGAGACTATTCTCTGAGATTAATGACTTCTCCATACAGTGAACAATTGTTTCCTGCGAATCTATCCAGCAAAGATGATTTATTGACGAAGAGAAAGTAGTTGAGGAATGGTAATCTCCTTCTTGGAATCCTAGTAATCCGGTATTTGAATTAGTGTTCAGAGTCTCTTCTGAAAGATCATTACTGAAGGTTAGTAATGATGGTGAAATATGTGCAATAAACAATGCAACGACCAAAATGGGAATGGGTCTCTTCAATGATATCAACTCGAGAGTGTAAATCGATGGAGTGGTGTTTTTGCTATAATCGTAGTGAGGTTTTTTCATTGAGTTGGGTGGCCTATTTAATTTGGTCACATTAAAATTCACTACACCCTGCAGTGGGAAGAGAAGTTATGCCAGAAGGGATGAATAAACGGCTGGCTTCATTGTCAATAATCATTATTTTGATGTCACTATTATTTCTATCTGCGGGTGATGATTCTGAAGACTCACCAAGTCACAATTACCCTCTCTCGGAGATTGAGATATTCTCCAAGGGAGAAGTGATTGAGATACATCCAAATTCTGTAGAGTCTCATCAAAATTGGTCTGTCTCTCCGAGTCTTCCTGAGGGACTCAGGATGTTCAAAGATTCCTTCCATATTTCGGAAAGAGCAATTGATTCCTATGGAAATAAGACCTGTTCAATAACTCCGATAGGCGGAGTGATTTGTTGGAGTGATTTTTCACAATATAATGACTTAGCCGAAGTTATTTTCGAAGAAATGGGGAGTCATGAAAATGTAGCAACTGGAATTTCTGTTGGAGGTAAACACAGTTGTGCACTAATCAATAATTCAATTTCCACGGGAGTCAATTGCTGGGGATCTGACAACAGAGGACAGTTGGGTGATGGTTTGGTTAGGGAAGATAGTCGCACTCCGGTAAAAATAGCCTCAATCGAAGGATCTTGGATTGATGTTTCTTCTGGCGATTCCCATTCCTGTGGAATATTGCCTAGTTCAGGGATATACTGCTGGGGAAGTGGGGAATTTGGCCAAATTGGAGATGGGACTAGGGCAGACAGGTTCTCCCCTGCTCAAGTATCAATTGGAGGGGTCAGAAATTTCGTTTCGATTGAATCTGGTGACTTCCATAACTGCGCACTTACCGAAGAAGGAGAAGTTTGGTGCTGGGGGTGGAATGGCTATGGCCAAGTTGGAAGCGGGAATTTCGAGGATTCAATGATTCCTTCAATGGTTAATCTTGGTATGGGAGTAATCGCAAAAAGTATTTTCACAGGCCCAGCCCATAGTTGCGCTATTGTCGATTCGGATGAGGCCTATTGTTGGGGTAGAAACACAGAGAATCAAATTTCTGAAATTGAAGATGAGAGTATTGAAGAGCCATTGCAAATTCTTGCAGGGACCACCATGAAGGTCGAAAAAATATTGACTGGAGGGTCAATTTCTTGCTTGACAAATGACAATGGCGAGTTAGATTGCATAGGAATCATGAGTTCGAAGTGGAGAGATGGAATTGAAGAAATGGGAGATGTAAGATACTTCGCGACGGGAAGTGATGGTTACTGTTTGTTGAATTATTCTGGGATTGTCCGATGTGCTGATCACTCGGGTGCTGAGACTTTGATGACCGAAGAGGGAGGTGTGTTCCAAATGATTATTCCAAGCACACTAAATGCTGGATCGATTTCTGGTATTGCTGTAGATAATGGGAACTCTAGACACAATATTACAAGTGTTTTTGAGGGAGAAGAACTGACAAGCTCAATTACAATACTGATTGATTTTGAAATGGACATTGATTCAGATGGATGGCTCAATAATGAAGAGTTGGTTTGTGGCTCTGATCGGGAAAATAAATTTTCGACCCCAGTGGATACAGATTTTGATGGACAGTGTGACCTCATGGATGAAGACGATGATGGGGATGGGGTGCTTGATTTCAAAGACAAATTCCCATTAGATAACAGCGAATGGTCTGATGATGATGGAGACGGGATTGGAAAGAATTCTGACGGTTTTGAGATCTCTGAACCGGTATATGGGATACTAGTAACGATGTCTATACTGATTCTCATATTTCTATTTGAAGTTACAAATAGCTCATCGAGGAAGAAAGGCTGAGAATAGATAGGTTATTCGGACCCAAGATTGACAACCTATAGCCAACGCGGACAAGGTGTGGGTGGAGTGAGAGAAATAGCCTATGTGGGGATGGCTGGCGACATATTGCACAGTGGCCATGTCAATATATTGAATGAAGCTAACAAACTAGGTGATGTGGTAGTCGGTCTTCTCACTGACGAAGCAATAGCGAGTTACAAAAGAGTCCCTATTTTGGATTTCGAACAGAGATTATCGGTAATCTCAAGCCTCAGTCAAGTTTCAAGGGTTATACCTCAGGAAACGTTAGACTACACTGAAAACCTAATCCAATTGAAGCCTCGATTCTTGGTTCATGGCACGGACTGGAAAACTGGTGTTCAGTCAGAAATTCGAAGCAGGGCTATCGAAGCTATGAGCCATTGGGGGGGTGAAATAATTGAGCCGGAATATACCGAGGGGGTCTCGTCAACTTCTCTTATATCTTCATTGCACAAAAATGGCATCCCTCCTGAAATTAGGAGAAGTAGATTAGCCAGAATTATGCAGGTTAAGGGAAGGCTCAGGGCGATAGAAGTTCATGGTGGCCTAACGGGTCTGATTGCAGAGAATTGTGCAATCATAGATGGGGTTGTCAGGAAGGAATTTGATGCAATGTGGCTTAGTAGCCTAACCCATTCAACTTCAAAGGGAAAACCGGATAATGGGATTGTGGATATCACTTCGGTAACTGCAACATTGAACGACATTCTGGATTCTTCATCAAAACCAATAATTGTAGATTTGGACAACGGGGGACCTGTTGAGCATTTCGCTTTAACGATGCAAAGACTAGAGAGGCTGGGAATTTCTGCAGTTATCATTGAAGACAAGGTCGGGTCGAAGAAGAACAGCCTATTCGGAGATTCGGCAGGCCAGATTCAAGATTCGATTGAAGACTTTTCTAAGAAGATAAGTATCGGAAAGGAAGCCCTTGTTAGTTCTGATTTCATGATAATTGCCAGGATTGAGTCTCTGATTTTAGGAAGGGGCATGGATGACGCCTTGGAGCGGTCTCATTCCTTCGTAAATGCTGGTGCCAGTGGAATAATGATTCATAGCAAGTCTGAGTCGCCTAATGAAATACTAGAATTTCTCCTTAAATTTAGAGATTTTGACTCCACAACACCGTTAGTTGTAGTCCCATCAACGTATAGTTCCGCTAAAGAAGATGATCTACATGAAGCTGGGGCAAATATTGTAATCTATGCCAATCAACTTACTCGTTCTGCCTATCCTGCAATGATGAGAACGGCTGAGTCAATACTCGAAAATGAAAGATCCCTGGAGGCCGAGGAAATGATGCTTCCGATAAAAGAAATCATTAGGCTAATTCCGGTGGATTGAATGCTCGATCCAATTGACTTTATCAATAAATGCCGCCAACTTGGCGTAGGATTTTTCTCAGGGGTTCCTGATTCATCAATGAAGAGCCTGTGCAACGCAATTTGCAATGAGCTCGATTCTAGGATGCATGTCATTTCGGTGAACGAAGGAGCGGCGGTGTCATTAGCATCTGGCGTTCACCTTGGAAGTAATTTAGTTCCGCTAGTATATTTTCAAAACTCTGGGCAAGGAAATTCCTTGAACCCCCTGATTTCATTAGCCAGCAAAGAAGTCTTTTCGATCCCAATGATAATGCTAGTCGGTTGGAGGGGAAAACCTGGGTCAGTTGATGAACCCCAGCATTCACTACAGGGAAAGGTTACAAAAAAGATATTCGAGGAAATTGGAATAAAAGTCATTCATCTTTCTAGTAAAGAAGAGATGGCAAATTCACAATTGGAAGAGGCGCTCTCGGTGGCTATTGAGATTTCCTCCCCAGTCTGCATCCTAGTGGAGAATGGTACGTTTTCCGACTGCAATCTGGAGACAAGCAGAGGTAGGGAGAGTTTGCCCAGAAGAGAAGATGCGTTAGAAAGGGTTCTGTTATCAGCGAAAAATAGGACAGTATTCATCTCCACAACTGGTAAGACGTCTAGAGAAGTTTTCGAGATCAGGGGAAGACTAGGGCAGGCACACGAGCGTGATTTTCTAGTGGTCGGTTCCATGGGGCATTGCTCCTTCATCTCAGTAGGATTGGCGATGGCAAGACCTGATGTCGAGGTTATTTGTATTGATGGAGATGGTTCGGTATTGATGCATATGGGGTCATTGCCGACGATAGCAGAATTGGGTTGCAAGAATCTTACTCATGTGATTGTAAACAATGGAGTCCACGAGTCGGTTGGGGGGCACCAGACCACATCGCCTGATCTGGATTTTTCCAAAGTTGCGAGAAGTTGCGGTTACCGGGAGTCTCGTAGAGTTTCCAACTTGGAAGATCTAGTTGAGACATTACAAGATTGGGAGAAAATGGATGGGCCAAAACTAATCGAAATTATGACTAGACCAGGTTCTAGGAAGGATCTTGGTAGGCCTGGAAAGACTCCTTTAGAAGTAAAAGATTCATTCATGAGGTTTCTGCAAAATGATTGAGTCGGGAAGTTCTGTATTATTAGTCACTGGAGAAAGGTCATGGGAAGCAGTGTCGAAAATTAGGTTATACAGCGGATTTTTCGATAAATATTATCCTACCAGGGTCTCCATAGGAACTGTGGTTCCAGAACTCGATAACCTGATAGAAATTGTGAAAAGATTCCGTGATGATAAACCAGATGCAATAGTAGCCATTGGAGGAGGAAAAATAATTGATTCTGCTAAGGTCATTGCTGGACTGATAAGTTGTAAATCTGGAGATCCAGTTTCAAATATTTCCAAAGGAGTTGTTGGAGATTACGTCCCCAAGATAGTTGCGATGCCAACTACTGCAGGATCTGGTTCTGAGGCAACTAGCTTTGCAGTGGTCTATCACAAAGGAAAAAAGATGAGTTACAATAATGAAAAATTAGTTCCGGAAGAAGTGATTTTCTCAGTTGATGCCGTAAAGATGCAACCAAGAAATGTATTGGTGTCTAGCGCTTTGGATGCTACCTGTCAGGCTATAGAGTCTATCTGGGCAATTTCGGCAACTGAATCTTCCAAGAAGATGGCCTTTGAATCATTGAGGACTATTTGGAGACATATGAAAGGGGGGCTCTCTGAAGACTGTGAAGCTGAAGATCTAATAAGAGCGGCAAATCTTAGTGGACGGGCCATCAATATTAGCAAAACGACGGGCCCTCATGCACTTTCTTATGGGTTAACAATGGTTCTGGATGTCCCCCACGGGATCGCAGTATCACTATTGATGAGTGGATTCTTGAAAAGACATCAAGATTTGCCGGTTATGGAGGAAATCTGTAAAGTGATTGGGTTCCCTGCAAGTGAGGCTTGGATTGAGATGCTGCAATCGGTGAAACCTTCATTGGAAATTGTCACAGAAGAAATCAATCATGATACTGTCGAAGAATTGGTTTCATGGGTCAATGAAGAGAGGATGTCCAATAATCCGATCCCTATTAGAAAACAAGAGATATGTGATTCGTTTTTCAATATAATCGAGACTGTGGATCTAATTAGAGGAAGCAGGGCTATAGAGGAATGAGTTTTCTCAAATAATAGATTTGGGAAGTTAAGATCATTAGTTGTTCCTTTTGGGAAACTCAAGATGATGAAATCAGTAGTAATTTCACGACTACCCAGCCTTCATTTAGATGGTCAGTATGGGTCCAAGATTTTTCATCTATAATCATAGCAGATGGTCCTATGTCAGATAATAAATCTTCAACATCGAACGGATCGGCAGTATTTTCAGCAATTAGCACCCAGCCATAATTCTCATCTTGAACAGAAAGGACGAAATCCTCATGATCAATGCTAGGACTGTACCAACGAATAGAGGTTTGCTCGGAAAGAGCTACCTCATAAGTAATGAAAAAATGATCGTCGGGGTGGGCGTACACTGAATAGCCTTCAGAATTCTCGATTAGGAAATTGATTCCCTCTCTCATTGGTTGCTTCTGTGACTCTGTATAGTAGTCTATAATGAAAACTGTGTGGGCTAGTAGAATCGAAACTAATACGTATGGCGCGAGGTTTAATTTTGAGGAAAACCTACTAAATTCAACACTAGCCTTTGACAAAAGAATGTATGATGCTGGAGAGGAAAGAAGAAGTTTCTTAGTCGTCACCAGAGGCTCAGAGGCCCAAGATATTGACACTAGGATGATTGCTGGTAGTGCTAACCACGAGGCAAAAATAAGTTCCGGCAGGAATCGTTTTACATTTTCAGAGACCGGTCTTTCCCGTTTTAGAGAATTGATACATCGAAGCAAGTAGAATAAGTACAGAGAGATGGAGATCCAGAAGAAGAGTTGCCAGTCATTGAAATGCAGGACCTGGTAATCCCTGAAGAAGTATATCTCTGGATTCTTAACATAACTAGGACTATTATTCAGATCCCTAATCAATTTCGGAAGACCTGGAGAAAATATCAATGAGATTATTCCAACCACGATGATTTGATTCTGAAGACTTTTGATTTGTAAGCCTGTCAATATGGGCGTAGCGATTAGGTGACCTAAAGTGACTAAAATGATGTAATAATCGAAATAACACCCAAATGAGCTGAATAAAATGTATAAAGTGACTACTATCGACCTATTTCTCTCTTCTTCCCTAGGAAGAATCATCTCCAACCATAACCATGAGTTCAGGGTTGTGAAGAAGATCATTCCAGAATATGGACGAGCCTCTTGAGCGAAATATATCTGAGTCATCGAGACTGAAAAAAATAACATTGAGCAAATTGCGGTTTTCCTGTCAAACCAGCGATCTGCTAAGAGTCCAACAATAGGAACAGTAGCAACTGAAAATATCATTGGGAAGAGTCTCAATGAAGCCTCGGGACCCAAAAAAGGGACTCTAAAAGATAACCACTCCAGGACGAAGAATCCAGAAGGATCGCTATAATCCATGCTATTTATCCATGAAAGTAGTTCAGGTATTGAATCGTGTTGTGCCCCTCTGAGAGCCCACAATTCATCCAGCCAAAGAGAGTTGGCACCAATACCGTAGATCCTGAGCAACAGGGCCAGGGTGGTAATTGAAGCTGTGATTAGTATGAAATTCCTATCCGATTCTATTTTTTGGTTTTGAGAATGATTTTGACTTTCTTTCAATTTTCTCACATCCGTAATCGGGTTGTTTCTGATCTATTGGCATCCATGCCCAGAACTTCCTGAAGAGTGTTGATAATAAATTTGTCAATCTTCCTAAGGCCCCTCCAATATGTAATTCCCCCATATATTGCAGTTACATAATCGCTTAGAGGGCTTTATTGACTCTAATGGTGGACGCTGGGGGATTTGAACCCCCGGCCTTCTGGTTGCAAACCAGACGATCTTCCAGGCTGATCTAAGCGCCCATTGCCCTCTCGGAAAGGTCCCTCATTATTGAGTCAAACCGTCATAGTGTTTTACTGATCCTTCGGATGGGTCAGAGAGGGCAGAATTGACATTATCCCCATCAAGGACAAGAATAGTACCACTACGAGAAGGTCATTTTGGCCGCTTTCTGGAGTTTCTTGCATTTGGTCTGGTTGATTAACTTCTGGCACAATCTGGACGTGAACATCTTCCCCCAGAACCACAGTAAGGTAATTTTCGGAGATGGTGGAATTGGACATGGTCTGATGGCACATTGAGATGTTTCCTGGAAGAATCCCATTCTGTGGCCCTAGAAGGACGGTTTCTGCCACCATGCAATCGGAGTCAACCTTGGAGCCGTTTCCGTCCAATTCGCAGGATCCGGTGAGCCATGCGGTTGAGATGTCATCGGGACCATCGAAGACTCCGTCTCCATCAGCATCCAACTGGATTCTGTGACTGACGCCCTCCCTGTCATCGACGTTCATGAAGAACAGGTAGTCGGTTTCCACCAGTACATCGTCTGGAATGCTGGAGGGAGTCATTCCCTGTTCCGTCAACAGTATGGTGTACTCCTTTGGTTCATGGGCGGCACTCAGTGGGGCGATAATTCCGGACAAAATGACTAGCAAGATGGCAAATTGTGTTTTTCGCACGTACTTCGGATGATATGCGATGGCTTGAACATGACTCACCTTCTGGAGGGGTCATGGACCAACAGAAGGCAATGTTGGCAATGGCATTGGCAGTTTGCTTATTAGGTGCGGGGGCGTCTACATTCCTACTCATTCAAGGTAGTGAGGATGAGGTGTCCTCTGGCATTGGAGCCATGATCGACCCATTATTGCAAGACGAGGGGCACGACCATAGAAACGCAAGTCAGCATATGCTCTACACGGACAACATCCAACCGATCTCTTTCAACCCGTTGACAGCTCCGGGCAATGCCGAGGTCCAGGTATCTGACTCCCCCGATGGGAGGACATACGCATACATCGCT
>Ga0066836_10002191_pt1 | contig 10422 bp, 6 predicted proteins | sample ETNtaG_18_FD_71568 | JGI IMG/M metagenome (GOLD analysis project Ga0066836, IMG submission 71568) | Marine microbial and viral communities from oxygen minimum zone, Eastern Pacific Ocean - ETNP201302SV91 | ecosystem: Environmental > Aquatic > Marine > Oceanic | place: Pacific Ocean: Eastern...
CACTTACTCAATCAGTGTTTGATGAAAATTGGGCGTCAATGATGGGGGAAATTCCACCCGCCCCTGGACTTGCCGATCTCGACGAACTCTATCCCGAAGCGGATGAGCCAGTGATGCCCTCCCTACCAATGCCTCCGGTGATGCCGCCGTTGCCCGAAGCAGTGGTGATGCCAGGAAGCGAGTTGAGGGAGGCTGAGCCCGAAGAGAAGCCGAAGAAAAAGCGAAAATGGCTGAGAAGAATCCTCCTTCTGTTGGTGTTGGTTGTTGCCGGAGCAGGCGGAGCACATTACGGTGGTTTAGTCGATTTGACCGAATATATTCCAATGCTGGAAGAATATATTCCTTGATTTTCAATTTAGAACTCATCTCTCGTTCAACGCAGACCAAGTTGCATCCGCATAGGCCTTTGCTGCGGCAGTAGTATTGTCTGACTTGTGGATACCCGAACCCACGATTACTGCATCAGAGCCGGCCTTGATGGCATCCGAGGGGTGCCCGTACCTCTGTCCGAGGGCACCCTCTTCAGCAGATAGGTTGACTCCAGGTGTCCAGATCATCTTGCCCTCGCCGACTTTCTCTCGCAGAGATAAAATCTCATCCGGAGAACTACCATTGCCAATGTAACCCATCACATGCGGTGATGCCGCACCAGTGACAATCGTCTCGTCGGTGTAACTCTCTGTTAGCAAATTGTCTCTACTTGACATCTGTGCGAGCAGGAAGATACCTCCGATTCGCTGCACTTCGTCCCAACCAGCCGCAATACCATCGACAATATCTGGGCCTGAGACTCGGTGTGCGGTGACAATATCTGCCCATGAGCGAATATCGTAAATACCACCCATTTGTGTTTGTGAGACCCTACCGATGTCAGCAAACTTCCGATCTTCGAACAAAAGTAGCCCATGTGCATGAGCCGCTTCTACGACCTTCTGCCAAGACTCTGTAGTGTAGTCTTCTACCATGTCGACATGGGTCTTGAGGGCGGCTATGTGGGGGCCGACTTGATGGATGAGCTGAACCAATCCTTCCGTATTGTCCAAGTCCGCGGCCAGCACGACCAGAGTCTGCTTCTCAACGGCAGCTTCCATGAATCGATGTGAAAGAGGATGTGCGGTGCTCGACCACCTGCTACCCCATACATCCGCCGCTTGCATCGAACCATCCCGCTGCCCCGCCTATCTCAAGGCTTTCCCCAAGTCTGACCGATTCAGCCTGAGGCGTAAGCCGCTTTGTTCATGGACGGGCGACAACCGTCATCCGGCATGGGGTCGCTCCCTGTTCATTCAGTTCAGGTGACTACCAAGGACATGGAAGGGCTTCCCGATGCGAGAGGAGATGGTGTTAGGGGAATACTATCTTCCGATTACGGTATCGATGTTGGACAAGTCAAGGTGACTCTGGGTTATCTCATCAAGGCCGATTTGCAGCCCGAGGAATTGGAGAAAACAGTTTACGATTTATTCGCTGACCCGATCATTGAGCACGGAACCTGCTCAGGTAACCTACTCGACTCGAACGAAATATTCCCCGAACCTCCCGAAGCCACAGTCCAAGTTGGTTTCAAGCCAGGAGTAACCGACAATGCCGGGCAGGCCGGCTTAGATGGCCTGACAACTCTCTTCCCCTCTTTGGAAGAAGCACAAGTAGCCACAACCCGTACCTACATGTTTTGGGGTCTGCCCGAGAACACGAGCGCTGAGCAACTCTCTGCCCCACTTCACAACCCTATGATCGAGAGATGCGTGGTGGCCAGCAAGGATGAATGTGCTCAGGGTGATTGGCAGTCCTTACCTTTCCCCGACAGACCTCCAGCCGACTTCGCCGAGCCAGCCATAGTCGATCTTGAAGTGAGTGATGAAGAACTTCTCAATATCAGCGAGACGGGGCTTCTCGCGCTCAATCTGGAGGAGATGAAAGCAATCCAATCTCATTACAGAGACCCTACTGTTAGGTCTGCAAGAGAAAGCCTAAACCTCCCTCCAAAAGCTCCCACAGATGCGGAGCTGGAATGTTTAGCTCAGACCTGGTCTGAACACTGCTCACACAAGATATTCGCGGCAAAAATCACCCACAAAGACCGCGAAACAGGCGAGCAGTCAGTCATTGATTCGCTATTCAAAACACACATAATGAGGCCAACTCTAGACATCCAGAAAGAAGTCGATTGGTTGTTGAGCGTATTCCATGACAACTCTGGAGTAATCGCTTGGAATGATGACTGGAGTTTGTGCATGAAGGCGGAGACGCACAACTCCCCGAGCGCCTTGGATCCATTCGGTGGAGCGATGACTGGGATTGTTGGAGTCAATCGCGACATTCTCGGCACAGGACTGGGGGCCCGACCAATCGCTAACACCGATGTGTTTTGTTTCGGTCCTCCAAATTTTGACGGTAATATTCCCGCGGGCCTATTCCACCCTTCCAGAGTTTTCCGGGGCGTCCATGCGGGCGTCCGTGCGGGGGGTAATGAGTCAGGTATCCCTACAGTCAATGGAGCAATGGTGTTCGATGAGCGCTACATCGGCAAGCCACTTGTCTACTGTGGGACTGTGGGTATCATGCCCAGGGTATTGGCCGACGGCCGCGAGAGCCACGACAAGACCCCCGAGGCGGGCGATGTGATCTACATGGTTGGTGGCCGAGTTGGTAGTGATGGAATTCACGGAGCGACTTTCTCAAGTCTTGAATTGACCGAAGAGAGCCCCTCTTCAGCAGTTCAAATTGGTGACCCTATAACCCAGAAGAAGATGATCGATATGATCATCGAGGCTAGAGATGCTGGATTGATTCAAGTCATCACCGATAACGGCGCAGGAGGCCTTTCCAGCAGCGTCGGAGAGATGGCTGAGTTAACTGACGGAGCGGAAATAGATCTCTCTGTAGTTCCTTTGAAACAAGCCGGTCTTTCTCCGTGGGAAATTCTCGTTTCGGAGTCCCAGGAGCGCATGACTGTGGGAATCCGTCCCTCTGACTGCGCTGAGTTCGAAAGGCTCGCTGTTCTTCATGAGGTCGAGGCGACAAACATTGGCATCTTCACTAATTCAGGGGCTTTCGTCGTTCGACACGCCAATGCCCCAGTGGCCCATCTTCCAATCTCATTCCTGCACGATGGTTGTCCTCAGTTGGACTTAGAATCAGAATGGGAACCCCCCATTCATCAGCAGATGGTACCACCAGAGACAGATGCAGAGGGGATGGGAAACATCCTGAGTCGGTTGTTGGCCAGACCAAATATCGCCAGCAAAGAATTCTGGGTTCGCTCTTACGACCACGAGGTCATCGCTCAGACCGTAATCAAGCCGTTCTGTGGTGTTGACCACGATGCTCCCGGAGATGCAGCAGTAATCGCACCCATCCATGGTGGTACACAAGGTGCTGTAATATCGAACGGGATTGCTCCGAGATATTCAGACATCGATGCCTATTCGATGGCTGCTGCATGCGTCGACGAGGCTCTACGTAACGCGGTTTGCGTCGGTGTCGACCTTGATATGATAGCTGGCCTGGATAACTTCTGCTGGCCCGATCCTGTAGTATCGGAGAAGACTCCAGATGGACGTTACAAGCTCGCCCAACTCGTTCGCGCGAACCGCGCCATAGACGATGTCTGCAGGGCTTACCGCCTACCTTGCATAAGCGGCAAAGACTCGATGAAAAATGATGTGACGATGCACGGAGAGAAGATTAGTGTTCCACCAACTCTTCTTTTCAGTTTGATTGGTAATCACAACGATGTCCGTAAAGCCGTCTCAAGCGACTTCAAACACATTGGCGACCACATCTATCTGCTTGGTGAAACTCACCAGGAACTCGGTGCTAGTGAACTCGCATACATGTTCCGAGATGAGTGTTCAGGAGGTATTGGTGGGAGGGTGCCCACAATTGATGCAGATCGTAACCTTGCAATGTACAGGGCCTTGACCGAAGCAATGTCGCAAGGGTTGGTGGCCAGTGCCCACGACTGTAGTGATGGTGGGCTTGCAGTCGCACTTGCAGAATGCTGCTTCGGATCTGGGACAGGTGCCACCGTAGATGTTTCACAACTTGGAGCCAATGACTCTGAATTGAACTCAATTGGAACTCTATTCAGCGAGAGTCTAGGGCGCATCCTAGTCAGCATACAACCGGAGAACTCTGCAGCATTTTCTTCTGCTATGGAAGGACACGCCTGCCACAGACTAGGTTTGGTAGATACAGACGACATCATCTCTATCTCTAATGAGACCTCACAAATTCTGAGCGCATCGGTGTCAGAGTTGAAACAATCATGGCAAGGCTCTCTGGGGGGTGGCTCTCAATGAGTGCCAAGCCTAGAGTTGCCGTTCTGTCCGGATTCGGAATCAACTGCGAACTCGAGACCATGGCGGTTTTTGAGATGGCAGGGGCTTCATCTGAGAGAGTCCATGTCAACCGTTTTGTAAGTGGAGAGGCAACTCTTGCAGACTTCGACATCTTGGCTGTTCCCGGGGGCTTCTCCTTCGGCGATCACTTGGGCAGCGGACGCCTAATGGGTAATCGTCTCCGATTCGGATTGAGGGAGCAAGTTAGGGAATTCGTGAAAGCGGGTAAGCCGGTGATTGGAATCTGCAACGGCTTTCAGGTTCTAGTGAAGATGGGTCTTCTACCTGGTGATTCAGAGGTCAGCCTCTCCCAAACCGCCTCTCTAGCACTCAACGACAGTGGTCAGTATGAGAATCGCTGGGCTACGCTAGAGTTCGACCAGGATAGTCCCTGTATCTGGACCAAAGGAATCACCCGCATGCGAGTACCCGTGCGCCATGGCGAGGGTAAGTTCGTCACCGATGACCCCGGCCTTCTCGATGAGTGGGCACAATCAGGTCAACTAGTAGCTCGTTATGTTGAACCAGACTCACAATACCCCAGTGCTAGTGATGATGTCCTTCCATATCCCGTGTCACCCAACCAGAGTTGGCGAAACATCGCTGGTGTATGCGATCCGTCCGGTTTGGTCTTTGGTCTGATGCCTCACCCTGAGGCCAACCACTCAACTTGGCTTGGAGCTACATGGTCACGCGAGGACAGAGAGCATGGAGAAGGAGAGGGCATGACGATATTCCGAAACGCAGTTAACCATGTGGCCACTCTTTCCAGAACCTGATGAACACCCGAATCAAGCAAGCCAGCATCGATCTGATGTCTAGAGACCATTTTCAAGATGTAAACAGATTGGACAAGATATTAGGTAAGCAAGAGAGCGCTACACTTTCTAATGTGGTTCCTCCAAACCCGTTTGTAGGCAATCCTAGCAAACTTATCCCCGGAGAGTGTGTTGCTCTCATCGGCATCAATCCAAGACTGGATATTAATCGAAAGGGATTCCAAGAATTTGAGATTAACATCCCTAGACGGTGCCAGGCAAAATATGCTAGAACCGGCAAACTCTCTGCTTTCGATCCTTGGTTTGAGAAACTCCACAATTATTACCACAGTGATGCCTATTATGGCAGATACTTCACAAAATTAGGCAACCACATTGGTAGAGCATGGTTCACTTCTCCTATTGAAGGTGAACCAGCACATGTTAATGCGAGAAAGGTGCTTTCAAATCATGTACTGAAATTAGATGCGGTTCCCTACTACTCTGAGACGGATAACATGGCCCCTGAACATGTCAGTGCGGCTATGAGAAATGACCCAGCCATGCTATCTCATCACAATCTAATTGAGTCACTAATTGAGGAATGCAAGCCTCGACACTTGCAAGTAAATGGGAAGAACACTGCAGGCGAGATGATCAAGACGGTCTTCGGTGAACAAGGCTCTTTTGAGATCATTGGAGAAGGAAACTCAAGCATAGAAGCCGGTTGGGCGAAAATCGGTAATCATGAACTACCGATATTGATTCATGGATTTACTAATAGTCCAAATGGCCCTCAAAGTCCTGTTGCCTTCCAATCATGCGTGGATAGTTTTGAGATGTGGAAACACTAGCAAAACCCCATACTCTCTGGCCTACAGGCCTTTGCGTGTCTACCTACAACAAGAACGAGCACGCTTCCGGAAAACCTCCAATAAAGGAGTCTAAATTCCATCGTGACTCGTTCATCTTCTCGATTCTTGTTGCCATTTTCGGTGCGGGTTGTATGGACATCGCAATTTTCTACTGGGGCGTCCCAGGAATGTGGGAGACAGCCCTTTCCGGTGGTGAACACTATGGAGGACCAATCAATTGGGGAACTGGCTTCGCTGCCATCGCACTGTCTGGTATCGCCCTTTACCCCTGGTGCTATGCCACTTTCTTCTTGATTTGGTCAATCTTTGGAATGCCAAATGGCAAGAGAGTAGCAGAAACCATCGGAGGAATCCATCTCACTCATTTCGGTCTTATCTGGTTCTGGTTAGTTTTCGTAGGCCCCGGGGTCTATGTGTGGTGGGGAGGAATGTTCGGAATCGGCATGGAGCCAGAGGGTTGGTATTGGGCCTTATTCGTCCCATCTATTATCTTGACAGGGATTGCAGTACAGGGATTGTTCTGGGGTCTATACTTGATATTCCGTGGAACGCCCGGTGCTAGAGATCACTCAGAAACACAATCAAAACTTGAAAACAGGATTGTTGAACAAGCCACTAAGTCGGGAGAAGTGGTGACTAAACCACTCAAGAACTGGTGGGAAGATTAGTCCGGCCTCGGAAGAGGGGCAAAACGCCCGCTTAAATCCTCGACTTCGCGCGAAGGGACATGGCCGAGTCCGCACTGTCTCGCTTTGGCCGGCAGATGCACTCTAGCAGAAGGACTGTTTTCGCAGCAGCCGTCGCTTCTCTCATCATTTCTTTGCTTCTGATTTCTCAGGGTAATTCATTCATCGATGGCAACTCACCCCCCCCAACAATCGAGGCAGGCAGAGCCCTCGATTTGGTTGACGATGAACTACCCGTAACTTCAGCGAACTCAGTCACATTCATCTTCAGTCATGATGAGATGGTATGGAGTGATGATGAATATCAGCAGGCAGTTTCGTCAGCGCTCGCTAAACTCTCTGAGCTAGATATTGAGATACTGAGTATCAGCACCGCATATGACGCCGCTGAAGATCCAGTTCACCTATCCTCTCATGTTTCCAGAGACGGCCATACGACGGCTGCATATGTTCGCATTGGAGGGACAGATGACGAGATTTCAGATTCCTATGACAATATCATCACAGCCGCGGACAACGATGTCCTCGATGTTTTAGTTACAGGTAGCCTAGTCATTAGTACAGACTTTGACACCGCCCTCAAGAATGACGAAGTCAGAGCCGAGATAATCGGCATCCCGCTCTCTTTGGTTATCCTCCTCTTCGTCTTTGGCACCTTTACTGCAGCCATGCTGCCGATGGTGATTGCCCTTCTTATGATCACACTCGCCACTGCTACATCGTTCTGGATGTCCGACTGGTGGTTCTTCGGACTCACTCAGTACTCAATCAGCATGATTTCACTGATTGGAATCGCCGTATCGATAGACTACAGCCTGTTCATGATTAGCAGGTTCCGAGAAGAGTTGGACGCCGGAGCTGACGTCGAGGATGCAATAGCGAAGATGATGGATACTGCGGGCAGAGCGGTTCTGTTCTCAGGCGCCACGGTTGCAATCAGCCTGTGCAGTTTGTTTTACTTCACCGCCACACACATGCCTTCGATGGCTATGGGGGGTTTCCTCGCCGTTTTGGCCTCTCTAATTTACTCCCTCACAGTTCTTCCAGCCATGCTCTCTTACATTGGGCCCAAGATAGACTCGCTGAAGGTACCTTTACCGGGAGCGAACACCAAGACGCAGTTCTGGGAGAAGTTCTCCACCACTGTGATGAAGAGACCAATCAGTTGGCTTGCTCCTGCCATGATTCTCCTCCTCCTCCTCGGCTCACCCTTCCTCAGAGTGGAGTTGAATGCAGGAGGAATCGAGGCTCTGCCCCCCGATTTCGAATCTAGAATGGGATACGAGGTACTTGTTGATGAATTTCCTGCTTACACAGCTTCCACCATCCCTCTAGTCGTGGTGTTCGATGAGGAGCAACCAGACTGGAAAATAATCTCTGAAGATATCGCTGTGGTTTGCGATGGAATCAGAGAGACCACCGGAGTAATCTCCATCGATCATCCTCTGTGTTACCCTGACCTATTCGATACCGCGATTGGGGAATGGCCCGAAGACGCTCAGAGTACCTGGTACACTACAGTATCAGAGACCGTGGCGATGATTAATGTGGCCACAGAGTATAGCAGTGGCACTGAGCAGGCCGAGCAACTAATCGCCGACTTGAGGGTGCACACAACTACATCTTCTGAGGAGATACTAGTCGGTGGATGGACATCATACGAGGTTGACATCAAAAACCACCTCTCAGAGAGAATCCCAGCTGTCGTAGCCTTCGTCGTCATCGTCACGATGATTCTAATCTGGCTTCAGGTCCATTCAATCATAGTGCCAATCAAGGCGGTTTTGATGAATGTCCTATCTGTCTCGGCCTCCTTCGGTCTAGTAGTACTCGTATTCCAAGACGGTCTGCTGGCCGAGACGCTGAACTTCACACCTCAACCACTTGATCTGATTGTTCCCCCACTAGTATTCGGCATAGCCTTTGGTCTCTCGATGGACTATGAGGTGCTGATGCTCTCGAGAATCCATGAGGCATGGGTTGAGACGGGTGACAACACCAAAGCAGTCGCCAAGGGGTTGCAGGCTTCAGGCAGCCTAATCACAGGAGCAGCTGCCATCATGATTGCAGTCTTCTCAGGATTCATCTTTGCCGATGTACTAATCATCAAGTCGATGGGCTTGGCTCTAGCCGCCGCCGTGTTCATCGATGCAACAATCGTGAGGGCTATCGTAGTGCCTTCTGCGATGCGGTTAATGGGTCGCGCCAATTGGTGGGCTCCGTCCTTCCTCAGTAAGTCAGAGGAATAGAACCCTAATCCTTCTCTGAGTGTATTACACGCCTGGGCATGTACATCTTTACCAGAACTGCATTGGTGAATGCGATTGCACCTGCTACAGCAGCTGAAGCGACCATACCATCCATGAACGCCAATCGTGCAGTTTCAATCAACTGCTCTCCTAACATGTTCCCCTGTGCCATTAATTCACCACCAATTTGCATAGCTGCGGGAAAGGACTCCACTGGGCCAGCACCGAGATGCTCCAACCCCTCCGGTAGAGACATACTCCTCTGATAGTACTCGTTCAGTACACTGCCTCCGATGGCTATACCTAATGCCCCACCAATCTCCCGACTAGCGTCATTAGTTGCACTACCCACACCCGCCTTATCGCTAGGTACTGAGTCCATCACAAGCGTAGTGGAGGGGGCCATTATCAATCCCATTCCCAAACCGAGCAGCATGAAGATCAACGCGAGAACATAGTATTCGGTATCTACTTCGACGGTGGTAAAGATGAGCATACCAAGAGTAACCAGACTGAGTCCTACTGCAACGACATTGTTGCTGCCAAATTTAGCGGCTAAACGGTCACTGTTGGCTGCAGCCGGCATCAGTCCGAGAGGCAGCCACAGGAAGCGCAAGGCAGCGCCAAGGGGACTATGACCTCTGACCAATTGGAAATGTAACATCTGTGTGAACATGAATGAGAACATGACGAAGAATGCCAACATTATCGCGACGAGCCCCATCGAGAATCCTTTGTCCCTGAATAGAACCATGGGGAGCAAAGGATGCTCCCTTCTCCTTTCCCAGATTACAAAGAAGTATGCGAGTAAGGCACCCAGTGCGCCTATTCCAAGAGTCTCAGTGCTCGTCCAACCAGCGTTGGGTGCCTCGATGATGGCATAGAGTATTGATCCGAGAGCGCCTACAGAGAGAACCGCACCCAGTGGATCCATCGGCCTACGCTGCTCGTCCCTCGAGTTTGGTACCAAAACCAAACCAAGTGCAAGTGCAAGTAGTATAATCGGGACATTAATCCAGAACACCATCTGCCAGTCGTAATTCTCCACTGCCCATCCCCCTACAAGCAGACCCAGAGGAGCACCTACTCCCGCCATAGCTGCCCAAATTCCAACCGCCTTTCCCCTCTCTTCAATTGGAAATACCACTACAACAACAGAAAGAGTGGCGGGCATCACCAGAGCTGCCCCCAACCCCATTGTAGCCCGCGCTAGAATCACATGCTCTGAGGTCTCAGCGTACAACGCCGTAGCAGCAGAAGCCGCTGCTACCAGAACCAGACCAGCCTGTAGTGCTGGCTTGCGACCATATCGATCACCAATAGCCCCCATCACGAGAAGTGTTCCTCCAAAGACGAGCGCGTAAGCATCCATGACCCACTGCATCTCAGAATTACTGGTTCCAAGCTCCTTGGTTAACTCGGGTAATGCGACATTGAGAGTGACGTTGTTCAACATCACAATGACAAGACTGAGACTCATTACACCGAGGATCTTCCATCTCCTCTCGAAC
>Ga0066836_10002194_pt1 | contig 10419 bp, 10 predicted proteins | sample ETNtaG_18_FD_71568 | JGI IMG/M metagenome (GOLD analysis project Ga0066836, IMG submission 71568) | Marine microbial and viral communities from oxygen minimum zone, Eastern Pacific Ocean - ETNP201302SV91 | ecosystem: Environmental > Aquatic > Marine > Oceanic | place: Pacific Ocean: Eastern...
TATGTAGACAAACAGATTTATTAATCGCTGCTGGGGAGACAGGAAAAGTTGTAAATATAAAAAAAGGACAATTTCTTGCTCCTGCAAAGATGATATTTGCTGCGGAAAAAGTATCTTCTACAGGAAATGAAAATATTCTACTTACTGAAAGAGGAACATCTTTTGGTTATGATTTAGTTTCAGACATGACATCTATACCTGTCATGCAGTCATCAGGATATCCGGTTGTATTTGATGCAACACATTCCTCTCAGGTTCCAGGTGTAGATTCTAGCACAAGAGGTCAGAGGGAAATGATTCCTATATTAGCAAAGTCAGCTGTTGCTGCAGGATGTGATGGTTTATTTATGGAAGTACATGATAATCCCGAATTAGCAAAATCTGATGCATCTACTCAATGGCCTTTAGACCAACTAGAGGAATTACTAACTATAATTAAAAAAATATTTGATTTAATAAAATAATGATGAAAGACATAAATAAAATTAAAATGATTATATCTGATGTTGATGGAGTATGGACAGATGGCTCCATATATAAGGGTCATTCATCTACTGCTATTATTGAACTAAAAAAATTCTCTGTTTCTGATGGCGCCGCAGTTGCTCTAATTAGAGAAGCAGGGTTGAAGCTTGCACTTATATCAGGGAGAAAATCTTCTGCTACTGAGTCACGAGCATCAGAATTAAAAATTAAAGATGTATATAATGGAACACTAAATAAAATACCTCCTTATGAAGAATTGAAAACAAAATATGCTTTATCTGATGAAGAGATAGCTTATGTTGGTGATGATTTAATTGATATTCCAATTATGGAAAAAGTAGCTTTTCCTATTGCAACTAATAATGCATCCATTAGTTGTAAAAAAGCTGCAACCTATATTACCAAAAAAAATGGAGGTGATGGTGCTTTTAGGGAAGCAGTTGAATGGATTTTAAATGAACAAGGACGACTAGATAGTGTTATTAAATCTTTACAAAAAAAAGTCAAGAATCAATAATGAGAACAAAGTGAGAGCAATTTTAATATTTTTTGTTTTTACAATTGGATGTGAAGTATCTGAAGTAGAGCGATCCGGTGAATCTAGAGAAGGACGTCCTGATGCAGAAAGTTGGGATGCGATTATTACACTCACTAATCAGGGCATTAAGAGAGCTGTTATTAGAGCAGGTCATTTAGAAAAATATAATGAACGACAGTATATACTTTTAAATGAAAAAGTTGATGCTGATTTTTTTAATGATGAGGAAGTGTATACAACTAATCTTAAGTCTCAAATAGCTGAAATTGATGAACACGAGGATTTTTTAATCGCGATTGGAGAAGTCATTGTTTTGTCTGATAGTGGTGTGACCTTATTTACAGATACTTTATCTTGGGATAATCTTAGAGAAAAAGTTTTTACGGATGATAAAGTAATTTTTATTACGGAAGATCAGGACACACTATATGGTATTGGTTTTGAGTCAGATGTAGAATTAGATAATTGGAAAATTTTAAAACCTACTGGTGTTTTTCATGAAGATCAAAAAAAATAGTCACAACCAACTCAGTGCAAAGGGTTTATATAAACGTTATGGAAAACGATGGGTTGTTCGCGATGTAGATTTAAAAGTAAACAAGGGTGAGATTGTAGGTTTGCTTGGTCCAAACGGTGCTGGGAAAACAACAACTTTTTATATGATAACAGGAATGATCAAACCTACAAAAGGTGAGATTTTTTTAGATGAAAATAAAATTACTGATCGAGCGATGTATCAGCGAAGTAGATCTGGAATAGGGTATTTATCGCAGGAACCATCAATTTTTGGCAAACTTAGCGTGGAGGATAATTTGCGTTTAGTTTTAGAAATGACAAACCTTACAAAAGATGAACAAGCTGGAAAAGTTGAGCAATTACTTGATGATCTATCAATTCAACATATCCGAAAAAATAAAGGTTCAAATCTTTCAGGAGGCGAAAGAAGAAGAGTTGAGATATCTCGAACTCTTGCTATTGATCCAGATTTTATTCTATTAGATGAGCCATTTGCCGGCGTAGACCCAATTGCAGTTGAAGATATACAGGCAATAGTCCATTCATTAAAAGAGCGAGATATTGGTGTATTAATTACTGATCATAATGTTAGGGAAACTTTATCAATCACAGATCGGTCATATTTATTATTTGATGGAAAAATATTGAAATCTGGCACTTCGGAATTTCTTGCAAATGATGATGAAGCAAAACGATTGTATTTAGGAGAACGTTTTACTTTATAATGTCTAAATTAAAACAAAATCAATCACTTAGACAGTCTTTATCTCCTCAACAGGTAATTCAAGCTAATATTCTACAATTGAATGTTTCTTATCTTGAAGAAAAAATTCTAGATGAATTAGAAAATAATCCTGTATTAGAACAAACTGAGTCTGATGAAATTCTTTTGGTTGATAATAATCAAAGAGATGAACAAGTTGACTTTGAAGAAGATCCAGATGAATATGAACCATCAAATATTTACGATAATAATTCACATTATCACGATTTCCCTATTAAAGAACAAGTTGACTTTATTGAAAACTTGATTCAACAATTAGATGCATATAAATTTAAAGATTGGGAAAGAGCTATCGCAGAAGAGATTTTATGGAATTTAGATGATAATGGATATTTACCAATTGAACCTATTTTAATTGCTGATCGTTTTGGAAGGACAAGTTTAGAAGTAATTAAAATTCTTGAAAAAGTTCAGCAATTAGATCCTCCTGGTATTGCGGCTAGGAATCTTCAGGATTGTTTAAAAATTCAATTAAATGATAAAACAGGCTCATTGGCATATAAAATTATAACTAACCATTTTGATGATTTTTCAAATCACCGATATGAGAATATTCAAAAAAAACTCAATATTGAGAATGAATCATTATCTGAAGTTTTACAAGAGATTTCTAAGTTAGATCCACATCCACGAAAAAGTAAAATTGGTCAAGAAAGTGAGACCGTAATACCAGATCTTTTAGTGTTGCAGCAGGATGATAAATGGAAGATAATTGTAAATGACTCATGGATTCCTGAATTATCTTTAAATGAAAAATATGTCACAATGTTGGATCAAAAAAAGATTTCAGCTGATGAAAAAAAATATTTAAAGGAGAAATTTAATTCAGCTTCATGGTTTTTAAATGCAATTCAACAAAGGCGGGAGACTTTATCTCTAGTAATGAAAGAAATTATAATTCGTCAACCAAAGTTTTTTGAAGGGGATATTAAGTCTTTAGTTCCTATGAAACTTAAAGATTTAGCTGAGGAACTAAAAATGGATATTTCAACTATAAGTAGATCAACTAGGGGAAAATATGTAGATACACCTTATGGTATTTTTGAGTTAAAATCTTTCTTTTCAGACGGATATATTATTAAAAGCGGTGAAGAAATTAGTACTAAAATTATCAAAGACTTTTTAAAGCAATTAATAGATGATGAAGATAAAAATGAACCATTAACTGATTCTCATCTAGCAGGTAAATTAAATATACAGGGTTTTCCTGTTGCGAGAAGGACTGTCGCAAAATACAGAGAGCAATTACAATTTCCAGTTGCGCGTCTTCGAAAGCAGCTAACCCATTAGAAAGGATATAATAAATGGCATATAAACGTATTATTGTTGGAGATCAAGAAATCAAAGTACCAGTTTTGTCAATTGGGGGATTTTCAATATTTGGAATTTTATTGACGCTTTGGCTTCTGACTGGTATTTATGTAGTTGGGCCTGATGAAGTAGGAGTAGTTCAAACATTCGGGAAATATTCGAGGACCGCTCAATCAGGGTTAAATTATCATTTCCCTTTTCCTATTGAGAAAGTTGAAACACCTAAAGTTACTGAAGTTAAAAGAATTGAGATTGGCTTTAGAAGCATAGGTAAAAATCAATATCAAACAGTTGAGCGTGAAAGTCTAATGTTAACAGGTGATGAAAATATAGTTGACGCTGAAATGATTGTTCAATACCGAATTAAAGATCCAATTGCTTATGTTTTTAATTTTATTAAACCAGAGTTAACAGTAAGGCAAGCATCTGAAGCTTCACTTAGAACTGTCATCGGACGTAATAATATTGATCAAGCATTAACCTCTGGTAAATTTAGTATCCAAGAAGAAACAAAAACTTTGGTGCAATCTATTTTGGATAAATATAATACTGGGATTCTAGTCGTCGCTGTTCAACTACAGGATGTTAGTCCACCGGAACAAGTAGTTTCAGCATTTAAAGATGTGGCTTCTGCTAAAGAAGATAAGAATCGTATGATTAATCAAGCTGAAGGGTACCGTAATGATATAATCCCAAAAGCTCGCGGTGAAGCTCAATCCATGATTAGAGAAGCTGAAGGATATAAAGAAGCTCGCATCGCAAGAGCAGAGGGAGATGTTGCAAAGTTCAATGCAGTACTGAAAGAATATAGAAAGGCCAAAGGAGTAACTGAGACTCGAATGTATCTTGAGACTGTTGAAGAAATATTAGAAAATCGAGAAAAAATTATAGTACCCGATGGAGAAAGTGGTGGAAATCTCATTAATCTACTTAATCTAAAAACAAAAGGAGATAAATAATCATGAAAAGAATAATTATGATATTAGGATTCCTTTTTGCATTTATTGGAGTTACTTCTGTATTTATTGTAGATGAAACTGAGCAAGTTGTTATATTACAATTTGGAAAACCTGTAAGAACTATCACTAAACCAGGATTTAATTTTAAGATTCCTTTCCCAATACAAGAGAAGATTGTTTTTGATGATAGATTATTGGAATATGACTCTCCACCTGAAGAGATTTTAAGCCAAGATAAAAAGACACTAATTGTAGATAATTATATTAGATGGCAAATCGTTGATCCTTTGCAATTCTTAAAAACAGTACAAGCTATTCCAACAGCATTAAGTAGAATGGATGATATAGTTTATTCTGAACTTCGTCGAGAATTAGGGACACATGAAATGGTTGAAATTATTACAGAAAATCGTGAACAATTAATGGAAGTGGTAACTGATGCTAGCAATTTAGCTACTCAGGATTATGGTATAGCAGTAGTAGATGTTCGTATAAGAAGGGTTGATCTACCAGCTGAAAATGAGGAATCGATTTATGCACGTATGGAGGCAGAAAGAAAAAGACAGGCAAATAAATACAGATCTGAAGGTGAAGAAGAAGCTCAAAAGATAAGAGCAGCTACGGATCGAGATAAAACAATTATTCTAGCTGATTCCTATAAAGAAGCCGAAAGATTGCGTGGAGAAGGTGATGCAAGAGCAGTGGATGTCTATGCACGTTCCTATTCAGCAGATCCAAAATTCTATGAATTTGTTAGAACTTTAGACGCATATAAAAAAGTAGTAGATGATAAAACAACTTTAGTTTTACCCTCTAATTCCAAACTTTTTAAGCTCTTAATGGGAAAGTAGATGGAATATCAAATTCGTTCAACAACTATTCTAGGTGTCCGTAGAAAAGGCCAAGTTGCACTAGGAGGTGATGGTCAGGTTACCTTTGGAGATATGGCTTTTAAACAAAAAGCAGTAAAAGTTAGAAAGTTTAAAACTGAAAAAGGTATCATATTAGGTGGATTTGCTGGAGCTGCAGCTGATGCCCTTACCTTATTTGAAAAATTCGAATCAAAATTAGATGAATATGAAGGCGAACTAAAACGTGCAGTTGTTGAATTAGCCAAAGAATGGAGAATGGATAAGGTTTTAAGGAATCTAGAAGCACTACTAGCTTTAATTGATAATAAAAATTCATTTATTGTTTCTGGAGACGGAAATGTGATTGAGCCTGATGGGCCTGTTATTGCAATCGGATCTGGAGGAGGTTTTGCACAATCGGCAGCAATAGCTTATCTTGATAGCACTACCTTTCCTGCGAAGAAAGTTGTTGAAAGGTCATTAAAAATTGCTGCAGATCTTTGTATATACACAAATGATTCAATTACAGTTTTAGAAAATAAATGAATGATCTAACGCCTAAAAAAATAGTATCTGAACTTGATCGGTTCATTGTAGGACAGAATAGTGCGAAGAGATCTGTTGCTATTGCACTTAGAAATCGTTGGCGGCGTCAACAAATTGATGGTTCCATGCGAAATGAGATTGTGCCAAATAATATTATCTTGATGGGTCCCACAGGAGTTGGGAAAACTGAAATCTCTCGACGATTAGCTAAATTAGCTAAGGCACCTTTTATTAAAGTAGAGGCAAGTAAATTTACTGAAGTAGGTTATGTGGGAAGAGATGTTGAATCAGTTATCAGGGACTTAACTGATGTTGGGATGTCAATTGTTAAAAAAGAGAAACAAAAAGAAGTAAAAGCTTTAGCTGAAAATCTTGTTGAAGAACGGATTTTAGATTCTCTTTTTCCAAGTAATGGTAAGCATAAAAAAACTAAAGAAGAAGAAGTCAGGTATAAGAAAACCAGAGAACGTTTAAGAAAAAAACTAATTAATGGTGACTTTGAAGATCGTGAGATAGAGATAGAAGTATCTGAATCTAATACAGCATCAATGCAAATTTTTGGCCCTCTTGGTGGAGAAGACATTGGAATGAATCTTAAAGAGATGCTATCTAATGTAATGCCAAATCAAAAAAAACGAAGAAAAATTTCTGTATCAGAAGCAAGAAATATTTTACTTGAAATGGAAGCTGAAAGTTTATTGGATCAAGATGATCTGATACGATCAACAAAAGAAAAAGTAGAAAATAGTGGTATAGTATTTCTTGATGAAATTGACAAGATAGTAGATAGTAGTAGTCGTAGTTCAGGTCCTGATATAAGTAGAGAAGGCGTCCAAAGAGATTTACTTCCAATCGTAGAAGGAAGTACAGTTCCTACTAAATATGGGATAATTAAAACTGACCATATTCTTTTTATTGCTGCAGGTGCATTCCATGTATCATCTCCCTCAGATATGATACCTGAACTACAGGGTAGATTTCCAATACGAGTAGAGATGAACAAATTATCTGTCAGTGATTTTGTAAAAATTTTACAACATCCTGAGTCATCATTGATAAAACAATATATTTCATTGCTAGGTACAGAAAATGTGACCTTAAAATTTGAGGTAGATGCAATTAAGGAAATTGCTAAGATTGCTGCAGATGTAAATACAAAAATGGAAAATATTGGTGCTAGAAGGCTTCATACAGTAATGACAACTTTATTAGATAATTTTATGTTTGATGAATCAAGTGGAAGAAAGAAGACCATAACTATTACTAAGAAATTGGTCTCTTCTAAATTAAAAAATATTGTAGAAGATCAAGATTTAAGTAAGTATATATTATAAATCTTAAATTAAATATAGATTGTTATTATGAAACGTGATTTTTTACATATTAGCGATTTTACCAGCCAAGAAATATGGGATTTGATTTCTTTTGCAGGTGAGATAAAAATAAAGTTAAGTAATAAAGAAGACTTTATTCCTTTTAAAAACCATACACTTGCTATGATTTTTGCTAAACAATCTGCTCGTACAAGGGTATCGTTTGAAACAGGTTTTAATATGCTGGGAGGTCATGCAGTTTATTTAAGTCCCAATGATATTTCAATTGGGGAAAGAGAAGAAGTCAAAGATATAGCTAGAGTTTTAAGTGGATATAATGATATGATTATGGCCCGATTATTTGACCATCAGCATATTATTGAGTTAGCACAATATTCAAATATCCCTGTAATTAATGGATTAACAGATTATAATCACCCTTGCCAAATTATGGCTGATATTTTTACTATTTATGAAAATAGAGGTAATTTGGATGATTTAAAGATTGTTTATGTTGGGGATGGAAATAATATTGTTCATTCATGGATTCATTTAGCATCAAGAATCCCATTTCACTTTACATGTATTTGCCCCGAAGGTTTTGAGCCTGATAAGGAAACCATAGATTTGATTGGTGATACTGGTATATCAAGTTTTGAATTAAGTCATGATCCAATAAATGATGTTACTGGTGCAGATATAATTTATACTGATGTCTGGGCATCAATGGGGCAAAAAGATGAATTAGAAAATCGCAAAAACACTTTTGTACCTTTTCAGGTAACTTCAACGATGCTTAAATCAACCGGTAAAAAAACTTTATTTATGCACTGTCTTCCCGCTGAAAGAGGACGAGAAGTAACAGATGAAGTAATGGAGTCAAACAATTCAATTGTATTTAATCAAGCTGAAAATAGGATGCATATGCAAAATGCAATTATGGTAATGCTTGCTGGTAAGATGTAAATTTGTTGAGTTATGTCTCAATCTAATCTAGAATCAATTGCGAGTCGAATTCTCCGAGAAGAAGGGCAAGAGCTCATAGATGCAGCAGACCGAAATTCTGAAAGTATTGTTAGTGCATGTGATTTAATTGTTAAACATCCGGGGAAAGTTGTGATTTTAGGAATGGGGAAATCTGGATTAATTGCACAAAAAATAGCAGCAACATTATGTAGTGTAGGTAATAAAGCTGTTTTTTTGCATGCCGCAGAAGCTTCACATGGTGATTTAGGTATTTATGCTCCTGGAGACCCAACTATTGTAATTTCAAAAAGTGGTTCTACAGATGAACTAGTTCGCCTTATTCCAATTCTAAAGGAGTTTAATTCTCCATTAATAGGAATTATTGGCAATATGAAATCTTCATTAGTAGATCATATGGATATTGTGATAGATGCTTCAGTATCTAAAGAAGTAGATCCACTTGGTTTAGTTCCGACATCAAGCACTACTCTTACTTTAGCTATCGGAGATGCTTTGGCAACTGTTATAATGAGTCATCAAGGGTTTAAACATGAAGATTTTGCCAAACTTCACCCAGCAGGTGATATCGGTAGACGTCTTAGATTAACTGTTCAAGAAATAATGATGCATATAAAAGATATAGCAGTAGTCAAAAAAGATGACAAGTTGCGAAAGGTTGTAATTGATATGACTGAAAAACCATTTGGCGCTGCATTGGTTTTAAATAGTAATAATCTTCTAGGTATAATAACTGAAGGCGACTTAAGAAGATGTTTAGCTGAAAATGGCGATATTGATAAAATGATTGTAAGTGATATAATGTCTCTTGATCCAATATCTGTTAATGTTAAAGCTCCGCTACGAGATGCTTTGTCATTAATGGAGGAAAGGAAGTCTCAGATTTCTGTATTACCAGTAGTTGAAGATGATGAGAAGTCATGCGTTGGATTATTAAGGTTACATGACATATATCAAACTCATTTATAATTATTCACTTTGAATAATGACTCGAAACTTCCCGCTGTAATTTCATAGACATAGATTTTCCTATTTTTAAGAGCATTTCATCCTTTGATGGCGCGAACCTATCTATTTTTTTAATTAGACCTTTGAATTTTTTATTTAGAGCGCGTTTATCACCTTCATAAGAAGCCCACTCATGAAAAAAGTTTTCTTTACCACTCAAACTTCCACTATAAACAATCCTATTATTATTCAAATCAGTAATTTGATAAGATAATTCCAATTTTGCGCCAGAACTTTTTTTATAATGTTGAACAACAGCCATAACTGTTCCTTTAATTTCTCTTGTTTTTTTTGTTCCTGTTGAATCAACATACTCCTCGGTCTCTAGGACAATCGTTTTATCTTGTTTAATATCTTTCTCAATAATTTTTTCCACTGGTCTATAGCTAGAAACTATTGTTGCACTTAGGATATGATCAGCACTTGACAACTTTCCAATTTTAATATAATCATTTTCTGTTATTCCACTTTGCATTAAGGATTGTTCATTAAGAATTGTTTCTAATTGATCACGATTTATAATTCTTAAAAACTCTTTAGAATTTTTTAATTGAGATACCATCATTTGATTTCTTATATATCTTGCAATATTTTTATTGCCACTAAATGGACCAATTAGAAGTGTAATTGTTGCAGCTTCTCTTGATTCTACATACAATTCTTGTGCATTCATGTAGCCAGGGACATATTTCAGTGCCAATTTAAAATTTATAGCAGCTTCCTTTTGACTTATTTTCGATAAATTTTTACTATAATCAAGTGCCTTCATATAATGGTAATCGGCGGCCAAAGGTTTTGCTTCAATTAATTGGTTTGTATAGTCTTTAATATTTAGGTTGAGCTGATAACCTATTTCTAAGTTTAAAATTGACTTTAGTTTTCGAACCTCGTTCGTTAATTCATTTAAGGTTTCATATTCATCCACCAATTTTGGCCATTTTGATTTGATTGTTTTTGCCCTAAGTATATTTGCTCTTGACTCATGTTGGCTGATAGCCATTGGGTAAGCTAATTCAAGTAAGGTTAGGGCATCGTCATTATCCGGATTTTTCTGTAAAGATTTAGAAATATAAATAATAGTTTGGTGATAATTACCGGCATCAAAATATTTTTTTGCAGTCGA
>Ga0066836_10002196_pt1 | contig 10415 bp, 8 predicted proteins | sample ETNtaG_18_FD_71568 | JGI IMG/M metagenome (GOLD analysis project Ga0066836, IMG submission 71568) | Marine microbial and viral communities from oxygen minimum zone, Eastern Pacific Ocean - ETNP201302SV91 | ecosystem: Environmental > Aquatic > Marine > Oceanic | place: Pacific Ocean: Eastern...
GAAAGATGGATTAGTCCATATTTCACAAATAAAAAATGAAAGAGTCGAAAATGTAAGCGACGAAATGTCTGAGGGCGATCAAGTGAAAGTAAAAGTACTTGCAATTGACGACCAAGGTCGAGTTAAGCTTACAATGAAAGACTTAGACTAATTTTATTTGTATTAAATAACTCTGCTAGTATAACTATATAAAAGACAAATTAACTAATTGTTAATCTAACATGTGCTATTGTTCATGTGCGGTTTTTATTAGGTAATTTGAAAATCAGAAATAAGTTCCAATACTTTTTCGGGTGGTCTTCCAATAATTGCTTTATTACCGGCAATTACTATAGGCCTTTCTATTAACTTTGGATGCTTAATCATGGCTCCAATTAAGTCATCGTTTTTTAAGTTTAAATCTTTTAAATTATTCTCTTTATATTCGCTTTCCCCTTTTCTCAAAAGGTCTCTAGGCGTAATACCAAGCTTAACAACAATATCTTTTAATTCATTTGGTGAAAAAATTTTATCTAGATATAGAATTATTTTTGGTTTTATACCTTTTTTTATAATTATATCTAATGTTTGTCGAGATTTACTACATTGTGGATTGTGATATATGCTTATTTTTTTCATATTATTCTCACTCTAGGTTATTTTTAAATATTTCAAGAACATCTTCAATTAATGTAAGAGTGTCTAGACTTCCAAAGTCATCACCTTTTTCAAAATCACCTTGTTTTTGTGCCATTGTATTGGTTAGGTGGGCAAAACAAATAACATTTTTATCTTTTGCTTTTGCAAATGCATATAACGCAGAGGATTCCATTTCTACACAGGTTACATTTTTTATTTTCATTTCTTTTATTGCAGACTCTGTTTCTCTATAGGGAGCATCTGTTGTCCAGCTTTTTGATTCCCTCCAAAGACCCTTATTATTTTTTAATTTTTTTAATAATTTTGAGGATAGTGCAGAAGGTTCGTTTTTTGGTATATAGTGATAACTTGTTCCTTCGTCTCGTATTGCTTGTGTAATTAATGCAAATTTTTGATTTGAAGGAAAATCTGAGATGATGCCGGCAGAAGTAATACTAATTAAAAATTTACAACCTGAAACAAAGAGTTGTTCAGCTATTAACACAGCATATGAAGCGCCTACGGCTCTAGGTATTATACCGATGGTCAACCCAGCAATCTCACTAGTATACAAACTCGAGTGATAGCAGGCCCAAAATTTATTTAACAGTGCTCTATTCTCGTTTTTTAGATAATCCACCAAATTACCATCAGGATCCAGGATGCAAACGCTTGGAACTTTGCCGAGGGGTATGTTATTTTGCCTTCTAGATTCTCGTAAAAGATTTGTAGGTTGAAAAATCGAAGGTTCGTCATAATTCTTATTTCCAAGAATGTCCGTTAAAATAGACGTTTTATCTTTTTTATTAATTGTCATCAATTAGCCTACTTGTTTTAGGTTTTTATTCCCATTCAATTGTACCTGGAGGTTTACTAGTAATATCATATACAACTCTAGCAATTTTTGGCACTTCATTAACTATTCTCGTAGAAATTTTATTTAATATGTCATATGGTATTTCAGAAACATTTGCTGTCATAAAATCAGTAGTTTTAACAGCCCTTATTGCTACTACATAATTATATTTTCTCTGATCACCCATAACACCCACAGATTTAATTGGTAAAAACACAGAGAGTGCTTGGCTAATTTTATTATAGTAACCTGCATTTTTTATTTCTTCGATAAATATATAATCAACTTCTTGCAGTATAGATATTTTTTCTTTTGTAACCTCGCCAATAATTCTTACAGCTAAGCCAGGGCCAGGGAAAGGGTGCCTTTCAATCAATGGTTTAGGAATAGATAATGCTTTTCCAATATTTCTTACTTCATCTTTAAATAATTTTCTTATTGGCTCTATTAACATAAAATTAAATTTTTTAGGCAACCCTCCTACGTTATGGTGTGATTTAATCACAGCAGAGCTTTTGCTATCAGATGATGATTCTATTACATCTGGATAAATTGTTCCTTGAGCTAAATACTGGATATTTTTATATTTTTTAGATTCCTTTTCAAAAACTCTTATAAAGGTCTCTCCAATTATTTTTCTTTTTTTCTCAGGGTCAATTATATTTTTCAATTTATTTAAAAATATTTTTTCTGCATTAATTGTTATCAAATTAATCTTGAGTTTTTTTATAATATTTATTTTAACTTCATTTATTTCATTTTTTCTCAACAAGCCTGTATTAATAAACATACATTTTAGTTGTTTCCCAATTGCCTTATTTAATAATGCCGCAACAACGGTTGAGTCCACTCCTCCAGACAATGCTAATAATACATTATCTTTTTTTATAGTTTTTTTAGTAGATGAAATTGCATCTTCAATTATATTTTTTGTTGTCCATGCTTTGCTACATTGACAAATCTTTATTACGAAATTTTCAATAATTGTCATTCCTTGCTCTGTATGAGTAACTTCCGGATGAAATTGAAGACCATAAATTTTATCTTTCTCTTGAGAAAATGCAGATATTTTACTATTAGTTGAGCTACCAATACATTTAAAACCTTTAGGTAATCTTGTAACATTGTCTGAATGACTCATCCAAACGTCAAATTTCTTTTTAAAATTGCCAGAAGAAAAAATCTTTGACGACCCTTTATGTTGAAAAACTGAATGGCCAAATTCTTTTTTTGTTGAAGCTGACACTTTTCCATGAAAATAATCTGCAATCAATTGCATGCCATAACAAATACCTAAAATCGGTATATTTAAGTTAAAAATATCTTTGGTAATCTTTAATTTTTTATTCCCTGTTAGAGACTCAGGACCTCCAGTCAATATAATTCCTCTAGGTTTTATATTTTTAATTTCATTGATTGTAATATTATTTGATTTAACAATACTAAAAACTTTGCATTCTCTTACTCTTCGAGCAATAAGTTGAGTGTATTGAGAACCGAAATCTATGATAAGGATAGTGTCGGGTGTTTTATTCAATATTCTACCTTGACTGATAATTAGGAGGTTCTTTCACAATATCAACATCGTGAATATGGCTTTCCTGTTTTGCTGAGGTGCTTATTTTAATAAATTTTGTCCCTGTTTTCATTTTCGCTATGCTTCCGCACCCTACATAACCCATACTAGATTTTAAACCTCCAATTAATTGATGAAGTATTGTTTTCATAGTTCCTTTATAGGGAACTCTACCTTCTACACCTTCAGGAACTAATTTTGATGCGGAATTTTCCCCGTCTTGATTATATCTATCTTTAGATCCTGCTTGCATTGCTCCAATTGAACCCATACCACGATAGGATTTATATGTTCTTCCTTCAAACATCTCAACATCTCCTGGTGCTTCATCTGTACCAGCTAGGAGCCCTCCTAACATCACACAATCTGCTCCAGCTGCAATAGCTTTTGCTATATCTCCAGAATATCTAATACCACCATCCGCAATTAATGGAATGTTTTTTTTCTTCGCCGATTTAGCAACATTTAGTATAGCTGTTAGCTGTGGCACACCAACGCCAGCAACTACCCTTGTGGTGCATATTGATCCTGGGCCAATACCCACTTTAATAGCATCAGCACCAGCTTTAATTAGATCATTAGCCGCTTCTTCTGTTGCTATGTTGCCAGCAATTATTTGTTGAGTTTTAAAGTTTTTCTTTAAATGCTTTAACATCTTTATAACAAGTTTTGAATGTCCATGAGCCGTGTCTATTACAATTACATCTGCTCCTTGGCTAATTAAAGCTTCTGCTCTACCAATAGACTCTTTATTTGTACCGACGGCCCCACCAACAATAAGGCTACCGCTAGAATCTTTTGAGGCATTTGGATATGTAGTAGATTTTTGTATATCTTTAAAAGTTATCATGCCTTTCAATTCATACTTTTTATTAATAATAAGTATTTTTTCTATTCTATTTTTTCTAAGCGCTGTTATCACTTCTTCTTTTGAGTAATCTTCATATACAGTAATAAGATTTTTCTTAGGGGTCATAATTTTAGAAATTTCAAGATTAAGATTATCTACAAATCTTAAGTCTCTATTTGTGACAATTCCTACCAATTTGTTATTTTGTACAACAGGTACTCCAGAAATTTTATATTTTTTAGTGATGTCATATATCTCTTTCACAGACATAGATGGACTAGCTGTAACTGGATCATTTATAACTCCGCTCTCATGTTTTTTTACAAATTTAATTTGACGCGCTTGTTCTTCAATTGTCATATTTTTATGTATTATTCCTATACCTCCTTCACTAGCAAGGGATATTGCCATTTCAGATTCGGTTACTGTATCCATTGCTGCTGACAATATTGGTATTTTTAATTTTATTGAGTTAGTCAGCTTAGTTGATAAACTTACATCTGTCGGTAATATTTCAGAATACTGTGGGACTAATAGGACATCGTCAAAGGCTATACCCTCATGAACAGGGTTTGGTGTTTTACTTCTGCTATATTTTTTCGAAGTTACCATTCTATATTATACACATTAAAGCTATTATAGGAAATATATTATTCAATTATGAAAATTTTTACAGTTAATGAAATTCACGATATTTTAAGAGGTTTAATCTTAAATGAGTTTCAATACCCAGTCACCGTAAAAGGAGAGATAGCTAATATAAGAATTCCTACTAGCGGACATCAATATTTTAGTCTAAGAGAGGATAATGCTAGCATTAATTGCGTTTTATTTAATGGTCAATCAGTACAAAATGTCAGAGACTTTGAATCACAAGAGGTATTAATTACAGGTAATGTTGATTTATATAAAGGGAATGGTAACTGTCAAATTAAAGTAATTGAATTAGCTGAGTATGGCGAGGGAGCACTTAAGAAAGCTATAGAAAAAACTAGAAAAAAATTAGAAGGGGAGGGGTTATTTGAAAATAGTAGACGATTGCCAGAATTTCCAAGAAGCATAAGCATAGTTACTTCTCCTGATAGTCATGCATTACGTGATGTTTGCTCTAAACTGAAAGAAAGATACCCATTAACAGAAATTATAATCTACCCATGTCTAGTTCAAGGAAAAGAAGCCTCAACTAGTATTATTAAACAAATAGAAAAATGCAATAACGACGACCTAACAGATCTTATAATGTTAATCAGGGGTGGTGGATCACTTGAAGATTTAATGCCTTTTAATGATGAATTATTGGCAAGATGTATTTATGAATCTAAGCTGCCAGTTGTTACTGGTATTGGGCATCAACCGGATATAACCATTGCAGATTATGTTGCTGACATATCTATGGAAACTCCTACAGCTGCTGCTGTGCATATTAGCCCAGATAAATTTGAATTAATTCAAAAAATAGATGATATAGAGAGTCACATAAAAAACTATATAAGTTTTAAGATGAATAACCTTAAGAGTAATTTGTTAGAAAACAAGAATAAACTAAAAAGCTGTAACCCAGAATCTGTAATAAATGGAATGTTCATAAATTTAAGTAATGTAAATAATGATATTTTCAAAATAATGAGTTATAAGCTAAGAGAAATAAGCTCTTTAAATAAAATGAATAAAGTTAGGTTAAAACAAACAAACGATATTATTAAACAAGAATATTCGTCATGTTTCTCTAAACATAAATTATTTAATAATGAATTAACTAAGAAAATCCAATCATATTTTTTGGAAAAAAAATCTATTATAAGAACAAAGACAAACGAACTTATATCGTTCAATCCTAAGAAAATACTAAAAAAAGGCTATTCTGTTATAAGAGATTCGAATAATAAAATAGTTAAGAATAAGGAAATATTTAAAAAACTCAAGGAATTCAATGTAGAATTTTACGATGGATTAGTTAAATCAAATAAAAAATAATTAATAAATAAAAAATATCTTGCCTTAAGGGTTATGTAGATGCAGAATATCAGATTAACTATAATATTTATATGAAAAACGATTTATCTAAATTTCTAAACTTCAAACCATATAAGCCCGGCAAAGGAGAAAAGTATATGGGGGCTAAACAAATTGAGCATTTTAAAAAAATACTCTTAGAATGGAAAAACCAGTTAATGAGAGAAGCTGACAAGACAGTAGAGCATATGAAAAATGACTCGACCAAGCTTTCTGACCCTAATGATGCAGCCACACAAGAGGAAGAATTTAGACTTGAATTAAGGACTAGGGATAGAGAAAGGAAGTTGATAATAAAAATTGATCAAGCTCTACAAAGAGTTGATGATGGTTTATATGGGTACTGCGAAGACACCGGAGAGCCAATAGGGATAAAAAGACTAGAAGCTAGACCAATTGCTACACTTTGTATTGAAGCTCAAGAAAGACACGAAAGACTTGAGAAATCGCAAATAGATTAAAATATTTATTTGATATGAAAAATATAGAGTCTAAGCTTACTGAATCAAGAAGTTACAAGCCAAGCGAATCTTTTGAGAAAAAAGCAAATATAACCAAAGAAATTCTTTTTGAGTTAAATTCTCAATATAAAAAAAATCCAGATATATTTTGGGGTGAACTAGCAAAAAAACATATAGATTGGATTGAAGAATTTAAAACCGTATGCTCAGGCTCGGCACCTTTTTTTAGATGGTTTGAGGAAGGAAAGTTAAACGTATCATCAAATTGCTTGGATAGACATATTAATAAAAATAAAAAAGCAATTATTCATATTTCAGAAGATAATAATAAAACTGTAATTACTTATGATGAGCTTTATGTTTTAGTTAATAATTTTTCACACTCATTAAAAGAACTAGGTTTGGTTAAAGGTGATAGAGTTATAATATATATGCCTACAATTCCTGAGGCAATTACAGCTATGTTAGCATGTGCAAGACTTGGGGTTATCCACTCTATTGTTTTTGCTGGCTTTTCATCTGAGTCCTTAAAAGATAGAATAAATGATTGCAATGCAAAAATTGTTATAACTGTTAATGCTTTTAAAAGAAATGGAAAAATTATAGAAGCAAAAAATACGGTAGACCATGCATTAAGTCTAGGATGCCCATCAATAGAAAAATGTATAATTTATAAAAATATTAACGAAAACACTAAATTTAACAAAGATAAAGACTTATGGTGGCATGATATTTTGGCAAAAGAAAGTATTGTGGTTGAACCAGAGATAATGTCGTCTGAGGATTTATTATTTATTTTATATACATCTGGGTCAACTGGTAAACCAAAAGGTATTGTCCATAGTTCGGCCGGTTATCTGCTTAACTGTATATTAACTAATAAATGGGTTTTTGATTTAAAAGATGATGATTTATTTTGGTGTACAGCCGATATAGGTTGGATAACAGGACATAGCTATGTTGTTTACGGACCCTTAGCAACTGGCTCTACTATTTTAATTTATGACGGCGCACCTACATATCCTAAAGCAGATAGATTTTGGGAAATAATAGAGGCAAATAAAGTAACAATATTTTATACGGCACCAACAGCAATAAGAACCCTGATGAAATTAGGCGAACACTTACCTAAAAAATATAATTTAAATAGTTTGAGATTATTGGGCACAGTTGGAGAGCCAATAAACCCCAAGGCTTGGATTTGGTATCAATCAAATATTGGAGGTAAAAAATGCCCTATTGTGGATACATGGTGGCAAACAGAAACTGGAGCAAACATGATAGCTCCTATTCCTGGCGCCACACAAACAATTCCAGGAACATGCACCCATCCTCTTCCGGGCATTGATGTTGATATAGTAGATGATGATGGAAATAGCATAAATAAACGCAATCAAGGGGGAAATCTAGTTATAAGGAAGCCCTGGCCATCTATGTTAAGAGGAATATGGAATGACGAAGAAAGATATAAGCAAACATATTGGGAAAAATATAATAATAAATATTATATAACTGGAGACACAGCTAGATTAGATAATAATGGAAATATATGGATTATGGGAAGATCAGATGATGTTGTAAACGTTTCAGGTCATAGATTAGGAACAATGGAGATTGAATCAGCTATTGTTTCGCATGAATATGTTGCAGAATCTGCCGTGGTAAGTTATCAACATGAAATTAAAGGTGAAGCAATACACGCATTTGTTACTCTAAAAAATAACTTTACTGAATACAATAATACAGAATTTGCTAAAGAACTTAGAGAGTGGGTTAAAGAAAAAATAGGTTCTATAGCAAAACCAGAACGTATTTCATTCTCTGATAGTTTGCCTAAAACTAGGTCTGGTAAAATTATGCGGAGGTTATTAAGAAATTTAGCTAGAGGAGAAGATATTTCAGGGGATACCTCAACGCTAGAAAATGAGAATATTTTAGCACAACTTAAAAATATATTGTAAGATATACTTTTGAATTATTATGGAAATATTTTCTAAAAGCAACATTATTGCTAAAAGTAATTTTAATAGATGGTTAATGCCACTAATATCTATCTCCATACATTTATGCATTGGATCTGTTTATGCGTGGAGTATGTTTAATCCTGCTTTAACAAAATCCTTAGGCGTGGTTACTAGCTCAGCTGGTGACTGGAGTTTAAGTGATGTTGTTTGGATCTTTTCGGTTGCAATAGTTTTCCTTGGCTTAGCTGCCGCATTCGCAGGCAAATGGTTAGAAGAGGTTGGTCCAAGATTAGTTGGTTTTGTGGCAGCGTGTTTATGGGGTGGCGGTTTTTTAATTGGTAGTGTTGGAATTTTTACACATCAATTATGGTTAGTGTATCTAGGATACGGGGTTTTTGGAGGTTGTGGCTTAGGACTAGGCTATGTATCACCAGTTTCTACATTAATTAGATGGTTTCCAGATAGAAGGGGTATGGCTACTGGAATGGCTATAATGGGTTTTGGTGGTGGAGCTATGATTGGTGCACCTTTAATATCTTTCTTGTTAGACATTTATTATCAAGCGCCTACTTTTTTGGGAAGTATACAAAATATAGCTTTACAAACAATAGATGGTATTAGATATGCAAACCTAAATGGTGTGCTAACAGAAGTGGTTGTTGTTGGCCAAAATGAAATTATAAATACGCTAAAACCTATTAAAGAGGGTGTCTACGTTGTTGGCAGTGGAGACACTGGAGCTGGAATGACTTTTATAACATTAGGTATCTCATATTTTATTATAATGAGCCTTGCTTCTTTTGGTTATAAAGTGCCAGCTGAAAATTGGACACCAAAAGGATGGAGTCCAGAAAAAAATATAAAAAGAAATAACTCCCCTATAACAACTAAAAACATTCATATTGATGAATCTATAAAAACACCTCAATTTTATATGTTATGGATTGTTCTGTGTTTTAATGTTACAGCTGGAATTGGAGTATTGGGCGTAGCTAAAACTATGATGACGGAAATTTTTAGTCCAGCTCTACCTAATATTGTAGACGGCGCTTTTACAGCTACATATGTTTTAATGATAAGTGTATTTAATATGATTGGTAGATTTTTTTGGGCTAGCACGTCCGACTATATAGGCAGAAAAAACACATATCATATATTTTTTATCTTAGGTATTTTGTTATATCTATCTATACCATACACAGCCTCACAAATGAGCGTAAACCCAAATATAGTTTTATTAGTTTATTTTTATGCCGTAACAATGATTATATTTACAATGTATGGAGGAGGCTTTGCCACTATACCCGCTTATTTAGCAGATATTTTTGGAACAAAATATGTGGGAGGTATTCATGGTAGACTATTAACTGCGTGGAGCACTGCGGGAATACTCGGACCTCTTGCAATAACCTCTCTTAGGTCAAACTCAGTTAATAATGCGCTAATAGAGTTATCGTCAAAAGTGGATCCTGTAAAATTTAAAGAAACTTTTGGTGATGATTTAAGTAATTTTAGTCAATTAGTATCAACTAAAACAGTAACGATATCTAAGCTTATGACAATACTTCCAGAGGGTACTATAAACCCTTCAGCTACAGTATATAACTCTACGATGATTTTAATGGCTGTTTTACTAGCGATTGCTCTTTTTTCAAATTATTTAATAAAACCCGTTCATGAAAAACATCACATGGCTGATTAACGTTTAGCAGCCCGTAAGATATCCAAAAAAAAAGGTCGAAAGGGGGTAGAATTCGACCTTTAGTATAAAGGGGTGGAGATACGACAGTATGTGTCAATATCTTGTCTTTAACAATAATTGAACAAAAGATTTTTGTCAATGATTTATATGGACAAATTGCTACTATAACCTTAATTTATTATTTTTGTCTATAAAACTATGAACAAATGATTGACAAATATGTATAATTTTGAGAATATAAGTACAAATAATATGGACAAAAAAAATAGAATTACAAAATGACTAAAGTGAAAGGAGATTTATCTAAAAAACCCAGGCATCTAATTCAAGTTGTTGGAAGACGAACGGGTATAAGTTCTGATGTTATTCGCGCAT
>Ga0066836_10002199_pt1 | contig 10409 bp, 13 predicted proteins | sample ETNtaG_18_FD_71568 | JGI IMG/M metagenome (GOLD analysis project Ga0066836, IMG submission 71568) | Marine microbial and viral communities from oxygen minimum zone, Eastern Pacific Ocean - ETNP201302SV91 | ecosystem: Environmental > Aquatic > Marine > Oceanic | place: Pacific Ocean: Eastern...
CCTATTACAATAATTGATACAGCTACAATAATTAGTATTTCAAACCAGCCAATTTGTGGCATTTGAATTATTCTTTATTATTATTATTATTATTTGAATCTTGATTTGTTGAATCTTGATTTGTTGAATCTTGATTTGTTGAATCTTGATTTGTTGAATCTTGGTTTTCAGAAATATTTTTTGGTGGATTTTCATCTACATCAGTAGACATTCCTTTTTTAAAACTTTTTATTCCTTTAGCAACATCACCCATAAGACTTGAAATCTTACCTCTCCCAAAAAGTAAGACAACTAAAATTACAACTATTGCTATCTGCCAAAAACCTATACTCATAGTTTGTTTATATCTCTAATATATTCATTTTAAAAGTAACTTTTTACTCCTTATCATCATTTTTAAGTGTACTACTAAGCATTTCATCAATATCAGAATAGATATTATCTTTTTTTTCATCTTGTTTTTCTTTATAAAATTTACCTGTTCCAAAAATAGTTGAATCAACAGATGTAGTGTCAATTAATCCAGCAGAACCAAGTTCTTCTACAGTTGGTAGATCGGATAATTTTTTTAAACTAAAATGACTTAAAAATTCATCTGTAGTTCCATATTGAATTGGTTTACCGGGAATGTCTTTTCTACCTTGTGGTTTAACCCAATTTAACTCCATTAAAATTTCAAGTGTATTTGTACCGAAAGCAACACCTCTTATTTCTTCAATTTCAGCTCTTGTAACTGGTTGGTGATAAACAATTATTGACAATGTTTCTATCGCAGCCTTTGATAATTTTTTTTCAACAGTTTTTTGTTGGGCCATTAAACCAGATAAATTTGCTGCAGTTCTAAAAGACCATCTATTTGATATACAAATCAAATTAATACCCCTATTAGAATAAAATTTTTTTAATTTAAGCAAAGTTTTTTCAATATCTATTTTTTTTGAAATTTTTTCTTTAATAGTATCTATATCCAAAGGTTCAGCGGCAGCAAATAGAATAGCTTCGATTTCTCTCTCTCCCTCACTAAGGCTAGATGGGAAATTAACAATATTATTTTTTTTTGATTTATTCATTTATTTTCCTTAATAAATATATCATCAAATAATTTATTTTGTTTAATAGATATGCTTCCTTCTTTAACTAGTTCAAGAGATCCTGAAAAAATGCCTGCTCTACCACTTCTTTTTAAATTTTTCGACTTTTTAAAATTATTGGGCAACAAATCCTTAATATTTTTCCATTCACCCAATTGTCCAAAAAATTCCTTTATTCTACTTATTCCATCTTCAGTAGTAAAAACAGGCAGTTTTGGTATTGTCATTTTTTGAAAATCTTTTGTCATTATTATAGATGAATATGTCTTTAAAATTTCATATAAAGTTAAAGAAAATTTAGAACTATAGATAGATTTTATTGATCCTTTCATTCCCCTTAAAAAAATATCTTTTCCTAATCTTTTTCTTTTTAACATTTGATCTGATAATAAGCGAATTAACTCTAACTTTTTTAATTGCAATTTTAATTTTTCTGCCACTTCTCTTGCTTTAAACACTTCATCATCAGATTCTGGCAATAATAATTTTGATTTTAAGTAAGCTAACCATGTAGCCATTAACAAATATTCAGATGCTAATTCTAAATTTAGTTTTTTTGTATTAGTAATAAAATCATGAAATTGATCAGCTAATTTTGTTACAGATATTTTCTCTAAATCAACTTTTTGAGATTTAGCAAGTTCCAATAGTACATCAAGTGGACCTTTGTAGTTGTTGAGCTCTACATTAAAATTATTAGAATCGATAAAATTCATAAATAAATATTAACTTATTATACTCTTAAATTCCGATGTTTTTTTTATTAGATGCTTATCTAAATAAGGTGAATTTTCAGCAACATTGGCCATTTCTTTTAAATTGCCGTTACAATGTAAAACTAAATTACAACCTGCCGTAAATGCTTTTTTAGTATTATCTGATATTGAATGTTTTAATGAATTCATTGATAAATCATCAGACATAATTAAATTTTTAAATAATATTTTATTTCTAATTAAAGAAATAATTTTACTTGAATGAGTAGCACAATTTACTGAATCAAAATTTTTATAAAGAACATGAGCTGTCATAGCAAATAAACTTTTTTTATTTTCAAAAGCTGCAAAATCGTTTTTAAAAAGAAATTTTCTTGATTTAGTAACTATTGGCAATTTTTCATGACTATCAACTATAGCTAATCCATGACCGGGTATATGTTTAATAACACAAGCTATTCGATTTTTTTGAAATAAATTAATACAGATGTTACCTATATTAGATGCTATTTTGTTATTTGATGAATAGGATCTATCGCCTACAACTTTGTGTGAAAAACTTCTCCTTAAATCAAGATTGGGTACTGTATTTATGTTTATGCCTAAAAGATTAAGTAAATATGATATTTGTTTGATATATATAGAAAAATATAAATAAAATTTTTTTCTATCATTTAAATATAAATCTCCAAAAAATTTTGCTGAAAATTTTGAATTTTCTATTAATTTGTTTAACCTCGAAACTCTTCCTCCCTCTTCGTCAATTAGTATTGGATATTTATCATCATTAAATATAGACTTAATTTTTTTTGTTAATTTTTGTGTTTGTTCAATAGATTTAATGTTTCGAGAAAATAATATTATTCCCCAAGGCTTGTTTTTTCTTAAAAAAGATATTTCTTTCTTTGATAATTTTTTTCCCTTAATGCCACAAATAAAAGCTTTTCTTTTTTTAATCATTTTTTTTTAATAGATCCCAAAAATAATATTTTTTCTTTTTCATATTTGGTTGGTCTGTATATTCAATAATATTTTCAGTGTTGTTGCTTAAAACGATTAAATCTTTCTCGTATTTATTTATTAAAGTATCAATATTATTCATTGATCTAAATGAACGTTTTATATTTTCATTTGAAAAATAATATTTTATAGTAAAAAAAAGAAAACAAAAAATTGATATAACAAAAAAAAAATATTTTAATTCTTTTACCATTACATTTTTTCTGGTGTATTTACACCAAGAATATTCATGCCAGATTTTACCACCAAAGATATTGATTTTAAAAATATTTCTTTATCCAATGATATTTCGTCATTTTCGATAAATCTTTTTGACTGGTCATCTTTACCTAAATTCCAATATGCATGGAATTGTGAAGATAGTTCATATAAGTAAGTTGGTATTCTATGTGGCTCAAGTTTATTTGTGGCTAATTCTACACACTTTGGCCATTCTGAAATTTTTTTAATAATTTGTATTTCTTCATTTGAATATTTGTATGCAAATTTTTTAACTACTAAATTATCATTTACATTTTTATTAATATTTCTAAATACTGATGAAATTCTTGCATAGCAATATTGGACATAATAAATTGGATTATCTTTTGATTTTTCTTTTACTTTTGTAAAATCAAAATCAAGTTCTGCATCACTGCTTCTGTTAAGCATAATAAATCTAACGGCGTCTTTACCAACTTCGTCCACTAAATCTTCAACTGTTATATAATCACCCTTTCTTTTGGACATTTTAAAAGGTTTTCCATCTTTTATTAATTTAACAAGTTGACTAACTTTACATATAAGAATGTTTTTTTTTTCAGACAACGCCTCTACTACTGCGGAAATTCTCTTAATATAACCAGCGTGGTCAGCTCCCAATATGTTAATTAAACCATCATACTTTCTTTCTAGTTTATTATTATGGTAAGCAACATCGCTAGCAAAATATGTCCAAGACTGATCCTCTTTTTGCAACGCTCTATCTTTATCGTCACCAAATTCTGTAGATTTAAATAATAATTGATTTCTTTCAATCCAATTTGTTTTGTTTTCAGCTTCTGGAGCTTTAATCTTCCCTTCGTATATAAAATTATTTTTTTTTAACTTAGAGATAACTTTTTCGACTTCTTTATTAAATACAATTTCTCTTTCACTAACAAAATTATCATGAATTACACCAAGATTATTCAAATTTTGTTTAATTATTTTTAATGATTCGGATACAGAAATTATTGTTAACTTTTCAGAAATATTTTCAAAATTATCAAAGTTTAATTTTTTATTTTCTTTTATTATTTTTTGTGCAATTGAAATTATATAATCTCCAGGGTATAAATTTTTATCATTTATTGGAAATTTTTCTTTAAATTGAATTTCTCTTATTCTCAAATATACAGATTTAGTAAAATGTAATATTTGGTTTCCATGGTCATTAACATAGTATTCTTTTGTGATTATATGATTATTGAAAGTAAGTAAATTTGATAGAACATCGCCTAAAATTGCACCTCTGCAATGACCTACATGCAATGGACCGGTTGGGTTTGCAGAAACATATTCAACTAAATATTTTTTTTTAGTTACTTTATTATTTTTTCCAAAATCTTTTTGGTTATTAATAACATTAGAAAGAAAATTAGCCCAAAATATTTTTTTGAATTTAATATTAATAAATCCTGGCTTAACAACCTCTATTTCATCTATGTTGTCATCTTCTTTTTTTAACATTTCACCAATTTGTTTACCAATTTCAATTGGTGACTTATTGTTAGGCTTTGACAAAACCATTGCGGCATTTGATGATATATCGCAATTAAATTTTGAAGATGGAATATCAACGTTTACTCCAATTAATTTATCAGGAACTTCTAGAGTTTTATTATTTTTAAGTTTGTGAATAACTGAGTATATTTTTTCAAGATATATATCAAATATATTCATTAAATTTTATTAAATAAATCAATTGCAAATCTATCAGTCATACCAGAAATGTAATCTGCAATTGCTCTATATTTATTATTTTTCAATTGATTGTTATTTAAATATTTTTTTGGATTTTTTGACAAATTGCTAAATAATTTTCTTATAATTGTTTTTCCTTTATCATTTTTTTTTAAAACATTTTTGTTATTATACATTTTAACTCTTAAAAAAAATTTGATCTCTCTTTCAATATTTTGAAATTTACTAGAAAGTGAAATAATAGATTTATTTGAATTATATACATCTTTAACATTTTTTATTTTATACTTTTTAATATTTTTTATTGAGTTTTTAATCAAATCTTTTACCATTAAATCTATTGAATCTCTTACTATCTGATATATCAAAATATCTTTATTTTTACTTTTAATATTTCCATAATTTTTCATTAATATTTCTTTAAAAAAGGGAATATCTAATAAATCATTAAGATTAAAAAGCTTTGCTCTTATGCCATCTTGTATATCGTGATTGTTATAAGCAATATCGTCAGATAAAGTTGCAATTTGCGCTTCTAATGATGGAAATTTTGATAAATTAATTTTACCTATAAAATTATTTAATCCAATCAAATCATTAATTTTCTTTTTATGTATGCATGGTCCATTATGTTTTAAAAGACCTTCCAAAGTTTCAATTGTTAGATTTAGTCCTTTAAATTTTAAATATTTGTTTTCTAAAAACATGACAATTCTTAAAGTTTGTAAATTATGATCAAAACCTCCATAATTATTCATACATTCATTTAAAGACTCCTCACCAGCATGACCAAAGGGTGTGTGACCTAAATCGTGAGCTAAACTTAATGTTTCAGCTATATCATCATTTAAACCCAAATATCGAGTTATGGACCTTGCAATTTGAGCAACTTCTAATGAGTGAGTAATTCTTGTCCTATAATGATCTCCTTCAGTATTTACAAAAACTTGTGTCTTATGTTTTAACCTTCTAAATGAAGCTGAATGAATTATTCTATCTCTATCTCTTTGAAAAGGTGATCTATAATGATTCAAAGGTTCAGAAATTAATCTGCCTTTGCTCTTAAATTGTCCTAATTTTGCGTAATTTTTCATCCTTTAAAATTGGTAAATTAATATTATATTAGTAATAACAGCGTTAATTTATGATTAAAGAAATTAAATTTACTGATAATGCATTAAAACAAATCAATCATTTGTTATTATCTAAAAAAAAGGGGTCTTTTTTTAGAATCGCAATAAAAGGTGGTGGTTGTTCTGGATTTCAATATGATTTTTCGTTTGATTCAAAAGCAAATGATGATGATTTAAAATTTAACAATATATTAATTGATAAAAATTCTGCAGACTTATTAAAAGGCTCTGAAGTAGATTACGCAAAAGAACTTATAGGAAATTCATTTAAAATTAATAACCCACAAACTAAGTCATCTTGCGGTTGTGGTGTGTCATTCTCTCTTTAATGCTAATAAGCTCTTGGAATGTAAATTCAGTAAGAGCTAGAATTGAAAATATTAAAGAATATTTAAATAGATTTTCTCCAAATATTTTAATGATGCAGGAAATTAAAACTCCTAATGAAACCTATCCTTACGATGATATTAAATCTCTTAAATATGAAAATTATGTATTTGGTCAAAAAAGCTATAATGGAGTAGCAATTATTTCAAAGGAAAAATTAAATAATATTAAAAACGATATTTTTAAAGATAAAAATAAACAATCAAGAATAATTTCTGCTGAAGTAAAATATAAAAAAAAGTCTATAACATTAATTAATATTTATACACCTAATGGAAATCCTGTAGATACAGAAAAATATACTTATAAACTTTACTGGTTAGATGGCTTAATTAAAAAATTAAAATCTTTATTAAAACAAAATGAAAATATGATTATTGGAGGTGATTTTAATATAATTCCATCAGCAGAAGATGTTCATAATCCCAAAAATTACGAAAATGATGCATTATTTAGATTGGAAATAAGAAAAAAATTAAGAGAACTAATTAATTTAGGTCTTCATGATGCCTATAGATCTATTCACCCAGATAAAGAAGGATATACTTTTTGGGACTACACAAGTGGTGCTTGGCAAAAAAATAATGGTATGCGAATTGACCATTTTTTAGTTTCTAGTTCTTTAATTGATATTGTTAAAAATGTTAAAATAAATAAATTTCCAAGAGGAAGGCAAAAACCTTCAGATCATACTCCTATTGAAATTGAATTAGCTTAAAGATTTAATTTTATTAACTAGTTCTTCGTTTATTTTTCTTGGACCTTTGTCTAGTCTGTTTTTGTGTCTTCTTTCACCTGGAAGCCGCACTCCATCCATTGATTTCATTTTATCAAAAAATTCATCTGAATGTTTATTCCAATCATTTTCAGATAGCTTGTCAGGAGATATAGCTAATATGAATTCACCACCACTTGGTGGTCCACCATCATTATTGTCTTTAGTAGCTGTCTCATAACTAAAATTATCACCTACTAGAGCTCCGGCTAGTAATTCTACCATCATCGCAATCCCTGAACCTTTATAGCCACCAAAAGGTAATAGAACACCACCATCAGCTATTTGACCTGGATCAGTAGTTTCTTTTCCATCTTTGGTCAAACCTGTTCCTAAAGGAACTTTGTGCCCTTCTCTTTTAGCAACTTGAACTTCTCCCATTGCCATTGATGCAGTCGCCATATCATAAACAACTGGAGTTTTTCCTGGTCTTGGCCAAGCAAAAGAAATTGGATTAGTTCCAAATAATGGTTTGGTAGCACCCGCAGGTGCCACTGCTGGCTTGTAAGAAGTGCATGCAAAAGCAACCAATCCTTGTTCTGCTATCATTTCTGTTTCAGGCCACATAGCTGCCATATGATGTGAATTATTTATTGCTAAAACTGCTACACCATTCTCTTTAGCAGCTTTTACTAATTCTGGAATACCTTTGCTTAATACAACAGGAGCTAAACAATTATTGCCTAAAACTTTAATTACGCTAGATGAAATTTTTTTTACTTCAGGTTTTCCTTTTCCATCAATTTTACCACTCTTAAGACCAGTTACATAAGCTGGTAATCTAAATAAACCATGAGATAATGACCCATCTCTTTCAGCCTTCATTATTAAATCTGCAAGAATAGATGCAGTTTCATCATCACAACCATTAGCTAAAAGAGTTTTTTTGGCTAAATCGAATATTTCATCTAAGCTTAATGAAACTGTGTTCACATAAACTATTAAATATTATTTATGCTTTCTTTTCAAATCCTTTTTTAGATCTTCGTGATCACCTACTACAGTATGGTATCTACTTTTTGTTACATACTTCTCTAAGAAAGGAACTGCAAGCAAAGGTAAAAATCCACCAATCACAATACCAAATGCAGCGCTTTTTAAATGAGGATCAGCTAAAGCAGCTATAAAGTCTGCAATAATATGTGCTAAAACAATTCCAATTATTCCTGCAATTGCACCATTAGAGATTAATTTTAAAAATCGGTTTATACTCCAACCGGAATAAAAGCCAATTAGTGGTATCAGTGTATGTATAAATCCAAAAATTATACCTCTTAATACTCCATGTTCTTCTATTAATTCTTCCAGAAAATGAAGAAATTCTGGTAATTCGTGTGCATGTTCCATGTTTATTATCCTTTAGTTACATTTTTGACAAATAGTTGAAATTTCAATTTCAAAATTTGAAAAATTATATTTTTCTTTAGTTTTAATATTGCTAAATAATTTAGAAAAAATATTTGGGTTTAATTCCTCAGTTTTTTCACATTTTTTACAAACGGCTACTGCTGGGTTGTGTTTATCTTTACCAGTACTATTACAAACAAAATAAGTTTTGCTTTGGTTGGACTTATGCACAATGCCCATTTTTTGTAGGCTATTTAAAGATCTATATATTGTCATAGGTTTAATGTTTCTAGTTTTTTGCAATTCACTTAATAAACGATAAGCAGTTAAACCTTTGTTGTGTTTTTTTAAAACATTCAATGCTTGTTGGTCGTTTTTATTACAACATTTAGATATTTTCATATGTTATGTTATAACATAACAAATTTGTATGTCAACATGTCCTTTTAAACAACTAGACAAAGATTTAAAATAATATAATTGTAGATAAATCCGCTATTTAAAAAGAAAAATAATCAAATTTAAACATAGACTAAACTATCGCTCCATATTAAATGGAGATAAGAATAAGATTCTTAATGAATATTAAACTAAACTATAGCTAGAAAAAAAATGGAACTCACATTAATTTATACAATAGTAGGATTTGGACTTGCTGGATGGTCTGTAATTGGAAATGACTCTATTCAAACATTAGGTACATTTATTGCCTCTAAACAAAAATGGTTTAAATGGTATACACTAGCTGCTTCAGCATCATTTGTAATGATTTTAGCTCTTGGATGGGGATGGTATAGCTATGATGGCGATATTTCATATGGAAGATTAACAAGAATACCTTATCAAGAAATTCAGTGGTATCATGCTGTAGCTCCAGGAATTCTTTTATTATTAACAAGAGTTGGTATTCCAGTTTCTACTACTTTCTTAGTTTTATCAGCTTTTGCTTCAACTGTTGTTTTAGAAAAAATGTTGATGAAAAGTGTCGTTGGTTACGGTTTAGCTGCAGTAATTGCTTATATTGCATGGATACTTATATCAAAATTTATTAATGAAAAGTTTGATGAAGTAAGTGATAAATGGATTGGCTTCTGGCGTAATTCTGTTTGGGTAACTTCTGGTTGGTTATGGTGGGTTTGGTTATCACATGATGTTGCAAACATTGCAGTATATTTACCAAGACAATTAAGCCCTACTCTCTTAATTACGGTAATGGCTTATTTTACAGTTCTTTTATTTTATATTTTTTATATTCATGGTGGACCTATTCAAAAAGTAGTTTTGGATAAAACCGGAACTAGATATGCACGATCAGCTACCATTATTAATGTAATCTACGCTACTGTTTTATTTTACTTTAAAGAATTAAATGATCTACCAATGTCAACAACTTGGGTATTTGTTGGATTATTATGTGGTAGGGAATTAGCAATTTCAACAATGAATAAGGATTATAAATTTAAGTATGTTTTTCCATTAATTGGAAAAGATTTCATTAAAATGATCTTTGGATTAAGTGTGTCAGTTGGAATAGTTCTTGCTATTCACTATATAATTATACCTAATAATTGGTTTTAAAAAAATTTTAAACCAATTACTCCAACAAGAATTAATAATATTGAAAATATTTTTGTTGTGCTAATCTTTTCCTTTAAAATGAAATATCCAATTATGATTGAAAAAAGGATGCTTGTTTCTCTTAATGCTCCAACCATTGGAATTGGTGCCTTTGTAAATGCCCAAACTACAATTATATAGGTTAAATAATCTAAAGAACCTCCAACAAAAAACATCTTTTTTCCACTCTGTTTAACTCTATTAATTAGATTTTTTTGATTTTTAAAACTTATTATTAAAGGATAAACCAAAGCATTTATAATAAATGTCCAGCTTACAAATGATGTTGCTGATAAACTAATTCTCGCTCCATAACCATCGGTAATTGAATATAAACCAATACATAATCCTGTTAATAATGAATATTTCAATATTTTAT
>Ga0066836_10002200_pt1 | contig 10405 bp, 12 predicted proteins | sample ETNtaG_18_FD_71568 | JGI IMG/M metagenome (GOLD analysis project Ga0066836, IMG submission 71568) | Marine microbial and viral communities from oxygen minimum zone, Eastern Pacific Ocean - ETNP201302SV91 | ecosystem: Environmental > Aquatic > Marine > Oceanic | place: Pacific Ocean: Eastern...
TGCTTGCTTATAATGCCCATTCACCAGACTAAGTGTAAGCTGCTTTGAAACAGCCTGAATTTCAGACTTTGGAGGAACATACCAATTTGAATTCATAAAATTAAACTTACCTTTATATGGTCACTATATCAGACAAATTATAGTTTTTGAATTATATTAACCTCTAAAATGTAATTATATAAAGTAAATATTATTAGAGGTAAAAATGTCAATGCATCTGAAACAGTGTCCCAATTGCAATGGGGACCTTATAAGCTTTATTGATGAACATAACTTCAAAGTCAATAAGTGTGCTCAGTGCTCAAGAGAATTTACAGACAATGCATTAAAGAATAAAAAAAATCCTGTTAATCATAGTGTTCAAAATGACATCTAAAGAATGTAAATTGTGTTCCGTTAGCAAAGAAGAGCATTTGTCTCAAATGTCTATAGGTGGAATTTTATTTGGATGTAAATTTGAAAACAATTTTATAAAGAATTATTTTTTAAATTTAAAAAAAAGAATAACCAAAAATACTTAAAAAATGATTAAAGAAAATATTACAAATATTCCCAATATTGATTACATGTCATTAAAAAATAGTTCCCAAAAAATTCAGACAATAAATAGTGAAAATGAAAGATACAACCTACTGTTGCAAGAATTGTTTCAATAGATATAATCAGTTATCAAAAATAATTGCATAAAATTATATGTATCAAAATACAGTAACTAAATTATAATAATTTGATAAAACTTTCTTAAATGGCCTACTATTCAGAATTATACAAATTAAAAAACGAAAAGTTTTTTAAAAATTTAGCTTTTTCTTCAATTTATATTTATACTATAAGATTTTTAGATTTTGCTTTAATAGCTTGGCTTTTAACAAATATTTCAAACAACCCTTCTAGTGTAGGTTTGTTGATTTTTGTAAAATTCTCTCCAATGGTTTTTTCTGGCATTATCTCCGGTTGGTTAGTAGATAAATTTGCCAGACTAACACTTATAAGAGCAGTTATAATAATGACATCAATTTATCTGATGATTTGGGGCGGATATTTGTTTTTCTTTGAAGTTAAACTAATATTTATTTTTATTCTAACTTTTATGTCAGGTATATTAATAACTCTTGATATTTCTTCAAGGCAATCTTATCTAGCAAACCTTATTAGTAAAAAAAGTCTCAAATCAGGAATCGCAGTAAACATAATTTTATTGAATTTGGCTTGGTTTATAGGACCAAACATTGGAATGTTTTTTTTGGATTTTTTATCCATTGATAAATTATATATATGCTTAGGATTAGTAAATACTCTAAATTTATTTTTTTTATTTCGTATGCCAAAGTTATCTATTAGAAAATCTGAAAGAAATAAATACTCTGGTATAAGCAAAGGTTTACAATTTGCATTAAAAAACAAAATAATTTTTGCAACTTTATTAATTATTGGAATAGGAAATTTAACAGCATTTACTTTTGAATCAATGACTCCATATTTTGCAAGATTTATTTACAATACAACCCCAGAACAGTTTTCTTTTATGATTTCATTGCAAGGGCTAGGGGCTTTGTTAGGATCTATAATTTTTTTCCCATTATTAATTAGAATCAATAGACCAGGCGTCGTTTTTGTACTAGCTACAATTATACTTTGCATAGGAAGCATAATTTTTACATTTAACGATACATATCTTTCTGGTTGTTTTACATTGCTAATACTTGGAGCAGGTACTACATTTTTTATGAACATGCACTCTAGAATATTATTATCCGAAACTCCTAATCCATTAAGAGGAAGAATTCAAGGTTTAGCCCAATTCGGAATAGGTTTTTTCCCTGTAGGAAGTTTACTGGTTGGAATTTTAGGAGACAATATAGGTCTCCTTAATAGCATGAGGATCTTTTCTTTCACAGGTGTCATAAGTGCTATCATTATACTAATATTATTTAAGGAATTAAAAACTAAATTATGATGAGAAAAAAATTATATTTAATTTTCCTAATATTTGCCTCTTCATTTATTTTCTTTGGGTGTGATAGTCAATCAGATACAAATACTGAAGAAGGGGCTTCATCTGTGAATATGCAATCTAAATCATCTAATAGTTCCCTACAATCTCAAAAAGACACTCGCAATGTTTTTTGGATTCAAGGAAGAGGTTCAATTAAGCAAAAACAAGAAATCATTGAAGTAAATCTAGCTATAGAAAGCAGGGACAAAGAAATAATAATTGCAACCAAAGTAGTTAATGAAAATATAAAAAAAATTGTTGAAATTGCTAATAATTTAGGAATTACTAACGATCAGATAGTCACTAATGAATATTCAATTTCTCCAGTTACAAGATGGGTTGAAAAAGAAGATGAATATGGTGATTATGGAGAGAGTCTAATAATTGCCTACAAAGTATATAATTCGATAATAATATCATCAGAGGATAAAGAAATAATGACTAGTTTTATAGATAAAGCTAATGCAGAAACTGGGAATGCTTTTAGAGTAAATAACATAAGATTTAAAGCTAAACTAAATGATGAAAATAAAATTTTAGCAAGAGAAAAAGCAGTTGAAGATGCTATGCAAAAAGCAAAATTTTACGAAGAAAAATTAGACATTAAATTAGGGAAAATAATATCTTTTGAAGAGTTCCAATTACCTTCATTAAACAAATCTCAAAATGATATGATGCCTAGAATGATGATGGCTGAGGCCATGCCTTCAACAGAACTTTTTGAAGGTGAATCAGAAATAGTTAGTGAAGTTTTTTTGGGGTTTGAAATAAAATGAGATTAAAGATGTTATTTTGTTTTTCTATATTTCTAATAATATCTTGCACTCAAGTAGATGATAATTACAACCTCTGTGATTCAAATTACATTTATTGTAATTTTTTTGAGATAAAATTTCCTGAAATTTCAGAAATCACTGATGATAATGCTCAATTATCAATTGAAGACTTAAATACTTACAGACAATTAAGTCTAGAGCACATGAATGACCCTGAATCAATTTCTGTATTTGATTTATATACAGAAATTTTCATACCTAGATTTTCGTACAATATTTTGGATATAAATGCATTAGAAAAATTATGGTTTGGACTTGCGTTATATCCACTTGATAACAAAAACAATCTATCTACAGTTACAGATTATTTTTATAGTGACATTCAAAACCTAAATCAATCAATCTATGGAGAGTGTATTAGAGATGAAGGCTCGTATTTAGATTCAAAAAATAGTAAAATTTACAACTGCTCAAAAGATAATTTACAAAGCTATGATTTTTGGGTAACAGATGAACAATTTATGTGGAGAATGAAATGCGTTTGGGAAGATGATAAATTTGAAGCTATAAATATAAGAATAGTCAGATCAGAAATAGTAACAGCTTCTGATACTTGCAGAAAATCTATGGAAAGCTTTAAGTCAAAAATTAATTAGAATTTACTTAATTTAAAATAAGAAGCTGCCTCTTTTAATGAATTGATAAAAATGTCTATTTCATCATATGTGTTATAAAGATAGAAACTAGCTCTACAAGCAGCAACTATTTCATAAGATCTTACCAAAGGCATAGCGCAATGGTGACCTGTTCTGATAGCTACTCCATACTTATCTAAAATTTCTCCAATATCATGAGGATGAACTGAATTATGAGTAAAAGATATAACCCCTCCTCTATTATTCATATCCACAGGTCCTATAACTTTATAATCAGGCAGTTCTTGGATTTTTTCTAAGGCGTATTTTGTTATATTATCCTCATGTTTTGTTATATTATCCATCCCTATTTTGACTAAATAATCTACAGCATATCCCGTTGCAATTGCATCTGCAATATTTGGAGTGCCTGCTTCAAATTTATATGGGAGATCATTCCATTTTGCATTTTCATAAGTGACTTCAGAAATCATATCGCCACCAAAATAAAAAGGCTCCATATCTTCTAATAATTCTTCTTTACCGTATAAAACACCAATACCAGTAGGTCCTAACATTTTGTGAGCCGAAAAGGCAAAAAAATCACAATCTATTTCTTTCATGTCGACAGAAAAATGAGGAGCACTTTGAGCACCATCAAGAACTAAAAAAGTACCAAACTTTTTAGAAATTTCTCTAATAGCTTTGATTGGATTAATCACTCCTAATACATTTGACATATGAGTTATGGCAATAATTTTAGTGTTTTTATCAATAAGGTCTTTAGCCTTATTTAAATCAATTCTTCCATAAATATCATGATCTAAAAATCTCAATTCAGCATTTTTAGAATTACAGAGTTGTTGCCAAGGAACTAAATTTGAATGATGCTCCATTCTTGATACTACTATATTATCTCCTGCATGAACTTTATCTTTTAGTCCTATAGAAACAATATTTAAAGATTCACTTGTGTTTCTTGTCCAAATAATTTCATTTTGAGAGGCATTTATAAAATCAGCCATTTTAAATCTTGCGTTTTCATATGCATCTGTTGCTTCGACTGATAATTTGTGCACCCCTCTATGAACATTTGAATTGTAATTAGTGTAATAATCATTTAATGCATTGATTACACTAGCGGGTTTTTGTGAAGTTGCAGCGTTATCTAAGTAAACAAGCTGTTTTTTGTTTACTTGTCTACTTAATATAGGAAAGTCTTTTCTTATTTTTTCTAAATTAAAATCTGTCATAAAATCTCTTGAGATAGTAATATTTTAACATTAATTGTTTATTATATTATGATATTATGTCTGACTATGAATAAAAGATTTTTTACAAATAATGGATGTATCTGTTGCTGTTGTATGAGCAGTTTCAGGTTTCTTTAATTTGTTTTAATTCAATACATTTTACAAGATTTAGAAACCCCGCAAAAGGGGTTTTTTTTATGGAAAAATTATGCTAAAAACTGAAAATATCAAATATTCAAATCAAAAAATAATTGGATGGATATTATTTATATTCATCTTCTTTTTTTCATTTGCAATATCTAAAAATAATTTCTCAGATGCTGCAATATGGCTAGCTGCCTGTAGTTTAGGATTTACACTTCAAAAATCTAGGTTTTGCTTTGCATCTTCTTTTAGGGACCTTTTTATGTTTGGCTCTGGACACAATATGAAAGCTGTTTTATTAGCTTTATCTATAGCCTCTATTGGATTTTTAGGAATATTAAAGTGGATTCTCCCAGACCCAGTACCAGGAGAATTTCCTTCTTCTGCACATGTACTCCCTTTCGGCATTTCTACCTTAATTGCTGGCACAGTTTTTGGAATAGGGATGGTTATTGCTGGAGGATGTGTGTCTGGGACTATATACAGAATAGCTGAAGGATATATAGCTTCTATCGTAACTATGTTAGGAATCTTTATTGGTACAATATTATTAATTATTTCTTGGGATTTTTGGTGGAATTTTTTTATTAGTAATGAACCAAAGATATTTCTTCCTTCTACTCAATCACTAGGTTATGGGTTTTCATTATTAATAACTCTTCTCGCAATCATTTTAGTTTACTTTATGGTTGTATTTATAGAAACTAAATCAGGAGTTGTAAACTTTACTGTTTCAAAAAAAGCAGACCTAGAAGTTAAAAGTTATAGCACAACAATTAAGCAAAATATAGATAATGTTTTTTCGAAAAGTTGGACTACTTATTCAGGGGGGGTAGCATTAGGTTTTATAGGGATAATTTATTTTATTTTTCATTCTCCTCCAGGTGTGACGGGTGAAATAATGAAACAATCAATGAATATTTCAGAGTATCTAAGCTTTTCAAACGGACCTTTAAAAGGAATTGCTTCATTAAGTGGGTGTTTGGGTTCAAGCATTGAATCAGGTATTATTTCTCATACCTTTGTAAGCACAATAGGGGTGTTCTTTGGAGCACTAGTATCTGCATTGCTTTCTAAAGAGTTCAAAATACGAGCACCAAAAGAACCAAAAAGATATATTCAATCTTTATCAGGAGGAGTTCTAATGGGATACTCAGCAAGTTTAGGAATAGGCTGTACTATAGGAGCGTTCTTTTCTGCAATTCCATCTTTTTCATTGTCAGGGTGGCTGTTTGGAATTAGTTTAGGCTTAGGAGCTTTCTTAGGAACAAAAATTATTAAAGCTATAGGATAAATATGAATATAACAAATGAAATAAATTTATTAGATAAACCCATCAAGGAACAATTGTTGGCTGTAGAAGAAATCCTTGAAAATATAAATTCATCTAATCCAATAGCAATACTGACAAATGAAGAGCTGCTAGTAAAATATATTCCGCCTAAAGCTATAGAAAAAAAAATAAAAATAAAAATAAAAATAAAAAATGATATTTGGCACATTCAACTAGAAAAGGAGTAAAAATGGGAACAAATAAAATTAAAAAATTAGACCTCAGAGGAGAAATTTGTCCTTATCCAATGTTGAAGACAAATGAAGAGTTAGATTCAAATAAAAACATAGAAATTTTAGAGGTTATAACTGATCATTCACCTGCATTATCTACAATCCCTCCACAAGCACTTAAACGTGGTTACGATGTGGAAATAGATGAAATAGATAACAGTGAATGGAAAATAATACTTTCAAAAGAAAAATAATTTTAAATAAGGGGGACTTATGAAAAAAATAGTTTTGATAACAATAGCAATAGGATCAATTTTTATGGCTTGCAGTAGCGGGGATTCGGATGCTTCATTTGAATCCAGAGGGTATTCAAGTACAGAAAAACTAGTGTCTGCAGAATGGCTTAGTGAAAACATTAACGATGTAAAAATAATTGATGTTAGAAAAGCTGAAGATTATGATTTAGGTCATATACCTGGAGCATTAAGATTAACCCCAAATGAAGTTTTTCAATGGGAAGCAGATAATGGAGTGAAAGGAATGCTCCCTTCAGCAGACCATATAGCAAAAGCTCTTAGCTCGATAGGTATAAATGAAAATGACACTGTGATTTTCTATGATGGTAATAGTAATTTATGGGCATCTAGGGGACTTTGGGCTTTAGAAGTTTATGGGCATAAAGATACAAGATTGCTTGATGGTTCATGGAAATATTGGTCAGAAAATGGATTCTCTAAAAGTATTGAAAAAACAACAATAAAAAAATCTGACTATACCTTTTCTGGGGATCCAAAATACAACTTAATAGCTAATTGGGAAGAAATATTAGAATCAGTGGATGATCCTTCAAAAATAGTATGTGATACTAGAAGCCCTGATGAGTATGCAGGAAAAGACGTAAGAGCTGATAAAGGAGGTCATATCCCTGGAGCAGAAAATGTAAATTGGGTTAATGCTGTGAATGAAAGTGGACAATTTTTAGATTCAAAAACTTTAAAAAGTATTTATGAAAATAAAGGAATAAAAACCGATAAAGCAGTTTATACATTATGTCAAACTGCTGTGAGAGCCACTCATACATGGTTTGTTTTACAGGAATTATTAGGATATGATAATGTAAAAGTTTATGATGGTTCATGGATTGAATGGGGTAATTCAGAATTACCTATAGAAACAAAATAAAGGAAATTGAAGGTGTAAATTGCCAGAAAAAGAAAATCTAGAATATGGACTCCCAAGCCACGAGAGTATGGAAACAGAAGGAAGTCCATTAAAAATGGGGACAAAACCTTTTTCATATATTGTTGATGGAAAAGAATGGGGCAAAATACCAAAAGATTGGACATTGAAAGAAGCTACTGCTGTTACCGTAAACAGCAAAGATGAAATTATTGTTTTTAATAGAGGGACAAAACCCATAATTGTTTTTGATGTTGAAGGAAATTGCCTAAATTCTTGGGGAGAAAATATTTTTACAAATGCTCATGGTATTAGTGTAGACGATGATGATAATATTTATTGCGTTGATACAGGAGACAATACTGTAAGAAAGTTTAACTCTTCAGGAGAATTGATTTTTCAATTAGGAAAAGAAGGAGAAAGGGCTGAAAAAATGAGTGGCCTACCATTTGCTGTTCCAACCCAAGTAGCAATTGATTCCAAAAATCAAGATTTATATGTATCAGATGGTTATTCAAATGCAAAAGTCCATAAATACAACAAAGATGGAGAATATTTGTTTTCCTGGGGAGAATCAGGGACTGGTGAAGGCCAGTTTAATATAGTGCATAATATATCTACAGATAGAGAAGGCTTAGTGTATGTTGCAGATAGAGAAAATCACAGAATACAGATTTTTGATGAAAAAGGAAATTATTTAGACCAATGGATTAACTTATCTAGAGCTGCTTGTTTATACGTAGACAAAAGAGGAAAAGAAGACATCTTTTATGTTGGTGAATATTTTGCAGGAATAGCTTCGAATGATACAGGCACAGATCTGGGTCCAAGGATTTCAATTTTTGACAAATCAGGAAATCTTTTATCACGAGTTGGAATAGACAGCTATGGTCCTAGTGTCGGTAGATTTTATTCCCCTCATGGTATCTGTGTTGACTCAACAGGTAACATTTATGTCGCGGAAGTATCTTATAGTGATTATGGCCAATTTATGAACCCTAAAAGAGAGCTTAGATCTTTACAAAAGTTAACCAGAATTAATTAGATTCATCGATAGCATTAAGAATAGCTTGATAAGTAACTTTAATTGAAGCTGCAAATAGTTGATCAATTGTCACCTTAGTTTCTTTTTGATTTGTAGTAACTGCAAAAAAAAGATCTCCATCGTTAGAAGTATGTGATGGCCTAACAGATAATGCCAGTCCATCATGCGCAGCAATTGCCAATCGTTTGCAATCAACTTTATTGATTTTAGCATTAGTTATTATTGTTCCTATAGTGGTATTTTGAAAACCTCTTTTTTCAGGCTTCCCATTAATATATAAATCTAAAGAATCAAATATTTTTCCGTCTCTTTTAGGGCCCGCAATAATGTTCCCATTTTCAGGATTTACTATTGATCCCAAAGCATTTACGGCTACTAAGCAAGCAATGGATGTTCCGTCATCAAAAGTATGAGATGAAAATCCTAATCCGCCCTGCATACTGTGCTTGCTTCCTAATAATTTTCCTACTGTGCAACCAGTCCCTACACCTACTTTGCCAATTTCAAAAGTATTTGATGCATTTTTTGCAGCTAAATAGCCTTCTTGTACATCAGGTCTTACTTTGGAATCTCCAACGTTTAAGTCAAAGATAACTGCAGATGGAACTAATGGAATAGTGTTACCGCCAAACTTAATTCCTATATCTTTTTCCTCAAGATATTTCACAACTCCTGATGAAGCATTCAATCCAAAAGCACTTCCTCCAGTTAGTAAAATACCATTAATATTTGGAGCAGTAGCAATAGGGTCTAAAAGCGCTATTTCTTTGGTTCCAGGAGCTCCACCTCTAACGTCAATTGATGCTACCAGAGGGAGTTCAGAAATTATAGCTGTACATCCTGTCTTATTTTTATTATCAGTCCAATGCCCTATTTTAATTTCATTTATATTTGAATTCATTTTAGATAAAATTTAGTAAACTATAAAAAAATCATGATTTCATTTTATAAACAAATATCTCATATAGCGAATTTAAAATCGGAGGAAATATGAAAAAAACAACATACTCAGGAATTTACAGCATTCCCGTAACTCCATTTAATGAGGATAAATCGATTGATTTTAAATCTTTGAGGAATTGTTTAGAATATTTCATAGATAAAAAAACAGACGGAATTTTATTGCCTGTAAATGTCTCGGAGGCATCCAAATTATCTGATATTGAAAAAAATCAAATATTAGAAGAAGCAATAAAAGTTACCGAGGGAAAAATTCCAATCATAGCTGGAGTAACAAGTTCGTCAACTGAACATGTACTAGAACGTTCAAAATATGCAGAACAGCTTGGGATTACATCTATTATGGCAATGCCACCTATTGGATATGCTTCTGAAAAAGACTTTTATAAATTTTACGAAGAATTATCCAAAGGAATTAAAAGTGACATATGGATTCAGAATAATAAACTTCCAGCTGGACCAACGGTTCCTAGCAAAACTTTAATAAAAATCATAAATGAAATAGAAAATGTTGATTATTTAAAAGAAGAAAGCACAAATTCATCTCAAGTTCATTCTATAGTCAAAGACAATTGTAAAGATAATCTAAAATCTATAATGGGAGGCGCTGGAGGAAGATTTATAATTGATGAATACAGAAGAGGCTCAAATGGAATCATGCCTTCAGGTCATATGCTTGAAGCCCATAGAATTTTATGGGACAGTTTGATTCTATCCAAAAAAGATGAAGTTAACCAAGATGCAATTGAAATTTGGAAAAAAATGTTAGAAGCTCTAAATTTTGAGTTTATGTATAGTGTCAGTGCCTATAAATACTTTTTTTGGAAAAGGGGAATAATTAGAACAAATGTATCTCGCGAACCTATAAGAGAATTAGATGTTTATGACATCATAGAGGCCGACAGAATTTT
>Ga0066836_10002205_pt1 | contig 10389 bp, 7 predicted proteins | sample ETNtaG_18_FD_71568 | JGI IMG/M metagenome (GOLD analysis project Ga0066836, IMG submission 71568) | Marine microbial and viral communities from oxygen minimum zone, Eastern Pacific Ocean - ETNP201302SV91 | ecosystem: Environmental > Aquatic > Marine > Oceanic | place: Pacific Ocean: Eastern...
CGTCTTACGCCCGGGAACCAGGTCAGGCGCGGAAGCGAGCAGCCCGACCGGGGATGCTGGATGCCTTGGGACTTCGGGACGGAGAAGACTGGGGTGCAAATTCCATTGATGACGAGCGTCCACCGAGGACACGCCCACAAATCAACGATCATGACGATAGTCTGGAAATTCCATCAGCATCTAATCCACCCATAATACACACTATTTTGAAGTGATCTTCTGAAACGGGTTGTACCGATAATCTCTGACCTCTTTGCAGAAGGGGCATTCCCTCCAAATCTCCATTTGCCCTCAAATCTGGTAGCCCAATTACTTCGAGGCTAGTAATGGGTTCTATATCCACCATCATCCACCTAGGGTTATCTGGTGTTGCCTTGGGATCAAAATATTTTGACTCAGCGTCCTGAGCTGTAAAATCTGGATAAGCCTCCTTGCAGACTTTAGCGACACCAGCTACATGAGGTGGTTTACAATTGGAATGGTAATAGAGAACAAGGTCACCGAGGGACATTTTATCCCTCATGATATTCCTTGCTTGGTAGTTCCTAACTCCATCCCAATGTGTTGAACCGTCGTTAACGAGTTGCTCCCAAGGGTAGACGTGCGGTTCGCTTTTCATGAGCCAGTATTTTACCATAATATTCGTAGGTATGGGTAGGAAATCAACATTTTCTTCACCAAGCATCCCCAGATTGATCAAATACATTGGCATCTCTGGATATATCGACTTCCCGACCAGGCATTATGTGAGTTAATCCAGAGTTTTTCACCATAGCTGTCATCCCCCCAGTAAGCCCTAGGTTCGAAGTAACCATGAATGAATATATGGCTGGTAACAATAGCAATGCTGACAATGCAGCGACAATTAATAGAATGATTATGACTGTTACGAACGGGGTGATTGCCTCAATTGGGATTCCATATGCACAGGTTAATCCAGCAGCGGTGACAGTTGTAGCCTCGAAAAGACTCATCCCCGTACTAGCACACGCAGAACGAATCGCATCCAATGACCCACCTAGCTCCTTTACTCTGTTGGCAATGTGTATGGAAAAGTCGATTCCAACCCCCACTAGTATTGATCCTATCATTACTGTCACTAGTGATAATGTGACTCCACCCGAATCCATTACTAGCCATTGCATTGCGACTGTAAAGCCAACCGGAATCGTAGTAAGAAGTGCAAATCTGATATCCCGGAATACCAATGCTAACGTAATGACTGTGAAACCTAGTGCGAATGCAAGAGAAGTCCATTGCGAATCAACAATTAGGTTATTCACCTCTATTGTAATTGAAGCAACTCCGATTAGGGTGTCTCCAAGAACAGAAATTGGATTCTCTGAGTCACCCGCTGCCTTAGCCCAATTATTGATCTGCTCAGCAGTCACGGCAGTGGCTTTAACATCCATGAATGGCATATCAATATAGATTAGTGTCCGTTGATAATCGGGTGAAATGAATAATTCTCGCATTTCTTCTGTCATGCTGTTATAAAATACGTATAGCAGGAAATTCTGGACCTGCCGACCACCATCGTCCTCCTGAGCGTCGAGTGTGTCAAGAATAGTCCAGAAAGAGACGTTACCAGACTGTTCACGATCGAAAATTAGCTCTGCAACTTCCTTAATTGGCTCAGGAAGCGGAGTGTCATCAATGATATCATTGATAGGTGAACCAGAGATATTTACACCCACAGCAATTGCCTTCATCAAGAAAACTATTGACACAGCAGTAGCATTTTCAACGTCGTTGCATTTTGCTTCCAGATTCTCTATCCCTTCGAGATTAGCATAAGGGTGTTCTGCTGTAATGGATCCGATACCTAATTCAGGCTCAGCCTCAATATTGGCCTCTACAAGCAAGAATCCAGGTTGCCCTGCATCGAACTCATTAGAGTAGACATCCATTTTCTGGACTGCCTCGACCTCATTGGGAGCCATTTTCAGGAGATCGATATTTTCCTCGACGTTTTGCCTATTATATCCAGCTGAGATAAGCATTAGTGTGAGGAATAATGTTATTGTGATACGGGACCACTTAACTGGCATGTTAACTGCTGCTACGAAAACTTTAGGAGGGGGATGAGAGGGTTTCTTTAAGTCTAGCAGAATTGTTAAGTTGGGGACCATTAACATGGTCATTACATATACCACCACAATTCCCCCAGCTAATGCCCAACCAACAGTCTGAATGGGCTTCATTGGAGCGAAAGTAAGGGAGATAAATCCAATTATAGTCGTCATTGCAGATAGGAAAACAGCACGTCCAGTTGAGTTGAGTGCAGCCGACATCTTCTCATGAGGGGTGCCTTTTGATTCAGCATATCTGTTAGTGATGTGAAGGCCATAGGAGACGCCTAGCGAGAGTACTATCGGCCCGACAAGAATCACAGTCATAGTGACCTCATAATCAAGAAAACCGATTAAACCCAGAGTAACCCAAACTGCACAAAGTGTAGGTAAGCCGGAGATGATCACGACCTTGACACCTTGGACAAAACGAATTCGTCCTGTTTGGAGTAGGTCACAATGGAAAATGAATAACATTCCAGCGACTAGGATGCATCCTTGGGGGAAAACCTTCCAGAATAGCTTAAACGACTCCTCGGTTACTGCATTAGTCAGTGGTGCAGGGCCGGTGAGAGTCATCCTCAGGCACAAAGAATCATCCTCAGTACACTTTCCCTGGGAATCCGGGTTACCCCAATTGTTGTTATCAGCGATTTCGTCAATTTTTCCTTGAGTCTCGGAAACAATATCTCCTACGGACTTGTCCCCAGTATCATCAGCAATACCTATGATTATCACTGCCCGATTCCACCTAAATGCCCTTTCCTCAGTTGCCGTTCCGACATCTCGAACCAATTTGTCTAAGGCATTCTGAGGCATTTCCTGCAGAATCTGGTCTATCCTTTGTTGCTCATCGGGAATCGCATAGTTGCCAATGAGATCACTCTGTGCATCAATTGTCTCATTAATTTCATCTGAAAGTTGCTGGTTCCCTGTTGCTTCTGCAAGGCCAGAGAAGAATGCCTTGACTACGCGGCCTCCACTTGAGTTGACTTCCTTAATAACTGTAGAAATCGATAAGACGTAAATTACATTGTCATCGGCGCCTTTATCGTTTGTTTGATTATTAATGACCCTCTCAACACTGTCAATCTGGTCAAGTATGTTTATCTGAGTCACATTGTAATTGTATGATTCGACGTAAATCACCATTACATTGGTAGTCCAATCTTCCTCAACTTGAGCAATCAGATTCTTCACGCTATGTGGATCATCATCCGTAGGAAGGTATACTTCTAGATCACCATTTACGTTGAGAGCAGGTTCTTCATTACAGAACGATGGGCTAAAATCATCCCTGCAATCCAAAACCCCAGAGTGCGGTAGTAATGAAAAAGTGAATCCAAGAGAAATTAACACAGCCCAAATTGGGAACATGGTAAGAAGATTAGAGCTATTTGATTCCCTGAACCTTCTTCGGATTCGGTTGGTAAACTTAGCAATAATACCCTTGATCTGCATTGAATCTGTACTAGAAATCCCTGTTCTGGCACTATCGATAATTGAGTTGAATGACGTTCCTAATGAGTCGTCGGGATGCTCCTTCGCCATGTCACTCCTGCTTCGACGTGAAACGGCATACCTTCAACCCCTCGGCAATCATGTTCCGTGATTTGTATTTTATTGATGTAATGGTAATGGTCAATAACGCTAGACTTTACCAATTATCGGGTGACAATGTGACTGAGCCAAAAATTTCTGATAAGAAGTGGAGTGTTGATCTAGAGAAGCGCATCCAAGAAGCACACTACAAAGAGGCTGATTACCGAGATAGGTACAGCTTTAATCCAGATAGTGATAAGGAGATTTTCATAATCGATACTCCTCCACCATACCCTAGTGGCACTTGGCATATCGGTGCCGTGGCACAATACAGCATGATTGATGTCATAGCAAGGAGCCAGCGATTACTTGGCAAAGAAGTTAGATTCCCGTGGGGTGTTGACCGAAATGGCATCAACATCGAATTTACCGTAGAAAAGAAGACTGGTAAGAAAATGAGGACTTATGATAGAGCAGAGTTTCTGAAACTTTGTGAAGAGACTATTGAGGAATATACTAAGGCAATGCGCAAAACAGCAAAAAGAGTCGGCCTGTCCTGTGACTATGATAACGAATATCTCACTGATTCACCCGATTATCGTGCAGTGTCTCAATCAATATTTGTTGATTTATTCAAGAGTGGGGATATTGTTGAGGATCTAAGGCCTAACATCTATGACCCAGTTGAAGGGACTACAATCGCTGATGCCGAAGTTCAGAGGATTCAACGGAGAACAAAACTGTGTCATGTTAACTGGACTACAGAAGATGGTGAAGAAATCACAATTTCAACCACTAGGCCCGAGTTGATTTGCGCTTGCGGGGTGGTCATGGTCCACCCCGATGATTCACGTTACTCGCACCTTATCGGTAAGAGGGCAATCCTGCCTTTGCCTGTTTCTGAGAGGGAATTGAGTGTGGAAATTATGGCACACACTTCTGTTAAGATGGAATTCGGTAGTGGAGTACTGATGGTTTGTTCTTATGGTGATCAAAATGATGTAGCAATATTCAGGGACCTCGGGCTCAGGCCCTTCGTTGCTATTGATTTGAATGGAAAAATGACACAATTATCTGGCCCACTTAGTGGCATGAAGGTCAGTGATGCAAGGATTGAGGCAACTAAGATTCTGGAAGATTCGGGTAATCTTGAGTCTATTGAAGAAAGGGAACAGGAGATCCCTGTTAGTGAGAGGGGCGGGAACCCGATTGAAATTATCCTACTGAAGGAATGGTATGTCAGACAGACCCATGTCCTTGAGAGGCTAGTGGAATTATCTGAGAGCAGCAGATTCATTCCAGAAAGGAATAGGCAATTCCTACATGACTGGGTTGATGGAATATCAATTGATTGGCCAATTAGTAGGAGAAGGTGGTATCACACAGAGGTCCCTATATGGTACTCTGAAGACAGGTCTAAGGTGATTGTTCCGCCAAAGGGTGTTTACGTACAACCCTGGCGAGATGCCCCACCTCCAGGCTCGGAAGTAATTGACAGAGAAACAAAGGAAATTATTGGGATATTTTCCACTATAGAGAATGATTTGGGAGTGATTTACGGAGAAGAGAAGGTCTTCGATACATGGATGGATTCATCAAATTCCAACTTATTTGTTTCGGGTTATCTCAATAATCCAGATTTGTTCAAACGCGCATTTCCCACTTCTTTACGGCCCCAGGGCAAGGAAATCGTTAGGACTTGGCTGTATTACACCCTACTGAAAAGCGCCTTGCTACTTGACAGACCGGCGTTCGAAAATATTTGGGTGGACGGGCTAGGCATGGATCCATGGGGCCGGAAGATGTCTAAGTCATTGGGTAATGGAATTGATGCTGATAGCGTACTCGAATGCGGTGCTAGTGGACGCACAGGATCATGGAAGATTAAGGGTACAGATGGAAAGCAAGTTGTCCTAAAGGCGAATAAGATCGGTAGCGAATGCTTCCGTCTTTGGAAGGCATGCGATGCCCAGGTTGGGGATGACTTCCATATCAACCCAGAGGAGATTGAAACAAAGTATTACGGCGTATTGACCAAGATTTTCAACATAGCTAGGTTTGCCAGTCAGTTCGATGTCCCTGATGATTTGGAATGGCCACCTGATCTGGAAATAGAAGATGTGTGGATACTTGCTGAGTTCGACGAAGTGCTTTCATCCGTTCATTCAGCTTGGAAGGGCGTCGACATTTACACAGCGGCCCAGGAAATCAAGTCTTTTAGCACTGGTATCTTCCCTAGCCATTGGTTGGAGATGTCCAAATCTAGATTGTACGATGGAAATATTTCGGCATCATGGACCTTACACAGGATAGTTCGAGATATTATGAGTGTATTTTCCCCGATTTGTCCTTTCTTTACACACTACCTGAGTACAACTCTATACGGAAAAAGTTCTGTTGACGTGAATATCTTCCCAGATTTGCCAGAGTCATGTGGAAGGGAACGATTTGATGATTTGCGAACACTGACGGTTGATCTAGAGAAGTTTAACTCCATTGTCTGGAAAGCTAAGAAGGATTCAGGCCTATCTCTGAAATCTCCGATTTCGGGAATCGATGTTCCAGAGAACCTGTTAGTATTTTCCAAGACCCTACAGCAGATGCACAACCTAGAATGATGTTATTTGGTAAATTTCCCCGAGTCGGATCTCCCCAGTGCAGAGGCCCCTGCACCTCCGGCAACAAATACCAGCGCACATATTCCCTGACAAAACAATTCTCCAATCAAATTTCCTAAAGCCATTTGGGGATCGCCAAATACGAAAATGCCGACGATAAATGCGGCACTACATGCTAAGACAAATGCAAATACTGCGAAATTATTTTCTTGTTGTTCTAAATCTTCTTCGCTGTGTCCTTCTGCGGGCTCGTCAGACCACCACAATAGGGGCCCGGAATACTCGCCTGTAATCTTAGTTCGGAGAGTGGCAAATGCCTCTTCGGTTGTCATTTCCATGCTTTCTATCATTTCCAATCTGTCCCAATGCTCTAATTCGCCTTTTTCAATCGCATATTGTACAAACTCATTTTCGTCAACTGTCAAATCTACGATCCAGAATTTCTTCGCCTTTTTCAAGTGAGATAGCAGATTACCGATTTCCTTGGAATCTATGTTCTTCTTTCGACCATCAATCTGGAATCTAATAATATGATTACCGATTCCTGACTCGTTCGTGGAAGAGATATTGTTTGAATTGGTATTAATAGGGCCAATTTCATCTCGATGTATGTTGCAATAATCACTATTGAAAAATGCAGTTCGGCGGCAACCGGAGTACGAGCATGGACCGTCTGAAGCCATGGGCATACACCGTGATAAGCGTCATCAATATTGTTGCGTCATCGGGGATTTAATGATGTGCTGGTTTTGCCTGAATCGAAGAACTCAATCAGCAATGATGCCATCTCCATACCTATTCTGGCTTGGGCTTCCAATGTGGATGCTGCTATGTGGGGGCTTCCATGGAATGAGTCAAGATCAAGGAGTGGACTGTTGCCCAATGGCTCCTTATCGAATACATCCAAAGCCAGTGATCTGAGTTGTCCGCTTTCCAATGCCTTCACAGCGGCTTCTTCATCGACAATACCGCCTCGTGCACAACTAACGATGTGGTTTCCACAATCAATTCCATCGGCCCCTACACCTGGCATCATGGATATTCTTTCTGAATTCACTAAATTTCGTGTTTCATCTGTCAGGTTGCAATGAATAGATACATGGGTGCAGTTTCGAAATATATCATCCACATCATCATGCATTTGGGCTTCATTAATCTCTTTGTCCACATATGGATCGTATGCATGTACTTCCATTCCAAATGACTTGGCAGAATTTGCTACCCCTCGTGCAATTCTACCGAAGCCGATTAGGCCTAGCTTTTTACCCCCAATCTCTGTACCTCTAAGAGACTTCTTAGCCCATATCCCGTTACGTAAATTCCTATCTGCAGTAACGATATGCCTTGTTGAAGAAATAAGGTGACCGATGGTTAATTCCACAACGCTTCTGGTTGAAGCCCCGGGGGTGTTACAAACAACAATTCCATTTTTTGTAGCTTCATGGATGTCTATATTGTCCACTCCGACACCTGCTCTGCCAATGAATCTTAAACCACCATCTGAAGATACAGATGCTGTAATTTGCTGGGCCAGTAATTTTGTGGCGCTTCGAACTACAACAGCGTCGAATCTAGCGAGTGAGCCTTTAGAAATTTCCTCCGGATCGTGATGCCTCACTACGACTTCATGACCTTCATTCTCGAGCATTGCGATGGCTTTTGAGGACATCCCGTCCGTAACTGCTATGCGAGCCATGATTCAACCTGAAGGATTACGTGCATCAATATTGCTAGATGTGTCTCCGGTGGATTGATAATTACTACCCCTCATTCATCAATTGATAACATGGTATTTGAATTACCGGAACTTGGATATGCTTATGACTCACTAGAGCCACACATTGATGCTGAAACAATGGAATTGCACCATTCCAAACATCATGCTGGCTACACATCCAATCTTAATGCAGCCATTGAAGGTACTGATTTGGAAGAATTGTCCATTGAAGAGTTGATGGTTGATCATTTCGATATTGCAGCAATTAGGAATAACGGTGGTGGATACTGGAATCATCGGATGTTCTGGGGAACAATGTCCCCAAATGGAGGGGGTGAGCCCAGAGGGGACCTCGCAAGTGCGATATCTGAAAACTTTGGATCATTTGATTCAATGAAAGAGAAATTCGCTAATGCTGCAATGACTCGATTTGGCAGTGGTTGGGCATGGCTATGCGTATCTAATGGATCATTATGTATTTGTTCAACACCAAACCAAGATAACCCCTTGATGGTGGGCGAAGGCGTTCCTATACTGGGAATTGATGTATGGGAACATGCTTACTACAAGAGCTACGGGCCGGGGAGAGCCAACTATATCCAAGCTTGGTGGAACGTAGTTGATTGGGATGCGGTCGCAGCAAATTACGAAGGCGCGATTTAGCATTATTATCTGGAAAATTTACAATTTCATTATAGTAGCGAAACTGCACGCAGAGTCGTGGTCGATGATTTCGAGGCGATGGTCACATCAGTCTTAATTCTAGTATCTCCTGTATTTTTTGCTCTTCCGGTATCCTTCGCATGGAGATGGTGGGTCGGCATTGAACCTGAGCATGAGCATTACAGAGAGAAGGTTCGGAGAGTATTGGATGCTGGAATGCCACTAGTTCGATACAGGGGTGAGCTGGATGCAGAAGCTAGGAGGGTCCACCTATCTTCTGAAAGGCAGGCTAGGATAGAGTCAGATCTTCTACATAGGCTAAGAGTTCAGCATTTCCTGCTTTTTCCAAGTCTGATTCTATGGCCGCTAGTGGGTATTTTTGCTGCTATTATTAGCATTCCAATGATGCCCTTCCTAAGGTTAGTTGAATGGATATTGATTGACAAGAAAGTTCTCTCTGCTGTAGCCAGAGTGATTCAAAAGTATACTCGATGGGAAATCATAGGTATTCCTCGCCTGGATGACGGTTCGAAGGAGTTTGGAAAGGCTCTAGCATCAATACATAGAATGCCAACCACGGTTTTTCTCGGTGTTTTTACATATCTAATTGTTTCATACGCACCAATGAGTTCATTCCATGTGTTACTACTTAGTGCTCTGGTTTACATCATATTAGTTTCAGCAATCTCTGTCATCAGGGCTGCAACAGAAAGTACGTTGACATTCGCGGATCCGACAAATAGAAGGATTATCCCGATGGAAGCTTATGTTGATGAGAAGCTGGGCCCGTGGGTGGGAGTAGGCCTGGTTTTCCTACTATCCAGGCAATTGATGTACGGATCAAAGATTCGTACTGGCGAGCTATTGATTGATCCGGTTCCATTTTCTATCAGCGTACTTCTAGTCCTATATACTGCAACAATAATCGGAATAACCGTGGAGGTTCTATTCTTCAGGAATAGGGGTAATGGTGTTAGAACGGCCTTCCAAAGACAGATGGTTGAGGTATTCAATCCTGATGTTTATCTATTCAATAGAAATTTGGGGTCATTGAGGCTGATACCCTTGATGCCACTTTCAGTATGGATTGAATCTGATGAAGATTATGACGCAATTATTACGGATAACTAAGCAATTCCATAGAGAATTCGTGTCCATCAATATGTACAACTTCAACGGGCGAATCCGTTTGTCGGATCAAAGCCAGAGAATGAGAAATACCATCTATTGAAATGGATGAGCTGACGGAAATAGAGCCGAAATCAGGAGCAGAATATTTTCCTGCCTCTATTGGGTATTTTCCAGTGAGCCTGCAAAATTTCTTGACCGTGCGTCCTCGACTCTCAATCCTAGCATGGATTTCTTGACCCGGATAGCACCCTTTTTCTTGACTAACAAGAATCCCCATGCCCATTTCTTCGGGGAGATTTCCAAATGCATCTTCGATGGTAGGATCACCGAACAATATTCTACAAGTTTCCCATCTTTCGAAGCTCATTTCAACATAATTTAATCCACTTAGTAATGATTTGATAGAATTTACATTGTCTGATTTTACAAGAACCTCTAGTCTTTCGCCGGCTGATGATTCATACTTTACGAAAAGATAGTCGTCTGATTCAATTAACTGATTAACTTCAGTGAAATGGTGATCAATTTCCAAATCAGAGAACAGAACATGGAAATCCTCAGAGAAAATGGAAAATCGGAAAATCGCATTATCTGCAATCAATATTTCACAATCTTCGTCCCAAGAAGCCCCATCCACTAACTTTCT
>Ga0066836_10002209_pt1 | contig 10383 bp, 10 predicted proteins | sample ETNtaG_18_FD_71568 | JGI IMG/M metagenome (GOLD analysis project Ga0066836, IMG submission 71568) | Marine microbial and viral communities from oxygen minimum zone, Eastern Pacific Ocean - ETNP201302SV91 | ecosystem: Environmental > Aquatic > Marine > Oceanic | place: Pacific Ocean: Eastern...
GTGTTTCCTTCAATATGAACATTTGAAATTAGTTCAACGCCATCGTCTAATTGAACCTTAGGTCCAACAAAACAAAAGGGTCCGATGTTTGAATCTTTTCCAATTTTTGCTTTCGAGTCTATTACGCTAGATTTGTGTATCATTTATTTCTATCAACTATTGTGGCCGACCATTCAGCATCTGCCATTTTCTTATCATTAACTCTAGCTGTTCCTTTGTATTTCCAAACTCTTCCGTGAGATCTAACTGCTTCGATGTCTAAGTGTAATTCACAATCTGGCATAACAGGATTTCTAAAACGAGCTTTTTCTACACTCATTAAATAAACAAGCTTGTCTTTATACTCTTTTGGATCGATTCCATGTGCTGTAAGTGCTGCGGCAGCTTGGCCAAAAGCTTCTACAATTAAAACTCCAGGCATCACTGGTTGATCTGGAAAATGTCCATCAAAATAAAAATTTCCTTTTTTGACATTTACGATTGCAGTGGCAGATTTTAACGGAACTATATTTATTAGTTTATCAATTAAAAGCATTGGCTCTCTATGAGGAAGAAGTTTTTTAATTGTTTCTTTGTCTATAGTGTTACTCATTATTTTTCTCTTTTTTTTAAAAATTCTTTTAATGGAACAGCTGGATATCCCATAACGGTCGTATTATCAGGGATATCTTTTACAACTCCGCTACCACCACCAATTTTAACATTGTTCCCAATTTTTAAATGTCCGGAAACTCCTGCTTGCCCACCAATTGAAACATTGTTTCCAATCGTTGAGCTTCCGGCAAAACCTACTTGTCCAGCTATCATACAATTTTTTCCAATTTTAACGTTGTGTGCCATATGAACTTGGTTATCTAGAAAAGTATTTTCTCCTATAACAGTGTCTCCGATTGACCCTCTATCTATCGTGCAGTTTGCGCCTAGTTCCACGTTATCTTTTAAAATTACTCTTCCTATATGAGGAAATCTAAAATTTTTATCTTTTAAAGGAATAAATCCAAATCCTTTTATACCAATTTTGCAACCATCTTGTATCACAACATCATTCCCAATTATCGAATTTCTAATAACAGTATTTGAACCAATTAAGCAATTTTTACCAATTTGAACATCGTGCTCAATAATAGTATTGCTTCCTATCGAAGTCTTAGATCCTATTTTAACAGTATTGCCAATAAAAATATTCTTACCAAATGTGACAGAGTCAAATTTTGATGAAACTTTGCTTGAATCAACAAGTGATTTGTCAGGATAATCAAGATGTGTTTCTGGATAAAATTTTTTAGATATTTTCGCTGTGGAAAATAATACATTTTTTACTAAAATTTTTATACATTCTTTGGGTAGATAAGCTTCTAAATTCTTATTTGTTACACATGCTGCGGCTTTTGTTTTCTCAGCATAAGACTTGTAATCAAGTGAACTGAAAAAAGTTATGTCATTTTTTGTTGCTTTATCAAGAGTTTTTATATTTGATATTTTTATTTTACTCTTTTGCTCAGATAATTCATCCGACAATTCATTAAGATAGAATGGACCTTTAGGTACAAAAAAATTTACTTCTGACATGAAAATTATTTTAGGTTAATAGATTTTAATTCTTTATCTAGAAGTTTTAAAATTTTATCTGTTAAATCAATCTCTGTTTTAGCTACTACTACACTTTTTTTATCAATTATCACTGTTATATTTTTCTCGGACATGTATTTTTCTAGTATAGGGTTTAAAGCTTTGTATAATTCTAATCTTGCTTCTTCTTTTTTTCTAAAAATATCATTAGCTGCTTTTTGCCTTCTTTTTTGGTGATCTACACTTTTTTGCCTAAGGGCATTAATACTTTTTTTATACTCTTCGGCAGAAATTAGTTTCTTTTTTCCTATAAGGTCTGTTTCTTCCTTTTTTAAAGCAGATTGTTCTTTATCAAGTTTCTTGTTTTCTTCTTTTAATTTACTTTTTAAGTAGTCTTGAGCACCTTTTCCTGCTTTGCTTGTATTAAGAATTTTCTTTAGGTCAATAAAATAAATATCTGCTGAGAAAGAGTAATTACAGATATTAAGCAGAAATAATGTGATTAAAAATACTTTTAAATACTTCATTTTTAAAAGGATGTTCCGATTTGAAAGTTAAATGACTGTGTTTGATCGGTGTCTGCTTTAGACAAATTTTGTGCAAAAACAAAGCTTAAAGGACCAATTGGCGTATACATGTTTGTAGCTAAACCAACCGAAGATCTAATTTTATCAGAGTCGTTTAGAGAACTGGAATAATCTACGTGCCAAACATTAGCTACATCCAAAAACAGAGATATATCCGTCTCTGTATTTTCAGGAAGTAAATTAGGCAAGCCAACTTCAAAGTTCATTGCGCTAACATAATTACCCCCTACGTAATCAAGCCCATCTTTGGGTCCGACTTTACCAGATTCAAAACCTCTTAATAAAGTTCTTCCTAAATGTAGCCTTTTACTTAATCTAACATCTTGGCCTCCTAAACCGTTTACTGCTGCCCCATATAGTTTAAATGCTCCCACAAGGTTTTCACTAAAACCATGATAAGCACTATACTTAAAAGAGTTTGTTATGCTTTTTGAATCTGCGTAAATTGGTAAGCTTTGTTTAAATCTAAATATATGTCCTTCGGTAGGCATATATCTTCTGTTCCTTTTATCAGTTTTGATTGCATAACTAAATGTAATATCTTGAAAAGTTCCTGCCTGTTTTTTAAGCTGGCTAGATGCAGTGCTATCAACTGTTAAATCATCAATTGTAAAGCTTAAATCTGGAGCCAAATAAATATCTCTGTATTGTTCAAATTCAGTACCAAAATTAACATTGGCGATTTTATTCTCAAATCCTGAGGATGGCTTATCAGTTTTTTTACTATAGAATCCCCCATAAACTTTATTTCCTGAATAGTTGTAATTTGGATTAACTATATTAACTCCGCCCCTGACTGATTGAGCAGTTATGTCTGCGTTTGCTGATACTTTTAAACCTTTGCCCAAATAGTTGTTTTCTTTTACTGAAAAACCAAAAGCTCCTCCCTCGGTACCATATCCTGCTCCGGCAGTAATTTCTCCAGTTGGTTTTTCTTCAATAGTGATGTCTACCATTTTCAGCCCCGGTTCTGAACCGTCTGACATCTTGTAACTAACCCTGTTAAAAATATTCATAGCTTTTAGATTTGATATAGATTTTTCTAATTTCATTTTACTATAAGGGTCGCCTTCATCGACTAAAAGACCTGCTCTTATGACTGAATCGTTAGTAACAGTATTTCCGTTAATATTTACTCTTTCAATCTGGATTTTTTTACCTTCAAAAATTCTAAACTGAATATCGATTCCGTCTCCTCCTGGAGATTCTTTTACGGTATGTTGTACAAATTGTAACTGATTATTGTCTATAATCTCATCTACATTTTCCAATATTTTTTTTATTTTAAATGGAGAATAATATTCTCCTGCATATTTTTCAAAAATGGGTTTCAAATCTTCAAATATTGATGCGTTAAAGACAGGATCAATATCAGTGGAGAATCTTTTAAATCTATACCTTTTTCCTGAATTGATACTAAAAGTTAATTCTATATTGTTTTCATTTGTGATTTCGGCACTAGTAGATAAAACTTGTACATCATAATAACCTCGTGCTAAATAATAATTTTTTAATAATCTTTTGTCTAACTCTATCCTCTCGGTATTTAAATAAATATTTCTGCTTAAAACTTTCCAAAACCTTGCTTCTTCCGAGGTAATAACATCTCTCAACCTTTTGCTCTTAATATTTTTATCACCAATAAAATATATTTTTTTAATTTTGCTTCTCTCTCCTTTGTTTACATTAAAAATTAAGTTTAAAGTATCTTCGCCGGAATCGGCTTTTTGTTTATCTGCGTCCACAGTAACAGAATAATATCCCAATGATTTATAAAAGCTTTTTATCATTTCAATATCTGACTTAACAAAATTTTCAATATAAGATGATTTTTCCTTTAATGAGATAAGTTTAAATATTTGATTTTTGAATTTTTTTGCTTCTTCCCCTTTTATATCAATTGAATAGATAATGGGATTTTCAGTTACATTTATTTTTAATACACCATTGGAGAAGCTGGTTGAAATATTTGAAAAGAAATTCGTATTATATAATTTTTTAATTATGTCGTTTATATCGTCATCCTGATAATTTTTATTTATTTGAATATCGCCATAAACTTTGATTGTTTCAACTGAGATCCTTTTATTACCAGAAATATCGATCTTTTTTAAAACATCGGCTAGAACATTGTTGCCAATAAATAAAAAGTACAGGACAAAAAAGAACTTAAAGGTAATTTTTTTCATTTTTTATTTTTAATAATACTCAAAGTTTTTTTTCTCGCCCATCTATCAATTTTGTATATTTCTTTGATATTCGGGGACCTTTTTATAGCATATTTTTTAAAATCTTTATCCCTAAAAACTCTTCGGAGATAAGGATATATTGAGTTAAATGCTATTTGTTTTTTCAGAAATTCATTAACCAAAACCTCATTGCTTGCGTTTAAAATTATAGCCCCAGAATTATTATAGATTTTTTTAGAAAGGAAGGTAACAATTGGAAATCTTTTTTTATCAACCGCCTCAAATTTCAAATAGTCAAAATTTTTCAAAAAATTAATTTTTTTCGTTAATAAAGTTTTTATGTCAATTTTGTTTTCATATATTGCATTTGCTATTGGAATTTTCATATCTGTTTCATGATAAAGAAGTTTAGTTTGTCCATTTTTAAAAAAAACGATCGCATGAATAAGTGACTGGGGATGTATAACTATTTTATATTTTTTTTTATCAAAAGGAAAAAGTTTGAATGCTTCTATTACCTCTAAGACCTTGTTCATCATTGTTGATGAGTCGACTGAAATTTTTTTTCCCATTTGCCAATTTGGGTGCTTAATAGCATCACAAACTTTTATATTTTTAAATTTTTTTATTGGTTTTCTAAGAAATGGACCGCCTGATCCTGTTATATAAATTTTTTCTATATCTTCATCTTTATAATTCTTTGTCAGCTCGTTTATTGAAAAATGTTCAGAATCAATTGGCGCAACAAAAGTTTTACTTTTTTTACAAGCTTTTTCTAATATGTGCCAACCACAAATTATCGTTTCTTTGTTAGCTAATAAAATTTTTTTACTGATATTTGTGAATTGAATTGTAGGTTCTAGCCCTGCAATGCCTACTATCGCGGAGATTGTAATATCAAATTTTAAGTTTTTTAAATTAAAATCAGAAAATTTGTTATAAAATTTTATTTTATTTTTTTTGTAATTTTTTTTAATTTTTTCAAAAACAGAGATGTCATTAATAATGAAGTACTTTGGTTTATATTTTTTTATCTGTTTCTTTATTAATGAATAGTTAGAGTTTGCAGACAAAAGAGTAATTTCAAATTTTTTTAAATCGTTCTGAAAAATATTTAATGATGTTCTTCCAATAGAACCTGTGGACCCTAAAATTGCAATTTTTTTTTTCATTATGGAAATAATTTTAAATTATACAAAAGGTATGCAAGAATAACTGTAAACATAAGACTGTCTATTCGATCAAAAATTCCGCCATGTCCCGGTAAAATTTTTCCTGTATCCTTAATTTTTTCTAATCTTTTAAAATAAGAAATTGTAAGGTCACCAATTTGTGCTGCTATAGAAAAAATAATGGCTAAAATAAAAAAATTTGGGATGACAAAAGTATATCCGTCCGATCCGGTAATTATATTTAAGACCAGATTTAACAAAAGAACGGATAATAAAGAGAATATAAAAGATCCCAAAACTCCTGATAAAGTTTTTTTAGGACTTATTTTTGTTAGTTTTTTCCATTTAAACATTTTTCCAAATGTATAACCTCCTATATCAGAACAAGCTGTTAGCATGATTGCCCAGACTAAAAGTACAAAAGATAAAAGGGTATCCTCTCTCAGATAATAAATTGAAAAAAGAGCGGAAACCAAAATGAATTCAAGAAAAAATATAGTAATTTTTTTTTTAAAAGCTGAAAACAATTCAAAATTAGCTAATGAGTAAATAAAGAATAAGAAAAATATTAAATAGTTGCCTCCCTTAATAACAAAAAAAATTGATAAGGGAAAAATGACAATAGATGTTAAAATTCTTTTCTGTAAATTTGTCATATTTTTCCAAAATTCCTTTTAACTTCCTGAAAATTTTTTATAATTTTATTAAAATCTGCTATATTAAAATCTGGCCATAATTTATCAACAAAGTATAGTTCGGAATAGGCAAGTTGCCATAATAAAAAATTACTTAATCTCTTCTTCCCCCCAGTTCTTATCAAAAGATCAGGGTTTGGTATATTTTTTGTATATAAATTCTTCTCAAAATTTTTGATAGAAATTTTTTGTTTTTTTGTCTTCATTAATCTAATAGAGTTTATTATCTCATCTTTTGATCCGTAATTTAAAGCCAAATTAACTAGAATTTTTTTACATTTTCTCGTTTGCTTCATCGAGCTAGACAATCTTAGTTTTATTTTTTTTGGAAGCCTGTTTGTGTTTCCTATTATATTGATTTTAATACTGCTTTTAACTAAATTTCGAATTTCCTTAACAAAATAATTATCAATCAATTTAAATAAAAAACTTATTTCAGATTTTGGTCTTTTCCAATTTTCAGTGGAAAAAGTATAGAATGTTAGTATTGGAATTTTTGATTCAATAGAAGATTTAACTATTTTTTCAATTACTCTGACTCCATTTAAATGACCAAATTTTCTTGATTTACCCCTTTTTTTTCCCCACCGACCATTACCATCCATAATAATGGCAACATGGTTAATTTTATTCATAGGGTAAGAATTTCTTTTTCTTTCTCAGCCAAAATTTCATCTACTTTTTTAATACTCTCATCAGTATTTTTTTGTATTTCCTTCTCAAAATTTTTACTTTCGTCTTCACTAATCTTTTTTTCTTTTAATAGCTTTTTTATATTATCGTTAGACTCCCTTCTTATATTTCTTATTGAAACCTTGCCCTTTTCCCCAAGAGTTTTTAAAGTTTTAACCAACTCCACTCTTCTTTCTTCGGTAAGTTGAGGAATATGAATTCTCAAAATTTGACCATCAATTTGAGGGTTTACCCCTAGGTTAGATTTTTTAATTGCGCTATCTATTAAAACAACATTTGCTTTATCCCAAACCTGTATAGATATCGACCTTGGTTCGGGCACTGTAATAGTTGCAAGTTGATTTATAGGCATTTTTTTTCCATAAGCCTCGATTGCAACCAAATCAAGCATTGCTGGATTGGCCCTGCCTGTTCTAATAGTGCTTAAATCTTTTTTAAATGCAGTAAGAGACTTGTCCATTTTTGTTGAGATTTCATTTTTGTCATACCCAGAACTCATTTGCTATTCGATTCCTTCTCCAACTTTAAACCTTACAAAGTCAACAACTTTTACATCGGCTTTCAAAACATCTTTTACCTTTTTTTTAGTATCCATGATCCAAATTTGATTTAACAATGTGTTGTCAGAAATAAATTTATTAAGTTTACCTTGGGAAATTTTATCAATCATATTTTCTTTTTTTCCACTATTTTTCAATTCTTCTTTAATAATTTCAAGCTCTTTATCTACAATATTTTGTTTTATGCCACTTTTATCAATGGCTATTGGCGCTGATGCAGCAACATGCATTGCCAGTTTTGTTCCAACATCTTTAAGATCTGTTTCTTTGTTCCCTTCTAGTTTGACAACGGAAAGTACTTTTCCCACGTTCTTTTCTACAGCATTATGAACATAGCTAAAGTTTTTTCCTTTATTGTCAAAGAACTTGCTTCTTCTTAGTGTTATTTTTTCTCCAATTTTTGAAATCAAATTAATTAAAGACTCTTCGACGGTTTTTTTATTTTTCATTAAAGATGATTTTGCTTTTTCTAGATCTCCTTGATTTTTAAAATTAACCTCTGAAACTTCCTTGCAAAAATTAATAAAATCTTTATTTTTTGCCACAAAATCTGTTTCGCTATTAATTTCTACTGCTGATATCATGTTGTCTTTCTCATGAATAAGAACTAGCCCATCCGCAGCTGTTCGACTCATTTTCTTCGAAGCTTTTGCTATGCCTTTTTTTCTCAAATATTCTATTGACTTATCTATATCGCCACTATTTTCATCAAGTGCTGCTTTACAGTCTTTGAAACCAACACCGGTGATCTCTCTCAGCTTCTTTACATTGTCTAAATTTTTTTCCTTGGACATTTTTTCAGAACTAATGAATTATTTTTTACCAGAATCCTTTTTCTTTTTTTCTTTTGAATTCTTAGTTTTCTTTTCTTCTATCTTTTTTTCTATCTTTTTTTCTTTTGAAATCTTAAGTTTCTTTTCTTCTATCTTTGGCTTCTTTTCTTCTATCTTTTTTTCTTCAACTTTTTCTTGTGCAATATATTTTTTACCATCCAGTATTGTGTCTTTAAGAAGTTGACAATACAGATCGATTGATCTTCTCGCATCATCATTACCGGGAATAGGAAGATCTACACCGGAAGGATCTGAATTTGAATCTACAACTGCAACAATTGGGATTTTTAATTTTACTGCCTCTTTTATTGCAAGCGATTCTATATTTGTGTCAATTACAAAAAGCATATCTGGAACTTTTCTCATATCAGCGATTCCGCCCAATGATCTTTTTAGCTTATCTCTTTCTTTTCCAAGTTTAAGTATTTCCTTTTTTGTAAAACCAGTGTCTTCTTTTGACAAATCTTCGTCTAATTTTTTTAATCTCTTTATAGAATTTTGAATAGTTTTCCAGTTCGTAAGCATTCCACCTAACCATCTATAATTAACATAGAATTGACCTGTTTCATTAGCCACTTTCAAAACAGTTTCTGATGCTTGTTTTTTTGTAGAAACAATTAAAATTCTTCCGCCTTGGGAAATACATTTGTGTACTTCCATCATTGCTTTTTTTATGAGTGTAACAGTTTGTGTTAAATCAATAATATGTATCGAATTTTTTTCTCCAAAAATAAAAGTTTTCATTTTTGGATTCCACCTCAATGTTTTGTGTCCTAGGTGAACACCTGCTTCTAATAGCTGTTTTATTGATACACTAGGTATATTCATAATTTTTCCGGTTTTGCCTCCACAGTTTTCCTTTCGGACCGGTGGGCTCTCACCCTATTACTGTGTGCGAAATTACCCAGTTAATACTTTTTATTTTGAAAAAAATCAAGTTATTAAAAACTTATTTTTTTTATAAATGCTTTATCTTTTATCGTATTAAAGGTTTTAAAATTAAATTTTCTTGGATTTTTTAACTCAAAAGTATAAGTTTTTGAAGTATTCTCAATTTTAATCTGAATTTTTGTTTTGCCACTTTCTTTTAGTATGTCTTTTAGTTGACCAAAGTCTGCTTTCTCTTTTATTTCTATTGTTACTTTTTCATGAACTGAATTTATGAAATCATTAATATCAATTATATTTCTAATATTAATCCTTCTATTTTCTGATCCGTTAAACGAAAGATCTTTTTGAAGAGTTAAGAGGAAAGAGTTGGCGGCTTTTAGCTGATTTCGTTTTTGTATTAATAGGTCAGAAAATAAGAAAAGCTCAAATTCACCTTCTAGATCACTGAATTTAATAATTGCAAAAGAGTTTCCTCTTATACTTTTTTTCTCTTGGATCGACATTATTGTTCCTGCAACGACTCCGTTACTATCACTTCTCTTTGTAAATTCAGCAAAAGAAACAATTTTTGATTCTTTGAAATATTTTTCATAAACTTTCAGTGGGTGATCGGACATATAAAATCCTATTGAAGAAAATTCATTCGTTAAAATTTCACTATCTGTCCAGGCTTTACTTTTTTGCAAATTAAGAATTTCAATATTTCTATCAGAATTGCCTTGAAAAAGATTGTTTTGCATACTGTTTTTTTCTTCCCAAAGACTTTTGTTGGTTTGAATTAGTTTTGTAATTGAATTAAACAATGTACCTCTATCCTTGTACAGTTCATCGAATGCACCTCCTTTTACCAATCCTTCCAATTGCAATTTATTAACATTTTTTGGATTTACTCTTTTAATAAAATCTTCCAAAGATTTAAATTGTCCGTTTTTCTCTCTTTCTTTAACAATGTTTGATATAGCTTCATAACCAACGCTTTTAATTCCAGATAAGGCATAATAAATTTTATTTTTTTCAGCTTTAAAATCTCCATAACATTTGTTTATGCTTGGTCTTATAATTTCTATGTTAAGCCTCTTTAATTCTTGAACAAATTCTCTTAGCTTGTCAGTGTTTGAAAGTTCTGTTGACATGGTTGCGGCAATAAAATCTTCTTTATAATAATGTTTTAAATATGCAGTTTGATAAGCAATT
>Ga0066836_10002210_pt1 | contig 10382 bp, 9 predicted proteins | sample ETNtaG_18_FD_71568 | JGI IMG/M metagenome (GOLD analysis project Ga0066836, IMG submission 71568) | Marine microbial and viral communities from oxygen minimum zone, Eastern Pacific Ocean - ETNP201302SV91 | ecosystem: Environmental > Aquatic > Marine > Oceanic | place: Pacific Ocean: Eastern...
GCCAGGACAATGTGCATACCAACTAGCAAAACATTGAGAGTGTTGAGCAGCTACCCTAGAAGCAGCTCCATTTGGACCTCTAAAAACAATTTGGCATCCCATTTGGCCTCCTGACATATATAATGTCTTAGCGGCTGAATTAATTATTTGATCAATGGCCTGCATAGCAAAGTTAAAAGTCATAAACTCAATAATTGGCTTTAATCCTCCAAAAGCAGCTCCAACTCCCAAACCAGCAAAACCTTGTTCAGTTATGGGCGTATCAATTACTCTCTTATCTCCAAATTCTTCTAATAGACCTTGTGTTACTTTATATGCCCCCTGATATTCAGCCACCTCTTCACCCATGACAAAAATAGTATCATCTAATCTCATTTCTTCAGCCATAGCATCTCTAATTGCTTCTCTGACTGTAATATTATTATCAGAAGTTTTAACATCTTTCATCGGTCTAATATCAATATTTTCTGTAACATGTATTTGAGATTCTGTTTCTTTTTGAATAGAATTATCATCATCTACAATTGCTATAATCTCACCGACTGGAATATCTTTTTCACCTTCTTTAATTAAAATATTTTTAACTTTACCTTCCTCAATACTTTCCAGTTCCATGGTAGCTTTATCTGTTTCAATTTCAGCAAGCACATCTCCAGATAAAACGTTATCTCCCTCCTTAACAAACCATTTAACTATTGAGCCAGAAGTCATCGTGGGAGACAAAGAAGGCATTTTAATTTCTGTCATTCAACTCTCCTGCACTAAAGATAAACATCTGTCATCAATTCCTCTTTATCTGGTAAATTACTTTGCTCAGCAAATTCTGATGCTTCTGATACTATTGATTTAATTTCACCGTCGATAATTTTAAGCTGGTCATCCTTAATATTATTTTCTTGTAAAGTTTCCTTTAATCTTTCTATAGAATCCTTTTGTTGTCTAACTGCATCAACCTCAGATCGAGTGCGATATTTCGCTGGATCTGACATTGAATGTCCTCTATATCTATAAGTTTTCATTTCTAATATATAAGGACCTTTACCTTTTCTTGCGTAATCTAAGGCCTCTTTTCCAGCTTGCCTAACAGATAACACATTCATTCCATCAACCTCCATTCCTGGTATACCATAAGCTTTACCTCTTTCTGCTAGTGATCTCCCTGCTGAAGCTCTTGTAACTGATGTCCCCATTCCATATTTATTGTTTTCAATTATAAATACTACTGGCAATTTCCATAATGCCGACATATTAAAGCTTTCATAAACCTGACCTTGATTAACAGCCCCATCACCTAAATATGTCATACACACAAAACCATCTTCTTTATATCTATGGGAAAAAGCTAACCCAACCCCTATAGGAACTTGAGCTCCAACTATTCCATGTCCTCCATAGAAGTTTTTTTCTCTGCTAAACATGTGCATTGAGCCACCTTTTCCTTTAGAATAGCCCCCATCTCTACCAGTTAATTCTGCCATTACACCCTTTGGGTCCATTCCGCATGAAAGCATATGCCCGTGATCTCTATATGAAGTAATAACACTATCTCCAGGTTCACATACAGATTGCATCCCAACAACTACAGCTTCTTGACCAATATATAAATGACAAAACCCACCTATAGAACCCATTCCATAGAGTTGTCCCGCTTTTTCCTCAAATCGTCTAATTAAAAGCATTTGTTTATATAGTTCTATTAATTGATGTTTATTTAATAGAACATCTTTTGGTTTTTTTGTTGGCCGACCTGGGGATTTCCTTTTTAAAGGAACTTTTATTTTTTCTTTTGAAACTGGTTTTCTCATTTACAAATTATTTATAACGTTTGTTTCCCTATTATAATAATAATATATAAATTAAAAATTACAATATTTTATAACTATATGTTTTTATGTAGTTTATTTAACTTTAACTAAAATAAGTTAATTATTTTAGTCGCATAAATAAGTTATTTTTATAGGTGTAACCTAAATATTGGTAAGCAAGTTCTTCTAATAAGTCTTTATCTATTTCTGGCCCTTTGATAAGGTTAACTCTATTTCTTGCAATAAATATTTCCTTATCAAGAATTTTTAATTTTTGTTCAGTAAATAAAATTTGAGATTTTAAAAAAAAATATTTAGGCAAACCACCATTATTTCCAAAGGCATTTAAGATTAACAATAATGAAATCAAAATAGGAATTATAGCGTATATTATTTTGATTGTGTCAGTGCTAAATGTCTTAAAATTCATAATAATTATATTGAATCAAAATAAAACGAATCGGTCAATAAAATAAATAATTATTTTAAAATTGTTGAACCATTGTATATTGCTTTGCTTCCAAGTTCCTCTTCAATTCTGAGAAGTTGGTTATACTTACATAGTCTTTCAGAACGAGATAATGATCCTGCTTTAATTTGTCCAGCTTGCAATGCTACTGATAAATCAGCAATATATGTATCTTCTGTTTCTCCAGACCTATGAGAAATTATTGTGCCATAATTACTATTCTTTGCTAGGTTAATAGTATCTATAGTTTCGGTTAAAGTTCCAATTTGATTTAATTTGATTAAAATTGAGTTTGCTGAGCTATATTTTATACCTTTTTCAAGTCTTTTATAATTTGTAGCAAATAAGTCATCCCCAACAATTTGAACTTTTTTACCAATGGAATGCGTTAACTCTTGGTATCCCTCAAAATCATTTTCTTCTAAAGGGTCTTCAATTGAAATTAGAGGATATTCAGAAACTAACTTTTCCCACATTTTTATCATTTGGTCAGTATTTAATGTTGTTGAACCTTGTCCAATTTGATAATTATTATTTTTAAAAAATTCTGAAGAAGCTGCGTCAATAGCAATCTTAATTTCGTTGTCTAAATTTCTTCCAGAAACCTCTACTGATCTCATCACCAAGCCAAGAGCTTCTTCTAAATTTTTTACCTCAGGAGAAAATCCTCCCTCATCTCCAACAGCTGTTGAAAAACCGTTATCAGACAATATTTTTTTTAAATGATGAAAAATTTCTGCACCCCATCTTAGTGCCTCGGAAAATGAACACGCACCAACAGGCATAATCATAATTTCTTGAAAATCTAAATTATTATTTGCATGAGCGCCACCGTTAATAATATTCATCAATGGTATAGGCATTGAATAATTATCATCCTCGTTTAAATATTTAAATAAGCTTTCTCGATTATTTAATGAAGCCGCCCTAGAAACAGCTAAGCTAACTCCCAAAATTCCATTAGCGCCTAGTCTAGCTTTGTTTTTTGTTCCATCTAATTCTATTAATTTTTGATCTATTTTACGTTGATCAAAGGGAGAAACCCCCTTTAAAAGTTTATTTATTTCTAAATTAATACTCTTAACAACATTTGTTACCCCTTTCCCAAGGTATCTCATCGAGTCTTGGTCTCTTTTTTCAACTGCTTCGTGCTCTCCAGTAGATGCTCCAGAGGGAACTGAAGCTCTTCCAATTAGTCCATTATTTAATTGAACATCAACCTCAATGGATGGATTGCCTCTCGAATCTAAAATCTCTCTTCCAAAGATATTAATTATTTCAACCATAAAAACCAGTCTCAAAAAAGATATTTTTTATATATTATTTTTAGAAACTTCATCAAAATTTTTAAGCAACTTTAATAATTTTTCCAAATCATTTAATGGTATCATATTAGGACCATCTGAAGGAGCAGCATCAGGATTATTATGAGTTTCCATAAATAAGCCAGCAACCCCTATTGCTATTGCTGCACGTGCAAGTATCGGCACATACTTTCTTTCTCCGCCCGAACTTGAACCCTTGCCTCCAGGTTGTTGGACGCTATGCGTAGCATCAAAAATAACTGGACAATTCGTATTTTTCAACTCAGGCAATGATCTCATATCTGAAACTAAAGTGTTATAACCAAATGAAACTCCCCTTTCTGTTACCATTACATTGTTATTTCCTGAACTTTTAACTTTTTTTACAACTTCATACATGTCCCATGGAGCTAAAAATTGCCCTTTTTTTACATTAACAACGCAATTGGTATTAGCTGCAGCAATTAGTAGATCCGTTTGTCTGCATAAGAATGCAGGTATCTGAAGCACATCAACTACTGATCCAACCTTCTGACAGTGAGAAACCTCATGAACGTCAGTCAATATTGTTAATCCAAATTCCTGTTTAACCTTGGATAGAATCTCCAAACCTTCATCTATACCAACTCCCCTATTTGAGGAGAGTGATGTCCTATTAGCTTTGTCAAAAGATGATTTGTATATTAAAGGTATATTTAAATTGTCACAAATTTGTTTGATTTTATCTGCATGAAACAGAGTATGATCAAGATTTTCAATCACACATGGCCCAGCAATCAAAACAAACGGTAAAGTATTTCCAATTTTGATTTCATTAATTTCCATTTATCAAACTCTTTTCAATTAAACTAATCTTGAGTATTTAAAAGCAGCACTAATAAAACTACTAAACAAAGGATGAGGATCAAAAGGTTTAGATTTTAATTCCGGATGAAATTGAACCCCAATAAACCAAGGATGATTGTTATATTCAACAATTTCAGGTAATATTCCATCTGGAGACATGCCAGAAAACTGTAAGCCAATATTTTGAAGATGATCTTTGTATTTTATATTCACCTCATATCTATGTCTGTGCCTTTCAAAAATAATATTTTTGTTGTAAATACTTTCTACAAGACTACCTGATGATAAATGGCACTCATAGGCCCCTAGTCTCATAGAGCCTCCCATGTCATCTTCAGAAGATCTTTTAATAATATTATCGTCCTTAATCCATTCAGTTAAAAGTCCAACTACAGGAGAGGTACATTGTCCAAATTCAGTTGACCCCGCATTAGGCATCAAGGCAATATTTCTAGCTGCCTCAATAACAGCCATCTGCATTCCAAAGCAAATACCTAAAAATGGTATATTATGTTCCCTTGCAAACTTAATTGCTACAATCTTTCCTTCAGATCCACGTTCACCAAAACCTCCGGGAACTAAAATTCCGTGAATATTCTCAAATTTTTCCTTTAAAGTTTCATCATTCAGTAATTCAGAAGAATCTATCCAAGTTAAATCAACTTTAGTTTTATTAGCTATACCACCATGAGTTAATGCCTCTGCTAGAGATTTATAACTATCTATTAAAGATGTATATTTTCCAACAACAGCAATTTTTACTTGCCCTTCTGGATTTTTTATCGCAGAAATAATTTCGTGCCAAATCTTTAATTTTGGTTTTCTTGGTTTTAATCCAAAATGATCGCATATAACAAAATCTAAACCTGTTTTGTGGTAGGCCAGAGGAACATCATATATACTTTCAGCGTCTAACGCTTCAATAACAGAATTTAGAGGAATATTACAAAAAAGGGCAATTTTGTCTCTTTGTTCATCCGGTATCGGTGCTTCAGTTCTGCACAAAACAATATCGGGACGAATTCCCACTGATTGAAGTTCTTTTACAGAATGTTGTGTTGGTTTTGTTTTTAATTCACCTGCAGCAGCTATAAAGGGCACTAAAGTTAAATGCAAAAAACATGTGTTTTGTTTTCCTAATTCATTACCCAATTGTCTTATAGCTTCAAGAAAAGGCAGTGACTCAATATCACCAACTGTACCGCCAATTTCACATAAAACAAAATCTTCTTTTCCGAGATCAGAAACAATAAATTCTTTTATGGCGTTTGTAACGTGGGGTATTACCTGTATAGTTGCTCCTAAATAATCTCCCTTTCTTTCTTTTGCAATTACGTCAGAATAAATTTGTCCTGAAGTAACATTATCAGTTTTTCTAGCAGAGACACCAGTAAACCTTTCATAATGACCAAGATCTAAATCTGTTTCCGCTCCATCATCAGTAACAAAAACTTCTCCATGCTGAGTAGGGCTCATCGTCCCAGGATCAACATTTAAATATGGGTCTAGTTTTCGCAGTCTTACTGTATAACCCCTGCTTTGAAGAATTGCCCCTAAAGCTGCAGAAGCCAAGCCTTTTCCTAAGGACGAAACCACACCACCGGTAATAAAAATAAAGTTTGGCATGGTTAATTTTTATACTATGGGAATTTTGTTTTTACTAGTCTTATTGTTAAATGAAAGAATTAAAAACTTTAATTATCAGTTGGAACTGAAGGTTGCAAATCTTTTAAATTATTTACTTCAGAAGAACTTTCTTGCGAAACCTCGTCAACAATTGAAACTGTTTTTTTGCCATAACCAGCCAACATTGCCAATAAAATTGATGTGCAAAAAAATGCAATTGCTAGAAAAGTTGTAGCTCTCGTCAATAAGTCTGCTGTCCCTCTTGCAGACATAAAATTATTGCCGCCACCAATACCTAGACCACCACCTTCACTCCTTTGCATTAAAACTAATCCAACAATGGCAATAGATATAAGAACATGTATAGTTAACAATACTGTTGTCATAATTAATCCTTCTAAAAGGCTATATATTCATTTTGAATTTATATTACAAGCTTTAAATCATTTAACCTTCACTTAATTAAAGAGAGTTTTTAACAATTTTTATGAAATCATCAGACTTCAAACTTGCTCCTCCAACTAAAACTCCGTCAACACTATTTAACTTTAAAATTTGAATAGAGTTATTTGCATTTACAGATCCTCCATAAATCACTGGTATCTTAATTGGGCTTCCAAAATAATCATTTAAACAACTTTTTATAAATTTATGAACTTCCACAATGTTTTCACTTGTTGCCACCTTCCCAGATCCTATTGCCCAAATTGGCTCATATGCTATTGTAATCTGAAAGTCATTTATCTCCAGTTTAGCACCTATTGATTTTGGTAAACTTGAGCTTAATTGATTTTCCAAAATAGATAAATATGAATTGTCTTCACGTTCTTTCAAACTTTCACCAATACAAATAATTACATTTAATCCTTTAGATATAGCTTTAAAAGACTTTAATGAAACATCACTTGATGTCTCATGACACATTGACCTTCTTTCTGAATGTCCTAAAATTACATATTCACATCCAGAATCTAGTATCATATCTGATGATATTTGACCGGTATATGCTCCATTATCATTTAAAGAGCAGTCCTGAGCGCCCAATTTAATTGTTGTGTTTTTAATTAAAGGGAAAATAACTGGAATTAAAATCGAAGGGGGGAAAATCATAACATTTGCTTCAATTGGTATTTCATTTGATTCTATAATTTCATATACTAAATTAATAGCTTGCTTGCTATCGCAATTCATCTTCCAATTTCCAGCAATTATCATTATAAAATACCATTTTTATTTAAATTTAATTATTTTTAATCATTTTTGAATTGCAGTACAACCTCCAGAGTATTAAATTGCATTAATAATTTTTTAAAAGGTTAAAATCATGCTTCAGTCTTTAAGGGTTTATTCTCGACATCCAATTGCAAAGATTTTTCTAGGCCTTGTGCTTATTGCTTTTGCTGGCCTTGGTTTAGGAAGCTTTGTTCCTTCTTTGCAATTTAATAGAGATTATATATCAGCTGGGAAAACATCTATCGGAATTCAAGAAATAGCCAATCAATTTAATAAACTTAGAGCGGAAGTAGCTCCTAATTTAACTATTAATGAAGCCATACAAAGTGGCTACTTAGATTTATTAATAACTTTTCTATCTAATGAAGTCATTTTGTTAGAAGAAGCAAACACCTGGGGAATAAAAGTTACTCGTGATCAGCTCAAAAAATCCTTATTAGAGAATAAATTATTTTTAAATGAAAATGGAAAATTTAGTTCCTCAAAATTTCAAACCTCTTTATTGAGGGGAGGAGTTTCTGAAGAAAAGTATCTTGAAATTCTAGGCAGGAGTTTAATTAAGCAACAACTTACAGAAACCATTTCAGAATCTGCGAAAATATCCGATGAAGTCATTAATTTAATAGCTTCACATAATCTGGAAAAAAGGGATGGCACTGTAATTAATATTAATTTATTTCCCACTTCAGAAATAGATGACCCTTCTGATGAAGAACTAAGGATTTTCTTTGATAACACTAGTTCATCTTGGGTTGAACCTTCCAGGAGAATAGGAAAATATATAACCTTAGATCCAAAAAACTTTTTAAATGATATTGAAATTAGTGAACAAGAATTAATAGATGAATTTGATATAAGAAGATCAGATTACATTAAAGAAGAGACCCGATCAATTAACCAAATGGTCTTTGATATTAAACTAGACGCAGAAAAAATGTTGTCTGAAATTTCTCAAGGCAATGAATTCGATAAATTAGCAAGAAACAAATTTAATGGAAAAGATACAATAATTAAGGACATAAAAAAATCTGAACTTATTAAAGAAATTTCTAATGTTGTTTTTGATTTGAAATTAAATGAAATAAGTCAAATCATTGAAACTGACTTTGGATATCACATTATAAAGCTTCAAGAAATTAATAAATCCATTGCACCAAAATTTGAGGAAATTAAAAACAAATTAAAAGATGACATAAAAATGGAAAGATCAACTGATCTAATTTACGATTTAGCAAACTTTGCTGACGATGCATTTGCTTCTGGTTCCAGCATTGAGGATGTTGCAAAACAAAAGAAATTAAAAGTCTATTTTTCTGAACCCCTTGACGAAAATGGCTTTACTGACATTAAACAAATTCCAGAAAATAATCTTTTCAAAGACAAAATATTTTTAGAGATTTTATGGTCTGATTTAAATAACGACCAGATTTCTATTAATGAAACTGAAGATGGAATATTTTTCGCTTTAGTGGTAGATAAAGAAATTAAAGAGTTTTTACCAAAGTTTGATGATATTCTTTTAGATCTCAAAAAGTCCTGGGTGCAAACAAAAGCAGTTGAAAAAACCTTAAACCAAGCTGGTGAATTGTCAGCTTCTAATGACTTAATTAAATTTGCAAAAAATAAAAACATGCAAATTTCAGAACTTAAGGGTGTAGCTGTAAATGACACTGCTTATAGTAGACCGCAAATCATCAAAACACTTTTTAATATTAAAAAGTTGGGACAAAATCAAATTTCCGCAGATGAAAAAGGAATTTCAGTCGTTAGGTTTGATAAATCCATACCTGCCAGCAAAGAAGAAATAGATAATCTTTCTAAAGTTTTAGCTGAGCCTTTCAATCAGTCTATTCAAAGTGACATTACTTTTGCATTAATATCTAAATTAGGTGAAAAGCATAAATTAGAAGTTAATAAAAGTCTGATATTACAAGCTTTAGGATTAACTTCCCCTTAATTGAACAAACCATCATTTGAATATTATAAATTAATAAGGGTAGCTGGAATTTGCAGAATAATTAATTTTTTAATTCTGTAGAACTCTGCGCATAGATTATTCCAAAAAGAATAACTATACCTCCAATAAACTGAACATTTGATAAATACTCACCTAAAACAAACCATGCTAAAAATGAAGCTGTCACTGGTTCACTCATTAATGTAAGAGAAGCAAGGCCTGTTTTTACTTTACCTAGTGCCCAAGTGATTAATCCTATACCTACAAATTGACTGATAAAAGCAAGACTTATAATGCAAAACCATCCATTAAAAGAAGTAGGTAAAAATATTTCATTTGAAAAAATTACTATAACTAAAAGTGTTAACGCACTAAAAAGAGTTCCAAAGAAAAATATAATGTACAAATTTAATTTTTTATCTCTCAAAATACCTGTAGACAACAAATAAGCAGCGTAAAACGCCCCAGCCATCATAGACCAAAAATCACCATAAATATTTTCAATACTTAACTCAAAAGAACTATACACCAATAAAATAGCACCAATAATTGATGCTATTAAACCTAGTAAGAACTTTTTAGAAACTAAAATTGAGAAAAGTAAGTAACTGTATATTACTACAAAAACTGGTGCCATAGAAGCAAACAAAGTGGAGTTTGCAATTGTTGTAAGCATTATTCCATGATGCCAAGCAGCGTGATCAATTCCTAAAAATATTCCAGGCAAAGCTAAATAAATATAATTGAAGTTATTAATCTTAAAATCAATTTTGATATTTAAACTTCTGATTAACACTACAATAAAAGGAAGAGCTAGAAAGGATCTCCAAAACGCGGAAGACACAGGTCCTACTTCACTTATTCTTACCAATAATGGACTGACACCTAAACATGCTGCACCCAAGATTAATGTGACTGCAACTAACCAAATAGGAGGATTTTTAATAATAATATTCAATATGATAAAAACTTTAGTAAAACAGTTAATTAAAAAACTATTTAAAATAATATCTTATTTAGAAATTAAATTGTAATTAAGTGATCACAACTTATGTAATCACTTAATTAACGTTAACTATAAATTGTGACCACTAAAACAATTGCACTAATTAAAAACAAACCAGAAAATAAAACACCTAAAA
>Ga0066836_10002213_pt1 | contig 10379 bp, 10 predicted proteins | sample ETNtaG_18_FD_71568 | JGI IMG/M metagenome (GOLD analysis project Ga0066836, IMG submission 71568) | Marine microbial and viral communities from oxygen minimum zone, Eastern Pacific Ocean - ETNP201302SV91 | ecosystem: Environmental > Aquatic > Marine > Oceanic | place: Pacific Ocean: Eastern...
GCCAGGTCCTCCTTGTGTTAATTCATCTATTGTCTTAATTTTTTCTACTTTATCTGAACCATTGTTTCCAACTCTTTTGATGTAAATCAATTGACTTTCTTCTAAACCAGAAACAATTTCCGTATTTTCTCCATCAGATAAACCTATTTCAACCAAAATATACTCTAATTTATCATCCAATATAGAAGAGATTACTTTACTCCCAGAAGCATCGCTAATTAATGCTTCAGAGGGGACTATTAGAACATCTTGTACTGAATCTTTTAACAAAGTAACTGTTCCATTCATTCCTTCAGCAGGAAGATCTGCTGATAATAAAGTTGATAAAACCTCCTGCAGAGCCTCTCTATTCATAGCATTATTATCCATTTGTCCTCTTCCAGGTCTTTGAGGCATATTCCCTCTTGAAGGAGAAAAATTCTGAGACAATCCCTCTATATTAGGAAGGCCAGGGATATTACTTAAATCCATACCTGAAAAAGAATCTAAAAGAGGGGTAAATTGGCTCATAACGCTCAATACCTCAAATCCTCTAATAAATCTAGCCTCAACTGGATATGTGACAATTCCTTGAGTGACATTAGGAACATTGGAAATAGATGATATTTGAATGATTGATGGAGGAAAAGGCTTTGAATCAAGAGAAACTAAACCATACATTCCTGCACTCATTTCTACAAATTCAGCTTCAGAAGCAACTATGTCCAATTGCATAGTTGATGGATCAGAGAGTGTAAACATGCTCTGCCCAGATGCAATAAATTCACCTTCTTTAAAATTTATTGAAGAAATTTGTCCATCAAATAATGCTATGATTTTAGTTTTTGACAAATTTTCTTTAGCTTGGTCTACTAGCAACTTTTGTATTTCTACGTCGTTTGAATCACTTCCATTTTGTACTCTAATTAGTGCTAATTTAGACTTATCTAAATTTTCTTTTGCAAGCTTAATTTCTTCGGGATCTGTTCCATTTTGCATCTCAGCTAAAGCCAAAAGTCTTTTTTGTAAATTTTTCTCAGCCTGTTCTTCCAGTTTAGTTAATCTATCTATGTCATTATTCGAAGGGTTTCTTAAATTATTAAAAGTATTATTAGCATCTTTCAAGTTAGCTTCAGAGCTTGCAACTTGCTTTAAGTACACATTAACTTGCTCAATGGTTGAAGTGTAATGTGAGTTTGAGTTAATTAAAGCTTTCGACAAATTCATTTCTGTGGTGTTTGCGTTACAACAGATAAAAATTTCAGCTAGAAGTGAATCCGTTATAGTTGTACTAATAGGATAGTTCGAAATATTTATACATATATCTGCTCTGTTTGGTAATGAATCTACATCACAGTAATTATTGACTGATTCAGTAAGAGATATCATTGAAGTATCAACACTTCTTCTAGAATTTTCCAAAAGTAACTTTGAATTTGATAAAGCCTGTTCTGCTTGTTCAATCAATTTAGTAATAGCATCAAATTGAGAATCTGTAGGTACCATTAATTCATCATAGTTTTCTTGTGCAGAAATAAAATTTGCTTCTGCTTGGCTAACCAATTCTTCTGCGGTTCGTAATTGCTCTATTGAAGGATATTCTAGTAAATCATTCAGTGATTTTTCAGCTTGATTTACCAAATATTGAGCACCTTTCAAATCTTCTTCAGATGGATATTCTAATAACTTTTTCAATTGGATTTCTTGTCTTTCAAGGGAATTTTCTAAATCCTTAGAATCAAGCTCTGCTAATAACTGTCCTTCCTTTACGCTATCTCCTTCTTCAACTAAAATTTTAGATAAATTTCCATTTGTTCCAAAGGATAAGGAAATTTTTTGATCAATTTGAGTGTTTCCTGATGCAATAAGGGTATTTGCTATACTTCCTTTTTGAATTTTATGCTCTTGATATGTTACAAATTCAGAATTGTCTTCAGCATTGAAAAAATAAATCCATGAAATAAAAACCATTAATAAAATTATTATCAGACTAAAGCTGTATATATATTTTTTCCCAAATCTACTTTGAGACTCAGCAATCAATTTATCAATGTCATTTGAATTTTGCAAAATAAGCTCCAAAAATAATATGTATTTAAATTTTATAGTAATTTTATGAAGATTTTATGAAGAAAAGTAGTAAGTCAAATATCATTTAGATAATCAAAATATATTATCCTATAGGTATGTATAAAATAAATGGTTTAAATTTAAGAATACCTGTTGTTGCATCACCGATGTTTACAATTTCAAATCCTAAATTAGTTGTGAATCAATGCAAATCAGGCATTGTAGGGTCATTTCCTGCTCTTAATGCTAGGGCTCCTGAAAAGTTAAATGATTGGATAAATAAAATCAAAGACGAATTATTAGATTACAAATCAAAAAATCCTGACAAAATAGTTGCTCCTTTTGCAGTCAATCAAATATGTCACAAATCAAATAAAAGATTAATATCTGATATGGAAACATGTGTTGATCAAAAAGTTCCAATAATAATCACAAGCTTAAGGCCTCCTGATGAAATAATTGATGCTGCGCATAGTTATGGTGGAATTGTATATCATGATGTAATTAGTGTCAGACATGCCAAAAAAGCAGCTCAATTAGGTGTAGATGGACTTATATTAGTTGCTGCTGGAGCTGGAGGGCATGCTGGAAATTTGTCTCCATTTGCTTTATTAAGAGAAGTTAAAGAATGGTTTGATGGAACTATTTTATTATCTGGTTCAATCGGAGATGGATACTCTATAGCCTCTGCTTTGGCATTAGGAGCTGATCTTGCATATGTTGGTTCAAGATTTATAGCAACTAATGAGGCTTCAGCTGATGAAGTTTATAAAAAGATGATTATAGATAGTTCTGCTAAAGATGTAATTTATACATCATTTTTTTCAGGAATTAAAGGAAATTATCTTAAAGGTTCCATAGAAAATGCTGGTTTAGATCCTGAAAAATTAGATGAAGGAAACAAGGATCAAATGAGTTTTAGTAATCCTGAAAAACCAAAAACATGGAAGGCTATTTGGGGATCAGGACAAGGAATAGGGAATATTTCAGATATTACTTCAGTAGAGGTAGTAGTCGACGAACTTGAAAAAGAGCTTAACGAAGCTTTAAATGACTTAACAAACAAAACAAAAGGATTTAGAAATGGAAAAGTTTAAAGAACTTTACAAATTTTGGTGGTTTAGATGGACTCTTTGGTTTGCAATAGGTGCAATAATTGCAATTATTATTAAGTCTTAATATTTCAAATTCCCAATAGTAACTCCAAAAGTATGATCTGGATAAAAATCTTTAACATACTCTGACGAAGATAGCACTTCCTCCGTAATTCGTTTAAGTATCCCTGCCCCATGCCCATGCACTATTCTTACTTGAGAATAATTTTGATTAATACATTCTAAAATATGGTCTTCAATGGCAATTTTAGCTTCTAAGGCTCTAAAGCCATGTATATCAATTGAAATTTTTTTTTCTTCAAACATAATTATTAAAACAAATTAATTACATTATATTAAATAAAGGGAAGAAAGTTATGAGAATAGCAATACTTGGAATATCACACGAAACAAATACCTTTTCTGTTACTCCAGCAACTTTTGAAGAATTCGAAAAAAAAGAAATAAAGCGCAGAGACGAAATAATAAGGCATTTTGAAAAATCAAATTATACTATTGCAGGATATATTCAGGCATCAAAAGAATTAAATTTTGAACTTGTCCCTTTGATGTATGCAAATACTGGTCCAATTGGAACTATAACTAAAGATGCATATGAAAAACTCTCATCAGAAATGTTTGCAATGTTAAAAAATGAAGGCCCTTGGGATGGTGTATTAATAGCAAATCACGGTGCTGCAGTATCTGAGGAATATCCAGATATGGATGCAGAATTTACTAATACTGTTAGAAAAATAGTAGGAAAAGACACACCTGTCGGTATTACGTTCGACATGCATGCAAATATCTCAAAAGAAACAGTTAAAAATACAGATATATGTATTGTATGGAGAACTTGTCCTCATTTGGACGCAAAGCCAAGAGCTTATAAATGTGCCTCATTGATTGTTAAGGCAATAAGAAAAGATATAATCCCTACGCAATACATTGAAGCTCCTCCTATGTTAGTGAATATAGTCAAGCAATATACAGGACAAGAGCCCATGAAAGGACTTGTAGAACAATGCATTGATGCAAATTTGGATGACGGTGTATTGGATACTTCTATATCAGAAGGTTACCCCTATGCAGATGTGGTAGAAATGGGAATGTCTTGGATAACAATAACTGATAATGACATAAATTTAGCAGAAAAAATTTCTAAAAACCTCGCTAAAAAAGCCTGGAATAAAAGAGAAGAATTAAATAGACCAGTGCATAGTATAACCGAAGCTTTAAAAACTGCAAAAGACAAATATATTGGGGCAAAACCTAAAGGAAAAGAAAATTTTGTTCCAAATGATGGAGCTCCATTAGAAGACAATTTAAAAAGCAATCACTCTCATTTAGGACCAATAGTTCTTATGGATGTAGGAGATAATATAGGAGGAGGTTCTACTGCAGATTCTACTCACATTCTTAAAAGAGCAAAGGAATTGAAAATTGAGAGTTATTTACAAACTATTTATGACCCTGAAGTTGTTAAAGAATGTGTAAAAGCTGGAGAAGGAAATAAAATTTCCATAACTGTTGGAGGCAAGACAGATAAAATGCACGGTATCCCTATAACACTTGAAGGCAAAATTGTAAAAATTGATAAAGGAAAATATGAAGAACATAGACCAAATCATGGTGGATTTAGGTTTTTTGATGATGGGCAAAGGGTTAGGTTTGACACTAAAGATGGAATGACAATTTTAATAACTTCAAAAAGAAGCGGAAATACTGCAAGAGAACAAATGTATTCAATTGGAATATATCCAGAAAACTACAAAATAATTGTAGCTAAAGGGGTAAGCTCCCCTAGACCTGCATACCAACCGATAGCAGCAGAAATTATACTAGTTAATACTCCTGGAGTAACCACTGCAGATTTATCATTTTTCAAATATAAAAATATAAGAAAAAACATGTATCCTTTTGATAAAAATTCAAAATATTTGAGTTGAATTGTCTACTTTTCTAGTATAAAAAATAATTATGGTCACTATCAGCAAATCTAAAGAAATACTAAGAGAATTAATATCTAAAGGGATTGAGTTTAAATTACATAATGAACTACCTGTGATTTATAGTAAAGGCAAGGTTAATCCGGAACTATACAAAATTGCAAAAAAATATCGGGAAGGTATTGCAAAGGCATTAATTGAAGAAAAAGAATTGATCTTAGATAAATATATGAACTCCAATGAAACCGAGAGGTGTTTTTTCAAAATTATTTTAGAAGAAAAATTTAATATGAAATTATAAATTCAACTTACTAAAACCTAGTAATTCTCCATCTATTTCTTTTTCATAGCTCTCTTTTTCAACAAATCCTAATTCAGTAAATAATTCAAATTTAGCTTTATCTTTTTCAAATATTTCAGCATAAATACCTTCAGTATTTTTGTTTTTTAATTGCTTTATAAGATATGTCATTAATTTAAATGTTTCTTCATTCCATAAAGGGTTAAATAATCCATCTATTCTAATTTTTTTTGCATTATCTAATAAATATGAAGCAATTGAAAAAATTTTGTTTTCATTATTACTAACACAGAGCCATTTACCTTGTTTTTTATGAATAGAATCAAATTTATTATACAAACTAAGGCACCCAGAAGAATCGTTTATTAAATTTATCTTAGAATTTAAATCAATTTGGTTTTTTGATCTTAACGATAAAACGTAAGGGATAATTGAAATTCTAAAATTACTATTGCCAGCCAAAATTGTTTTTTCTAAATCAGAATCATAATACTGACTTAAAAAAAATTCAAATGTTCTTTTAGATTTTGAATTGAACATTACATTTGAATTAGATATAGATTGCCAACCTAAGGACTCATAAATTTTTTTAGCTACAGGATTTACAGTTCCTAGAAAGATTCCATCTCTTTTATCTAAAGAAAAAAAATCATCAGTTATTTTTTTACATAATTTTTTTGCATAACCATTTCCTCTGAATTGAATAGATGTACAAACTTCTCCCAAAGCAGATATAGAAGGATTTTGATTGTTAGAAACAATTATTGCACTGCTTTGTATGGAAGAGTTATTTTCATATGTATAAAGCTTTATAGAATTTACATTATGCTCTATGCCTGACAAAAGATTTTTGTTAATATCAATATTTGTCTCGTTTTCAAAACCATGATTTATCCACAAGTTGTATAAAACTTTAATTTGCTGTGTAGTTATAGGGATTGTATATGTTTTTAACATTTGTTGATAAAATTATAGTAAATACTTTCATTTTACTAAAATGGCAAAAAAAGATAATCTAATTTGGATGGACCTTGAATTCACTGGCCTCTCAGATGAACAAGTAATTATTGAAACAGCATGCATAATAACTGATAAAAATCTAGAAATCTTAGAAGAAGGTCCAAATATAGTGGTACATCGATCTGAAAAAGAATTGAAAATTATTGAAGATTGGCCCTTAAGAATTCATACTGAATCTGGATTGTTAGAAAAAGTTAAAAATTCAAAAATTACTATTTCTCAAGCAGATGAAATGAATGTAGATTTTATATCTAAATGGGTCGATGAAAATACAGGTGTTTTATGCGGGAATTCCATTCATATCGATCGTAGATACATTCACAAAGAAATGCCTAAATTAGATAATTATCTCAATTACAGGATGATTGACGTATCTTCATTTAAAGAAGTATTAAAAAGGTGGTATAAACCTGATAAAAATGAGCCTGAAAAAAAGAATTCTCATCTAGCATTAGATGACATTAGGGAGAGCATAGAAGAGCTAAAATGGTATAAAGAAAATTACTTTAAATTATGAAAAAAATCGATCAAAAAGAATATAAGAAAAGAAGAAATAAGCTTTTTACTCATATGGAAGATAATTCGATTTTAATAATTTCTGGAGAAGAGGAAAAAATAAGAAATAATGATGTCAATTATGAATTTAGACAGGAATCTGATTTTTGGTATCTAACAGGATTAGAAGAACCTGATGCGTTAATGATTTTACTTAAAAAAGACACAGAAAAGTATATTTTATTCTCTCAAGAAAAAAAGGCAGAAGAAGAAGTTTGGACAGGATATAAAATAGGTAAAGAAAAAGCACAATCATTTTTTTTAGCAGATTCATCCTATCATAACAATCAATTAGATAAATTAACTGAATTGCTTTTTAGTAGTGAAAAGATATATTACAATCTAGGTTCCTCAAAAAAAATAGATGATTTAATCTCACAAGGGCTAGAAAATTTCAAAAAAACTAAATCTAGAACTGGAATTCCAAATCCTTTAATAATTGATCCTTCAATACTAATAGATTCAATGAGATTAATTAAGAATCAAAATGAAATTGAAATTATTCAAAAAGCTATTGATGTAACTGCAAAAGGATTTAAAGAAGCATTAAAATTTGCTAATCCCGGAAAATATGAATACGAAGTTCAAGAAATCATGGAGAAGGAATTCAGATTTTCTGGAGCAAAAAGAAACGGATATCCATCAATTGTTGCATCAGGTAAAAATTCTTGTATTTTACATTATATAGACAATAATCAAAAATTAGAAAAAGATACATTAATTCTTATAGATGCTGGTTGTGAATGGGATTATTATTCTGCTGATGTAACGAGGACTTGGCCTGTAAATGGGATTTTTTCCCCCGAACAAAAAGATATATATGAGATAGTGCTAGAAGCAAATTTGAAGGCTATAGAAGAATGTAAAATTGGTAATACCATAAATGACCCACATGCAAAAGCTTTGAAAACTTTAATAGAAGGTTTAAGGCATTTCAAAATATTAAATCGAAGTGTAGACGAAATAATTGAAAAAAAACTTTATGTTCCTTTTTATATGCATTCAACTTCACATTGGCTAGGTCTAGATGTTCATGATTCTGGAAAATACAAAGATAGAGAAGAAAATTTTACTAAATTCGAAGAAGGAATGATTCTAACTATTGAACCAGGCTTATATTTTGGTGACATGGCTCAAAAAATATCAAAAAAATATAAAAATATTGGTATAAGAATTGAAGATGACATTTTAATAACTAAATCAGGACCAAAAAATTTATCAGAAAATATTCCAAAATCTATTAAAGACTTAGAAAAATCTTATTAAGCTTATCTGTCTTGAACTGAACCATCAAATCCAATTGGTGTATCTAAAATTTTAGGGTTTTCACCTAAACTTAAAGCATTTTCATTTAAAGTTATTCCCAGCCCTGATGATTCAGGAACAATCAAATATCCATTATCAAGTTTAATTGGATTTTCTATCAAATCATTTTTAGGAGGTTGATCTTCTCCCGTAAATTCTTGTAATGCAAAATTTGGAATCGAGGCATCTAGTTGTACACACGCAGCTGTTGATATAGGTGACAAAGGGTTATGGGGTATTACTTTTATATGATGAGATTCTGCCATTGCTGAAATCTTTTTACATCCACTTATTCCACCTGCAAGGCATAAATCAGGCCTGATATAACTTGTAGCTTTTGCTTCAAGAAGTTGTTGAAATTCAAAAATACTAGTAAATCTTTCTCCAGTAGCAATTGGAATATTACAATTATTTTGAATTTCTGCCATTAAATTTGGTGAATCAGGAAGCATTGGATCTTCATAAAAAAAAGGAGAAAATTGTTCTAATCTTTTTCCTAAACTAATACCTTCAGCTGGACTCATTTGCCTATGAATTTCTACACACACATCAACTGAATGACCCACAGCTTCTTTGACAGCTCCTACATTTTCTACAGCTTCCGATGCCCATTCTGAAAAGGATTTGTGTAAATAAAACTTATCATTATAAGGAGCAAATCTAACGGCAGTAAATCCTCTTTCGACAGCATTTAAAGCGTCCTCAACCAATGCATCTGTTGTTCCTAATTTAGATTTTGAATTAGGGTTATACATTCCTACATGCATATAACATCTAACTTTATCTCTAGTTTTACCTGACATTAAGTCATAAATAGGAACATCCAATCTTTTTCCTTTAATATCCCATAAAGCTATATCTATTGCTGAAAGAGCACCTTGAACAATAGATCCCATAAAATGACTAGATCTATACAACCATTGATAATGATGCTCAATCAAAGAAGGGTCCTTGCCTAGTAAATACGGTTCCATAGTTTCTATCATTGTTTTAGTTGGTCTTTGCCATCCATGAACACCTCCCTCTCCAATACCAACTGTTCCGTCTTCGCAATGTATTTTTAATAAAAGCCATCTATCCCATAAAATAGTTTCAACTTTTTCAATTTTTGTTTTTTTCATGATGTCCTCATTTTACTCTTGAATACGATAAATATATTGATAACCCTAATCCTAACATAGCCACTGGTTGATAAAAAAATTGATACCACCAAATTTGATAAGAAACAAAGAGTGTAGAAAAAGCAACGTATATGAAAAGCCAATAGCTCATTGTCGTTAATGCAGAAATTAGGGGAAAAGTTTTATTGATTTTTTTTCTAGAAAATCTCATAATTAGCTCTGCATTTAAAACACCAAATAGAACCAAAAGAATCAAAGTTATAACTTTTAGAAACATAATTGCTACAGATTGAATGTTCCCTAAAATATCAATATTTAATATTAAAATTATCAAAGCAGAATACAAGAATGAAGAAAAAAAAGAAAAAGCTAAGCTAATAAATATAATTCTAAAAAAATCTTTAAGCCCAACATTTAATATATCTGGTTTACCTATTGATCCGCAATCTATACATTTAATGCCTACCAATGATTCTGTTGTACAATCATTGCATACAGGTTTGTTACATCTTGAACATGTTAAAACAGTTTCTATCTTATTATGGTAATAACAATGTTGCATCACTTTATATCTCTATCAAATATCAATCTATTAAATAAAATTTTATAATTAAAGCTATTATATTCTCCGTTTCCCAAACTTCTTCTAAATAATAATAATAAAAAAACAATAATAATTAAATAAACAGACTGGTTAGATATAAAATTAAAGAAAAAATTAAAAACTAAAACATCAAAAACCAATGCCAATGATGTGCACAAAAAGGAAAGAATCCAAGGCATTGAGCTATCTATAAATTTTTCAATTATCCAAAAGAAAAAAAAGAACATAATTAACATAAAAAAAATATAAATGTTTATCCCAGCTAATATACCTATTGATACAGATAATCCTTTGCCTCCATTTAACTTTAGAAAAAAAGACCAATTATGGCCAATAATTAAAAATAGGCAAGAAAAAATATATTCATTGAAAAAATTTAAA
>Ga0066836_10002214_pt1 | contig 10378 bp, 10 predicted proteins | sample ETNtaG_18_FD_71568 | JGI IMG/M metagenome (GOLD analysis project Ga0066836, IMG submission 71568) | Marine microbial and viral communities from oxygen minimum zone, Eastern Pacific Ocean - ETNP201302SV91 | ecosystem: Environmental > Aquatic > Marine > Oceanic | place: Pacific Ocean: Eastern...
TATGCTTTGCCTCGAGATTTCTTCAAACGAAAGTTTTGATTATTCTTCAAGGGACGACGTTAAAGAATATATAGAAGAAATATCTAACAAGCATGGTTTTGAAAGCGACAAACTTTTAAAGCTTTTAGGTAGTGCTGTTTATCAAGAAAAAGTAGTCAGGATAATGAATAGGCAGCCTGAAGGGACAATGACTTGGTCTAGATATAGGGAAATGATGGTATCTGACTCAAGAATCTCTGCAGGCGAAGAATTCATAAAATTGTATAAAGAAGATTTAAACAAAGCTGAAGACCTTTATGGAGTTCCTGCTGAAATAATAGCTTCTATAATAGGTATAGAAACTCGCTATGGAAGAATAACGGGAAATATTAGAGTGTTAGATTCTTTGATGACGCTCTCGTTTAATTACCCAAGAAGATCAAAGTTCTTTAAAGTTCAGCTAGAAGAATTCTTGCTGTTAAGTAGAGAGGAAGGTTTTAACCCTGAATCTTTAGAAGGCTCAATAGCTGGAGCAATGGGGTACGGTCAATTTATGCCTGATAGTTATAGAAAGTACGCAGTTGACTTTGATTCAGATGGAGTAAGAGATATTTTAACTAATCCAGTTGATGCAATAGGGAGTGTTGCAAACTTCTTAAGTAAGAAAGGAAAATGGAAACCTAATACCCCTATAGCAATTCAGGCAAGAAACGTATCGAATCAAACGACTTTCGAATCAAGATTCAAACCTTACATGACTGTAATTGAATTACGTAAGATAGGCCTTGAACCAAAGGAGAAGATACCTGGGAATTTAAAATTCGTTCCAATATTTCTTGAGCTAGACAGTACTAGTAATAGTAATACCCCTTTAAGAATGTCTCTTACCCCATTTAAATCAGGATCATCTGAGTATTGGCTTGGTTTTGATAATTATTATTCTCTATCAAGATACAATAGAAGCAAACTATACGTTATGGCTGTAATAGAATTTAGTAGATCTTTATCAATATATTTTTAGTAGGAATAATTAATTATGTTTAAGCTCTTTAACTTTATCAAAGTGGGAATATTGTCTTTTCTCTCTTTATTAATCTTAGCAGAGGAAAGTTTTATTCCCAACCCTCCTTCTTTGAACGCAACTAATTATATTTTAGTAGATTCAATATCAGGAAGGGTTTTAGCGGAGAAGGGTGCAGATGAAAGAATAGAACCAGCAAGCATCACTAAGATTATGACAGGATATGTTGCTGTTGATCAGATCGAAAGAGGTTATGTAAGTTTATCTGATGAAGTTCTTATAAGTGAGAATTGCTGGAGAAAACAAGGCTCCAAGATGTTTATAAGAGAAGGCACTAGGGTTTTATTATCTGACCTTATTAAGGGCATGGTGATCCAATCTGGAAACGATGCTAGTTGCGCCATTGCAGAGCATGTCGCTGTTTCTGAAGAAGGCTTTGTTCAGATGATGAATGTATATGCTCGCGAGATGGGTTTAAAGAATACGCATTTTAAAAATGAAAGTGGATGGCCGGATCCTGAACATTATTCTTCTGCAAGAGATTTAGCTATTCTTTCTACAAATCTAATTCAGAAATTTCCTGATCACTATGCTCTTTATAAAGAGAAATATTTTACTTTTAACGAAATAAAGCAAAGAAACAGGAATAGTCTTTTGTGGCAAGATGAATCCACAGATGGAATAAAGACCGGTCATACTGAATCTGCAGGATATTGTTTAGTTTCCTCTGGAGTAAGAAATGATACTAGATTAATTGCGGTGACTCTTAGGAGTTCTACAGAGAAAGCAAGGTTAACAGATAACAGAAGGCTTTTAGATTACGGTTTTAGGTACTTCAGAACTAAAAAAATGTTTGCAAAGGATTTATCTGTATTGAAGGAACAAGTGTGGGGCGGCGAAGACGAACAGGTTAATCTTTCCTCTGCAGAAGACCTTTATCTAACTCTTTCGCCAAGAGATTTCCAGAGAGTTGAACCGAAGATTTCTTTAAATGACTATTTACAAGCCCCTATCAAAAAAGGTCAAGTAGTAGGAAAAATTGATCTTCTCCTAGATGGAGAATCATTAGCTACTGTAGACGCTATAGCAATGGAAGATGTTAATTCATTAGGTTTTTTTGGCAGAGCCTGGTCTAACATTAAACTTCTTACTTATAGATTCTTAATTGAAGAGTAACTAACCTTTTTATGTGGACCTATTTAAATGGAGAATTTATTTCCAAGGAGGAAGTAAGAGTTTCTCCTTTTGATAGAGGTTTTTTATTTGGTGATAGTGTTTACGAAGTTATTCCTTCGTACAACAATAAACTTTTCTTATTTGAGAAACATTTAGAAAGATTAAAGAATTCATTATCAATCACAAACATTCCTATTCCTGATTCTTTAAATGATTTACATCCACTGGCAATTGAATTACTTAAAAAGAATCAATTTTCAAATCAAGCTATCTATATTCAAATAACAAGAGGAGTAGATCCTGTAAGATCTCACGTTTCTTCTAGCACAACATTACCAACTCTATTTATGAGCTCAACTGAATTAGAGATTAATCCTTATCGAGAAAATCCTAATAAAGAAGGTCTAAAAGTAAAACTTGAAGAAGATATTCGTTGGAAGAGATGTGATGTAAAGGCAACAACTTTGCTTCCAAATGTCATCCCCTTTCATCGCAGAGATCAATCTCACATTGATGAAATATTATTTCATGATGGACAAATAATAAATGAAGGATCTAAGTCTAATATTTTCTTTGTTTTTGATGGCTTAATTGTTACACCACCTAAAGAACAAAATATACTTCTGGGAGTAACTAGGAATTATTTTTTGAAGAGATTACTTGCAGAAGGTTTCAAAGTGCTAGAAAAAGAAGTAAAAATAGAAGACTTGAGTAAGGCTGATGAGATTTGGGTAACCAGTTCTACCAAAGAAATACAACCAGTTCACCAAGTCGATAATATGGTTTTACCAGAAAAAGAATTAGATGAATATTATTGGCATAAAGCCTTAAAGATTTTAGAAGTAGACTTAAAAAGTAATTGCTAGATCTCTAATTGCTTGCCAAGGATTTTTAGATGAGAGTCCTTTTATAGATGCATCTATTTCTGCAATTTCTACTAGCGACTGTTTGATTTTATTCTTAGATAGTTTATTTACTCTCTTATTTAGAGCTTCCAGATAATGCCTAGGACCCCAGATATTTTTAGTTGAGTTGTCTTGCATCACTTTGTAAAGGTTATTAATTTCTTTGGTAAGAGCCCACAGAATAAGAGTTGGTTGCGTACCTTCAGATTTAAGAGATTCAATAATTTTAAAGGTTCTGCTTTTGTTCCCTGAAATAAATGCGCTTGATAGATCAAAGATTCCATATCTTGATGCATTAGATATTGAATCTTCCATCTCTTTTATGTCTATATCTACATTGGGATATAGTAAAGAAAGCTTAATAAGCTCTTGATTAGTAGCTAAAAGGTTACCTTCAGTTTTTTCTGAAAGTAATTGTGCTGCCTCATTCTTTATAATCATATTTAATTCTTCCGCCTGGCTTTGAATCCATTTAGGCATTGAACTAAGAGAAATAGGGCTTTCTACGGCCATTATTCCTTTTTCCTCTAGAGCTTTGACCCAAGCTGAAGACTGCGATTTTTTATCCAAACCCTCTGCAGAGACAATTAGTAATTTATTTAGATCAAGGTTTAAAGAATATTCTTTAAGTGCTTTTGAGCCCTTATTTCCTGGACCCGAACCTAGTAATTTAATTTCAATTATTTTTTTTGAACTAAATAAATCTAAATTTTCGTTATTAGAATTAAGAAAAGACCAATCCATATCTTTTGAGACAACGTATGTTATTTTCTCATTAAATCCAGAATTCTTTGCATTTAATAGGACTACGTCTGTTAACTTAGATAGTTGTATTGATTCTTCTGCAAAGAATGTATAGATAGGGCTAAGTTTTTTAAGTACTAACTCTCTAAGGTCTTTGGAGTGAATCTTCATTATTATTCAATGCTAAAAGGAATTCTATATTTTTAATACCGTCATTTATAAATTTTTTAATTAGGATCTTCTCTTCTCTTTCAATGGCTAGTAGATCAGACTGATTAAAACTTAAGTAATTTGTAGATTTAAAAGTATTCTTTATCTTAATTTTCTTTTTATTAGTAAGCTCATAAGAGATTGAATAGTCTAATCTCACTTGGGTTGTTCTCGCACCGACTCCTATAGCTCCTATAAATTTACGTATCTCATGTTTTTTTATTTTAAGAACAAGGTTATTTCCGTTGGTTATATTCTTAGCTCTAAAGATAGTATTGTCTTTGTCTTTTAATTGAGCAATTAGTTCTAAATTTAGGTCGGAGTTGTCAGCTATAATTATTAGATCTTGTTTTGATAAATCATTTGAGTTTTCTCTGAGAGAATAGCCGCATGATGACAAAAGGAATAAGGATATAAAAAGTAAGGAAAAGATAATTTTCTTCAAAAACTTCATGAAACAATATTAATCAGCTTTCTAGGAACGTAAATTACTTTCTTTATTTTTGAATCTGAAACATGCTTTCTTACATTCTCATCTTCAAGAGCTATTTTTTTAATTTCCTCTTCTTCGAGATCAGGATTTATCTCTATTTCTGATCTTAATTTTCCATTTACCTGAATAACTATTTTAATAAAATCTTCTTCAAGCATCTCTTCTTTTGCTTCTGGCCATTTGACATCTACAACTAGACTATTTTGATCTAATTCCCACCATAAATGTTGAGATAAATGAGGGGTAATCGGTGAAAGCATTAGGATTATTGCCTTTATTGTCTCATCTGCTGCTTTTCTTTTATTGTTATCAGCATTGTTAAGTAAGAATTCCTTTGGTATGTTGTTGGATAATTCCATGATAGCTGCAATTGCTGTATTAAAGCTGTGCCTTCTAAGATAATCATCCTTTACCTTTTTTAAGACCTGGTGAGTTTTTAATCTAAGTTTCTTTATTTCTGGATCTTCAGATTCTATTTCAGTGGACTCTGGGATCTGAGCATTTATATGCGTATGAACGGTTTTCCAAATTCTATTGATAAATCTATAAGCTCCCTGGACCCCTTGGTCAGACCATTCAAGGGACTGGTCTGGAGGGGCAGCAAACATAACAAACAACCTAACAGTATCTGCACCGTACTTATGAATTAGATCTGCTGGATCAACAGTATTTCCTTTAGATTTAGACATTTTGGAACCATCTTTAAGAACCATTCCTTGGCAAAGTAAGTTCTCAAAAGGTTCGTCCCCTTCAACAATTCCTAGATCTCTTAAACACCTAAAAAAGAATCTTGAGTAAAGAAGATGAAGTACGGCATGCTCTATGCCGCCTACGTATTGATCTACGGGAAGCCAATACTTTGCTCTATCATCCAACATAGAGTTTTCGCTATCAAAGCTTGCAAATCTTGCGTAATACCAAGAAGATTCAAAGAAAGTATCAAAAGTATCAGTTTCTCTTTTCAGAGATTTACCATCTTGTTCTACATTTATAAATTCTTTCATGTTTTTTAATGGAGAATTAACGCCTTTAAATTCAACTTCTAAAGGAAGTCTTACTGGCAAATCCTTAGCAGGAACAATGCCTTCTTCGTCTTTCAAGATTGGTATTGGTGACCCCCAATACCGTTGTCTTGATACTCCCCAATCTCTTAACCTGAAATTTGTAGACCTTCTCCCACAATTTAATTCATTCGCTTTTTTTTCAATAGCTTTAAAAGCCTCTTCAAAAGGTAGACCGTTAAACTCCTTAGAGTTTATTAATTTATTTTTTTCGAGAATTGCTTCTTTATTGATGTCATCTTCCTTACTTCCCTCTATAACTTGTTTTATAGGTAGCTTATATTTATTTGCGAATTCAAAATCTCTTTGATCGTGACCCGGTACAGCCATTAGAGCGCCTGACCCATAATCGCTTAGAACAAAATTAGCAATCCATATAGGTAGCTTTTCTCTTGTGAAAGGGTGAATGGCATTAAATCGAGTTTCTATTCCTTTTTTATCTTGTTTAGCTATATCTGCTTCAGCCGTTTTAACTTTATTGAGTTCATTTATAAAATCTTTTATCTCATCATTCTCTTTTGCCATTTCCAAGCTTAAATAATGAGAAGTAGAGATTGCTATAAAAGAAGCTCCCATGATAGTGTCTGGTCTAGTGGTAAAAATATCTATATGTTTCTTCATTCCTTCAATTTCAAAACTAAATTCCATGCCTTCTGATTTACCTATCCAATTTTTTTGTTGAATCCTTACTTGGTTAGGCCAACCTTCGAGTCTATCTGTTCCTTCAAGCAACTCTTCAGCGTAATCTGTAATTTTTAGAAACCACTGTTTAAGAGTCTTTTTTTCAACATCAGCACCTGATCTCCATCCCTTTCCATCAATAACTTGTTCATTAGCTAGGACTGTTTGATCTATTGGATCCCAGTTTACTTCTGCCTCTTCTTGATAGGCTAAGCCTTTCTTAACCAATTCTAAGAAGAACCATTGTTCCCATTTATAGTAGTCTTCATCTGAAGTAGCGAATTCTCTTTTCCAGTCATAAGCAAATCCCATTCTCGAGAGTTGAGTTTTCATATTCTTAATATTCTCTTTAGTCCATTCTGAAGGTTGAATTTCATTTTTAATGGCTGCATTTTCTGCTGGTAGACCAAATGCATCCCAACCCATTGGTTGCAGAACATTCTTACCTAACATTCGTTGGAATCTGCTTATCACATCTCCAATGGTGTAATTTCTTACATGACCCATGTGAATTGATCCGCTAGGGTAAGGAAACATGCTTAAGCAGAAGTATTTTTCTTTATTTGGATCTTCTGTAACTGAAAAGGTTTCGTGTTCCTTCCAGTATGCTTGTATTTTTTCTTCTATCTTGGCAGGATCATAAGGAGTATCTGTGTCCGCCATCTTATTCATTATCCTTATTAATATTTTCTAAATAGTTAATACTTACACCACCCTTTATAAAATTTGGATCATTGACTAGTTTTCTATGCATATCAAGGTTGGTGTCTATGCCTAACACATACATTTCATCCAGAGCCCTCTTTAGTCTCGCTCTAGCATCTTCTCTGTCATTTGCTCTACAAATAACTTTAGCAATCAATGAATCATAATAAGGAGGAACAACATAATCTTTGTATAAATGTGAGTCCATTCTGACTCCTATTCCACCTGGTGCGTGGTATTCAATTATTTTCCCTGGAGAAGGGATAAAGGTCTCAGAGTTCTCTGCATTTATTCTGCATTCAATAGCATGCCCTTTCATTACTACGTCTTCCTGCTTTACTGTCAAGGCCTCGTCTCTTGCTATTCTTAGTTGTAGCTTTACCAGATCTAATCCAGTAACACTTTCCGTTACAGGGTGCTCTACCTGGATTCTCGTATTCATTTCAATAAAGTAGAAATTATTATTTTCATAAAGGAATTCAAATGTTCCTGCGCTTTCATAATTTATTTTCTTACATGCATTTATGCACTTAGCGTAAATTTCTTTTCTTTTTTCTTCATCTATACCAATTGCAGGGGCTTCTTCAATAACTTTTTGATGTCTTCTTTGTAAGGAGCAGTCTCTATCACCAAGATGCAATACGTTACCTTTCCTATCTGCCAATACTTGAACTTCTATATGTCTTGGATTTTCAAGAAATTTTTCCATGTAAACTGTTGAATCTCCGAAGGCTATTACTGATTCTTGTTGAGTTAGTTCTATTGAACTTTCTAATTCTTTTTCGGAGTTCACTACCCTCATTCCTCTGCCACCTCCTCCAGAAGCGGCCTTAATCATTATAGGGTAGCCAATTTCTTCGGCTTTTTTATGCGTATCCTCTTCTATTGGACCTTTTGAGCCTGGCACTATTGGCAAACCAGCCTCTAAAGCAAAATCTTTTGCTGAAATCTTATTGCCCATCATTCTTATCACAGAAGCTGGAGGACCAACAAAATCAAATCCACTTTTTTTAACCTTTTCTGCAAAATCAGGGTTTTCAGATAAGAAGCCATATCCAGGATGCACTCCGTCAGCACCGGACAACTCCATGGCGCTAATAATTGCAGGAATATTTAGATAACTTTGAGAGGAATTTGCAGGACCAATGCATATTGATTCGTCAGCCATTTTAACATGCATAAGATCTTTATCTGCTTCAGAATAAGCTGCTACTGTAGGAATTTTTAGTTCCTTTGCTGCCCTTAAAATACGTAGAGCTATTTCGCCTCTATTAGCGATTAATAGTTTATTAATCATTTATTCAGCGATTTCAAATAGAGCTTGTCCATACTCCACGGGTTCCGAATTTTCTACCTTTATTGAAACTACTTTGCCAGAAAATTCTGATTTAATTTCATTCATCATTTTCATCGCTTCAACGATACACACAACATCTCCTTCGGCGACTAAATCCCCTACATTAATAAAAGGCTTGGTGCCTGGAGAAGCTGAGGCATAAAAGGTTCCTACCATGGGGGATGTAATAAAATTTCCTTCTTCTGTTTCTTGGTTTTGATCTTCAGATTGGCTTTCTTCAGCAGAAGTAACTGGATCGGAAGTTTTAGGAATAGCTATGGATTGAGTGGAAGGAATATTGTTTAAATTTCCATTACTCTTTACTAGCCTAACTGACTCTTCCCCTTCTTGAATCTCAATTTCTTCAAGATTTGAATTTTCTAACATTTCTATTAATTTTTTTACTTTTCTAATGTCCATTTCTTACCTCATGTTTAAGAATATTTCTTTATTCCTGAGTCTAATGCTAATTCATATCCTTCTACGCCCAAGCCGGATATAACTCCCTCAGCGATATCTGATAAAAAAGATTTTTGTCGGAAATCCTCTCTGCTATAAATATTAGAAATATGCACTTCTATGAAAGGTATACCAACTCCAGAGAGAGCATCTCTGATAGCTATACTACTGTGAGTAAAGGCTCCAGGATTAAAAATTATGCATTTTACATCTTCTTTCTTTGCAAGATGGATTTGATCCACCAAGTCATGCTCAGCATTACTTTGATAACATATCAGCTCTTGTCCGCTTGCAGATGCTTTAGTATCTAGTTTCTTTTCAATTTCTTCTAGAGTTATAGAACCATATATTTCAGGTTCCCTGGAGCCCAATAGGTTCAGGTTAGGTCCATTAAGTAGCATGAATTTAGACATTTTTAGTGCTTTTTTAAAGAATTTAGAGAATTTTAAATAATTTTAGATCTTATTGATACCTTTAAGTTCCCTTATTAATTAAAATCTTACCCTTTTTTAGAACTAATTGTTTGCTGATTAAAGGGTAGCAAAACCCTTTTTCATTGCAGCCTTGATATTTAATTGTAAATTTTCTTATTTGAGGATTAAGACGAAAAGATTTTGTAATTTTTCCGTAAAAAACTTCTACTTCTCCAAAATACTCATCTGATATAAGTATAGGAACTTCTAAAGTGCTAATCTCTAGAGCATCTCCATTATGAGTATTGATTTGAAATTTATCTTTATACAGAAAGCAGTTTTCTTTCAACTCCCATGTCAGTATGATTCTGTCTTCTTTTTGAAAAACGGAGAAATTAAAAGATTCGTCAGCAGGTAAAATATCTTGAGATCCTTTTAAGATCTCTTGAATAGAAGAATTAGGTAAAGAATCTGCATAAATTGAGTAAGAAAAATAAATGGTAAAACCAAGTATTAAGAATAAATTTTTTATTATGTTTTGCATTTTTACGTATTGCTTAGTAATACCTGGATGTAATGATAATAATAAGCCTGACATTATTATAAAGGATGCTCGCTTATACCTACCACTAAAAGGTGCTGATATGGCTGTAGGTTATTTGAGATTAGAAAACAATCAAACTAAAAAAATAGTAATTAGTTCTATAGAATGTAAAGAAGTAAAAGCTAGTCTCCATGAAACAATTTTAGGCCCGGAAGGCTTGATGAAAATGAAAAAGTTAGAAATGTTTACTGTTGATCCAGAATCACATATAAATTTTATACCCGGAGGGAAGCACGTCATGTTTTCTGGGTTAAAAGAATTTAAAGAAAGTATTCTAATATGCAACTTCTTATCCATTACTGGAAAAGAGATTCCTTTTACCTTAGAGGTTCTAACAAATGGAAAATAATTTACTAGACGTTCAGAATTTGTCTGTAGAATTTTCTTCAAAAGATGATTCTTTTCTCGCAGTAAATAATATTTCCTTTGCAATTGGAAAAGGGAAGACACTTTCTCTTGTAGGAGAATCTGGATCTGGAAAGTCAGTAACTGCTCTTTCTATTCTGCAACTGTTACCCGAAGGTTCTGCCAGCCATAATCAAGATTCTTCAATTAAGTTTGAAGGTAAAGAAATTATTGGAAACTCAAAGA
>Ga0066836_10002219_pt1 | contig 10365 bp, 12 predicted proteins | sample ETNtaG_18_FD_71568 | JGI IMG/M metagenome (GOLD analysis project Ga0066836, IMG submission 71568) | Marine microbial and viral communities from oxygen minimum zone, Eastern Pacific Ocean - ETNP201302SV91 | ecosystem: Environmental > Aquatic > Marine > Oceanic | place: Pacific Ocean: Eastern...
TCAATCACCTCCTGGCAGCGTCTTTCCATCTCCGCATTGCCTCGCTGGACAGATGCAAAATCCAGGTCAGATGATCCTTCGCTGGACGAGCGGCTTGAGGCCGCTCCGCCTCCTAAACCGATCAACATGCCCGGACCGCCCAACACAACTAACGCAGTATTTTCGGGAAAAGACTGGGCATGAACGTGTTCCTCGCTGACCAAGCCAACACCTCCCGCAATCATAATCGGTTTGTGAAACCCTCTAATCGAATCTCCTGTTAAAGCACTGTCGGCAATTTCCATAGTTCGAAAGTACCCGGTGATCGCAGGTCTCCCATACTCATTATTAAAGCTTGCAGCGCCTATCGGGCCATCGATCATAATTTCTAGCGCAGAGACGATGTGGCCTGGCTTGCCAAACTCGATTTCCCAGGGTTGTCTAAGCCCAGGAATATTGAGATGGGAAGTCGAGAACCCCGTCAAGCCGGCTTTTGGTTTCGACCCCCTACCCACGGCACCTTCATCTCGAATCTCGCCGCCCGAGCCTGTCGCTGCACCAGGAAACGGAGCGATCGCCGTAGGGTGATTATGCGTCTCAACCTTCATCAAGACGTGCTGGGGTTCCGTCCGAAAGATATACTCCTTGGTAGAGGCATCAATCCAAAGTCGATCCTCCTCAGGACCTTTGATCACCGCGGCATTGTCACTATAGGCACTCAATATGTTCTCGCCATTGATCATTTCGTACGTATGTCGAATCATTTGAAATAAGCTCTCTGGCTGATCCTCACCATCAACCGTCCAGCCCGCATTAAAAATCTTGTGTCTGCAGTGTTCTGAGTTTGCCTGGGCAAACATCATTAGTTCTACATTCGTGGGGTTCCTTGCTAGCTGAACAAAAGATGCGGCCAAGTATTCTAATTCTTCCGCCGATAGCGAAAGCCCCATTTCTTCGTTTGCTTTTCGAAGAGATTCTATCCCCGCCCCCAACACGTCTATCACCTCAAAAGGTTTCGGTTCAGCCTCAATAAACAAAGCTGAGAAACTCTCCTGCTCATAACAATCCTGCGTCATTCGATCAAACAAAGCCGATGAATCGATCCTTGATCGGTCAACGCCAGCTCCGACAAACCAACGCACGCCACGTTCAACACGAGCAACTTTTTCAAGCCCGCTAATATGAAAAATATCCGTGGCCTTACTGGACCAGGGCGAAATCGTCCCTGCTCGGGGCAATACCGTAAACGCCAAACTCCCTGTTTTTTCTGGGAGGTCAGACTTTGGTCCGTAATCCAATAATTCCGCACACAGATCCAGTTCTTTTTGACTCAAAGGCTCTTCACATCCTAAAACATGGACATATTCGGTATATACGACGTCCTGAATCTGCTTCCTAAGTTTTTCGAGACGTAACCTGCTCATTGCAGGCGGTCCGGACAAAACCAACTGATCAGTGTCGTTCATTAATAGATTCTGCCTTGGATAAAAACAATTTTAGAGCTTTCGCCTGTCGAGAAAAAAATCCTGCATCAGCCGACTACATTCCTGTTCTAATATACCGCAAGACCAATCCATTTGGTGATTAAGAAAATCACTCTCAATCAGTGAATGGCTTTTTACTGCGCCCGCTTTGGGTTCCTGTGAACCAAATACAAGACGCTTAATACGAGCATGCACCATCGCACCCAAGCACATCATGCAGGGCTCAACAGTAACGTATAAAGTCGTATTGGGTAGACGGTGATTTCCAATCTTTTTGGAAGCTGACCTAATCGCAAGAATCTCTGCATGCGCAGTCGGATCGCCGGCATAAATAGATTGATTATAACCTTGTCCAATTATTTGCTCGTCCCTTATCAGGACGGCACCGATAGGCACTTCTTCACGGGAGTAGGCTTCCATGGCAAATTCGAGAGCATAACCCATCCACTTTACATCTAGCGTTTGTTGAGCGCTATCAGGAGGCTTTCTTTCAGTCGATGCCCTCGAAATATTCTTCCCCAATCATAACCTCAAAGGTGCTACTTGGATCTTTCATTTTACCTCAAACATGCACTCGCTTTAAACAAATCAAACGAGAAAATCAAAAGTCTCGTGTCTGACCGACCAAGATCGAACTTACAAACCTGACTATTGACGCCCTTCGGCCGAAGTTGGGCTCGTCTATACTAGAGCGGTGACTTCCCCTCATGCGGATGAACTTGCACTGTGGTTACACCAAAAAACATCTCTGAAAAAAATCGGGCATCTCTACGAGGAGTGATCTCGCCTCCAATTAATCTAGGCACTATCCTAAGCAACAGACGTGCCCACCATGTATTTTTTAGCAGGATCCTTGGCGGTCTAGCTTGGATTTTCTGAATCGCTTGGATCTCCTTCATGCGTTCAACCTGGATTTTCTCACAAGCCTGATTGAGCTCTATCCGTTTAGCCCCATTCAAAATTGCAGGCACCAAGTGGTTTGATGCAACGACGGCATCTCGGATCGCCATATTAAGACCTTGCGCACCGACCGGCGACATCGTGTGTGCAGCATCGCCAATCAGGAATGCTCCCGGCGACCACCACTTCACGACACAATCCGATACAGTACTCAGCAAGAAGGGATTCACCACTGCCTCTTTAAAGGCAACCAGGTGCTGCGCAAGTTCTGGGTCGATATGATCTGCTATTTCTTCGACAATCGATGCTATTCCTTTCTGGCGCAACTCCTTGTAGCTTCCCTTTGGAATGATAAATCCAATTTGCATTTTATCGTCAGGGGTTGGCGCGATGATCACCAATCTTCCACGACCTATGTAAGCCCTCACAATATCTTCAAAACCACTTACGGGTTTAGGCAATTTCAACCAAACGATGTCCATGGGGATCCTGTCTTTCCTGACTTTTGTACGCATTTGCGATCTCACCACAGAGGTCCTGCCGTCAGCGCCAACTATAAGGTCGCCATGCAGCTCGTACTGGTCGTGGTCTCCCTGCACTTCCACTCCAACCACTTCACCTGACTCCACGATAAGCTTTCTGACTCGATTACCCCGAATCATTTGGAATGCTTGGTACTTCGAAGCTTCCGATACCAACATTTCTAGTAGCTCGGGCTGCGATACCCAGCGAAGATTATGTCGGCCGAGTACAGATTCCAACGAGGCAACTCGAAAGGCTTCTGTTTGATTGATGAACGCTTTAAATCCTTTTATGTTGACGTGGGGAAAGTGATTTAATTGACCCCAGAGTCCGACTTGATCAAAGGGTTCCAGTCCGCCCGGCATCAATACCTCGCCGCGAAATTCCCTACTGAAGTCCTTGTGACGCTCAATCAATGTCACCGGGATACCCTCCCTCGCCAGTAGATAAGCAAGCATAGCTCCTCCGGGGCCAGCTCCCACAACAATCACATGTGCTTCGTCTTGTCTCATCCGCGCAATACCGATCGGCCAGAAAGTTAATACTAGTGATTAGCCCCTCTAAAAAAAAGAATCTGGATGCTTTTTAATGCAGGGTATCTCTTGATATTATGCGCTAACGACCCGACATTAGTTAATGATGGCTATAGCAAGCGAAAATTACTTTAACCCTGACTTCTGGCGATGCAGGCATACCTGGAAGACCAGCTCTAAAAACACCACCTGGTGTCTAGTGGGCTGCGCTATAGGTGACTTGGGGACAATTTGGGCTTTTCAATTTTTTGGTTGGCCATGGCATCCCATGCAAATAATGGCCTTGGCAATGGTCAACGGCCTGATTACTAGTATCTTACTAGAAACCGTCATCCTGAAACTGCAAGGGATGAACTTTCGAGACTCACTAAAAACAGCTCTCGGTATGAGCCTGATCTCTATGATCGCCATGGAACTGGCGATGAATACAGTGGATTTCATTCTCTCGGGTGGCACAGCACAGATAAAATTATCTTACATCCCGCTAATTCTTTTTTTTGGATTCCTTACGCCTCTTCCATATAACTATTGGAGACTGAAAGCACTTGGCTTGGCCTGTCATTAACTAGATATCCAATACAATTTCTTCGGTCAGAGCGCCCGAACAACAAATCATCATTGTCCTATTTGATGCTCGTTCTTCTTCTGTTAACACAAAATCCTTGTGTTCCGGGACCCCGGATATTACGTCGACCTCGCAGGTGCCACATAGCCCAGAACCGCAAGAAAAAGGGAGATCAATCCCAACATCCAACAACGCAAACAAGATCGAGTCATCTTGCTCCACAAAAATGGTCTTGTTAGACCTTGCAAGTTTAACGTTAAAACCTTCGGACAAAATCAATACAGGATAAAAAAATTCAGATTAGCACAACATCTGATACGAGAAGCTGAAAAATCACGACAAAAAATTCAATGGCTAAGCGTCTATGTTGCTCTAAACGCTCATCCTCTCATTTTCAATGCCTTACCTTAATCAGTATGATGTGTAACAAGATGCTCACCTGGACTGAAAAACTACACGTACAAAAAGAGTGGAAAGTTGTACGTCTTGAAAAAAAATTTGCTGACATGCCGATCGGCTGCAAGATGCTGGTCGCCACTCCTCTTATCGTAGATTCTTATATCCAAAATATACCGTTTGGGGAATCCGTATCATTTCCAACGATGCGAGAAGATCTCGCCAGGCTGTATCAAGCTGAGAAAACTTGCCCTGTATCCACGGGTATATTTCTCCGTATATCTGCGGAGGCGTCCTACGAGGAATTTCAGCAGGTAAGATCAGACGAAAAGATCACCCCGTTTTGGAGGGCGATCGATCAAAACATGAAAGTCGCGAAGAAACTTACCTGTGGTATCTCATTTATCAGCGAACGGAGACTGCGAGAGGGCATAGAACTGCAGCCTAGCAGCTAGCTCACTGCTTCTATCTTCCCGTCTTATTCAATGATCATGCCCGTGCGGTCTTGAAGCATATTCATCGGTTCGTTTACCCAACTCACCAGAGGCCACGATATTTTTCTTATTTAGTAATGTATTCAAAGCCTCAGAAAAATGATCGTAATATTCATACTGTCTCGTCTCATCATTTACAGCATCCCATCGGCCGATCACTTCAATCAGTTCATCTTGAAATTCATTCCAAGAAAACAAACCATCTTGGTAGAGCAATATCGTCATCGCGAACACTCTGCTCTGCCACGCTTCTTCAAAAAGCACTTCACCGTTAGCCATAGGCGGCTGCAACTTACCTTCTAAAGGAAAGCCTGTGACCTGGTCTGTCGTCATAACGAAAGTCGATTCATATTAGACAGTCAGACAGCACCCAAAATTTCGACGCCGATCATGCTATCGCGGGAGACTCTCTCGGCTAAATCTGCTTCAGACAGATCCGACCACCCCGGAGGTAATTCTGGGAGAATCATATAGCGAATCTCAGCCGATGAATCCCAGACCCGTACGAGCTTATCCTCAGGCACAACAGTCCCCATTTCTTCAAGCACCTTTCTCGGCTCTCTCACAACACGGGAACGATAGGCAGGGTCTTTATACCAACGTGGTGGCAAACCCAATACTGCCCAGGGATAGCAAGAACACAGCGTGCAAACCACTACATTATGAACCGAAGCCGTATTCTCAACCACGACCAGCTTATCGATTTGCCCACCGACAAATCCAAATTCCTCTATCGCCTTTGATCCATCCTCCAATAGTTTCTTTCGATAGTCGGCGTTTTTCCATGCCTTTGCCACTACCCGCGCCCCATTCATTGGACCGACTCTTTCATTGTAAAGCGCGATCGTCTGGTCTATTTGGTCGGCTTCTATCAAACCTTTGTCAATCAACAAACTTTCCAGAGCTTCAGCCCTGACACTCGCGTCCGAATTACTCATCTCAAAATCCTCTAATATAAGATTCAAAAAGATCGATTCTAATTTCTAAATCAGCATCTGCTTCTTCGCCCCACAGCTCAATGCCAGAAAAAGCGACGGTGTACAAATGCTCCGGATTCTCACCTAACCCATGGGCATGGGTATCAGGGAAAACCCAGCCCCCGTGAAGCGCTACAATTGAACCGCGCTTTCCTCTTACGTAGCCTGGCAACCGCGTGTGCCCTTCAACGCCGGTGGGCACAACAACCACCCCCTGCCCTTCTTGAAAAAGCGGTTCAGTCTGCAGTGTTCGAGCGGCATTTGGGTATTCTTGATTAGCCTTAGCCTTGAACTCTACCGCGACTTTATCACTTGGTCTTGCGGCCACACGGCCCTCATCAGCCACCCCAAGACTAAGCAGCTTTTGCTTTACCTCAGCCTGGCTGATAAGACCTTCCTCAACCAACTTCGACTCAAGCCCGCCTAGCCATCTACCATAATAAGTATCAGTCAAATAACTGACAGGATCGATACGTTCTACGGAATGACGAAATCGATCAGTGTTATCGCCTAAATTAATCACCATTGCGAAAACAGCAGACTCCCAATGCTCATGGAAGTATGGCTCTTTCTCTTCAACTTGAACCCGACCAAAACCTTCTTTACCGCCTAAATCATGTATACCGTCCACACCACTTCCTCTCGCTCACGTAATAGCTGCGCATGTCATCGACCAACCGCCAACAACCTACCTTTAAATATTAACACTAATAATTTATTAAACTTTCCCTCATACACCTTCATTCATCATCCCTTCGACCCGGTCAATAAACTCTTGAGAAAACCAGGCATTTTTTGCTTCTGGCCACCACATAGCTGGCGCACCGCTTCTTAACATCCTAATTAGCCCCGTAGCGTGTTCCTTCTCCTGATCTGTCAACGCAAGATTAAAATCAGCCTCGTACTTCCTAAACAAAGCCACCCAGAGACAGCAAACTCGGTAGGCCTCCTCACTGGATAGCTGAAAGGCATCCTCTATCGATTGCATTCCTGGGAGCTTTCTACCCGAACGTTCATAGACTTTACCAAGCAGCGAACCCAGCTCGGGCGACGTCGCTTGTGCCAACAGTATCTCGCGAGTTCCCTCTTGCCTGGCTTGAACTGTTGCATCGACTCTCGCCTGTCGGTCTCCTCGAACCTGAACGCCGACGTAAATAAGCGAAGCCATAACAGCCAGAGCACTAATCGTTTCCGCTAGCGCAGCAATAATTTCCCAGTTGATTTCCATAACATTTTCTCTTTACCTGTATTGGAACAATTAAAGAGCGTATGGGTTCGCTCGGCAAGACTTACAGTCTCATCCGTTGAACAGAAATACCCGTTCGATAATAAAACCAGGAACCCAGGGCAATCGCACCTAGGGTAACAAGCAAAGCATAACGCAATGCATCGATCCCCATGGAAGACTCAAACAGATCACTAAAAAGACCAATCGTAAAGGGGCCCAATCCCAAACCAATTATATTCATGATAAACAAATTGATCGCGGCACAAACGGATCTCATTTCCAATGGCGTATGGTTTTGAATCAATGCGAAGCTGCAGGCAACATAGATCGTTCCCATAAAAGCAGGAAGCGCGTAGGCGAGTATTGCTATTCCAGGCGTGCTTGCGAAAAAGCAGAGAAACATAAAGGGAATACTCAATAGCCCCGCAATAGTGACGATCCAGGCCAGCCATTGTTCTCCGTACTTTTCTCCCAAATAGTCTGCCAGTCGTCCTCCTAGATAAATACCAATAGCGCCACCTGCGCCAATCGTCAGTGCCAGATAGCTCCCCGCTTCTCCCGTCCCAAGCTCGTGAATCCTGACTAGGTAAATCGGCACCCAGATAACGGAAGCGTAACCCGAAAAAGCAGTGAGTGTTCCTGCCGCCACGACGTTTCTTAATACCGGGTTAGCCCACATATACCGAACCACCGACCAAAATGGAGGGGGCGCGACTTCTTGTACTAGTGATTCGGAATACCCTCGAGGAGGCTCTTTAACGGTAAATCGAACCAATAACGCAATCAGTATCCCTGGTAGCCCAACCACTAAAAATGCCACTCGCCACCCATACCATTCATTTATCCACCCCCCAACCAAAAATCCGATCAATATGCCCCAGTTTACTCCGGTACCGAAGATCGCCATGGCCGTGGATCGTTTTTCTGGCGGATAGAGATCAGCAATAATTGAGTGAGAAGGTGGGCTCGATCCCGCCTCTCCAATACCGACGCCGATTCGCATTAACAGTAACTGCACAAAATTCGTTGCGGCAGCGCATAGCGCAGTCATTAGACTCCACAAAAAAACTGAGAAAGAGATGAGATTTCGACGATTATTGCGGTCGGCCCACATTGCCATCGGCATGCCCAACGTCGCATAAAAAACCGCAAACATTATTCCCGTCAGTAAACCAAGTTGGGTATCAGAAATCTGCAACGAATCTTTGATCGGCTGTCCCAATATACCCATAATCTGGCGATCCACGTGACTGGACGTAAACACTACAACCAGCATGAAAAGCGTATATCGGCGGTCACGATCGGTTATATGATCTACCATTAAATTCTCACGAGCATCAAAACGTAAACTACAAAAGCAACCTGGATATCCCAGAACAACAAACGACCAAGATTTCAAAGCGCATCATATCTGACTCGTTTTCTTGTCGCCACGAATACTCGCATAAGCTTTCAACGCTCGAATACGCGACGCTCGCAAATCGACTATTGGTCGAGGGTAAGTCTCTCCAAGGACCACCCCAGCTTCACTCAAAATCGAATCGGAAGCTTCCCAGGGGTTGAATAGGAACTTGGTGGGGAGGCGCTCTAGCTCTGGCACGAAACGACGAGTGTACTCACCACCAGCATCAAATTTTTTCCCCTGGAGTACCGGGTTGAAAACTCTAAAATAGGGAGCTGCGTCTACGCCGCAACCTGCGATCCACTGCCAACCCATGCTGTTGTTGGCCAAATCCGCATCCACTAAGCAATCCCAAAACCAGTCTCTACCAAGACGCCAATCGATCAATAAGTTTTTCACCAAAAACGAACCAACCACCATCCGAAGACGGTTATGCATAAACCCCGTTTGCCATAGCTCACGCATTGCAGCATCGACAAAAGGGATCCCGGTGTTCCCGGATTGCCACGATTTCAACATAAAGTCGTCTTCTATCCAGGGAAACGCATCAAATTTTTTTTGCATATTGTGATCAGGCAAACCGGGGAAATGATGAAGCAGGCAGTGCGAAAACTCTCTCCAACCTAGCTGAGAAAAAAAACGATCAGCGGCCTCTAAATCCACATAGGATTCTCGCTTTCGACATAGTTCCCGATAAATTCTGTGAATCGATACCTGTCCCCAGCGAATTAAAGGCGCTAGATCAGAGGTCTTAGGTTGTGCTGGATAATCCCTGCCTTCGCTATAACCAGACAACTTCTCTTCAAGAAAACCGCTTAACGTCTTCTGAGCCTGATCTTCGCTCACAACCCATCGTTCTCGCAGCCCCTGATACCAATCATGGGAGGACAATAGCCCTAAATCTTCAAGAGACATCTGGGACTTTATATTGTCTTTCCAGCGATATAATTCTGGGAGCCCTACCGGTTCGTCAGGCAGCGAATGGCTCAGGCAACCTCTCTTAAAAAAGGGAGTGAAAACTTTATAAGGCTCACCATCACGCTTGACTACTTCCCAAGGCTCCCACAACTGCGAACCATTAAAGCTCTTGGCTGCAACGCCAAATCGAACTAGTTTCTCTTCAACAACCCTATCGATATCCGCCCAGTGAGGCTCATAACAGCGATTCCAAAAAACTGCCTCTACACCATATTGTTCTGCAAGTCGTGGGATGATTTCTTTCGAGTCGCCGCGACAAAAAAACAGTCGGTTCCCTAGGCTTAGATTTAAAGACTGTAACCCTTGGTGAAGCCACCACTTGCTGGCCGAGCCAATCTTAGACGTCACGTCATCTGTATCATCCAGGATAAATACTGGCAGAACGTGCCCTGCAGTGAGGGCGGCATGTAATGCTGGATTATCGGCAACCCTAAGATCATATCTAAACCAGTGAATCTGCAACTTGGAATTCAATACTCAAGCTCGCTTAATTTTTAGGTAGATATTATCAGCGGTTCCTCGCATATTCTCATTTTGCTTACAGAAATAAAGAGAGGAGGTGAGAAATTGGGAAATATTAGCTGGGCAGAATTTGAACGCATCGATCTGAGAGTGGGCACGATTTTGGAAGCAGAAGACTTCGCAGAAGCAAAAAAACCTGCAATCAAAATGCGGATAGATTTTGGAGCAGAAATCGGCGTTAAACGATCATCAGCTCAGATAACTGATCACTACGGAACAGCATCACTTATCGGGAAACAGGTGATTGCGGTTACCAACCTTGCTGACAAACAAATTGGTCCCTTTATTTCAGAATGCCTGGTCACCGGATTTATTAAGAGCGACCAAAGTGTGATTCTCGCTGGACCAGACAAACCAATCGCAAATGGTACGCGACTAGCTTGAG
>Ga0066836_10002224_pt1 | contig 10342 bp, 8 predicted proteins | sample ETNtaG_18_FD_71568 | JGI IMG/M metagenome (GOLD analysis project Ga0066836, IMG submission 71568) | Marine microbial and viral communities from oxygen minimum zone, Eastern Pacific Ocean - ETNP201302SV91 | ecosystem: Environmental > Aquatic > Marine > Oceanic | place: Pacific Ocean: Eastern...
CCACCCCCCTTCATTCAAATAATGCTTAAAACGCCCTCTGAGGCAATATTGGTAAATGAGCCTTAAATAGTTACTCTGATTAGCAGTTAGGTGCAATACAGAACGATTTAACTCTGCTTTACGCTACGTATCACGGAAGATTCGGCAAAACTATTGGTGAATAGCCCTCAATTAACTGTGATTGGAATGATTAGACTGATTGGATATGGGAATATATTTTATGTTTCGCCTGCAGATAAACTTTTAGATCTTTGGAAGGCCCAAATTTATCGCATTTTCCAAATTGAAATAAAAAAATAAAATTAGCCCTGTGAAACTAATAAATGCCTTGGTGTTCTAGTCAACCTTTCACCTCCATTGTCCGTAACCAAAACAGTTTCACTGACTCCAATTCCTTGAGCTGATGTGTACATATGGAACACCATCCCAGCTTCAATTGTCCAGTTGCTACTTGGAAGGAAAACGTGTGAGAAGTCACTGGAACGGGGGGTCCTGCCATAAATTCCCAGCATGTACCCGGAGACATTTTCGTATGTTGAGCGTAGTCCCGAATCCAGTATTTGTTTCCTGAGTATTGTATCAACATTTGCTGCTGTTTGACCTGTTTGCATAGCTGCGATTTGATTATCTTGATATTCAAAAAGTTTTTTTGCTATTTCAATTACTTTTGTTGAAGCCTTCCCTATTGCAATAGGGCGCATAATTCGTGCACTATATTTTTCGACTTTGGGAACAAGTTCCACGTGAAGAACGTCACCTAAAGTAAGGGGGGAATCGTCCAATTCAGCGTGCAGAAATCCGATAGCTGAATGGCCTTTACATATACGACCTACTTGACCATCATCTGCTCCGAATCTTATATAAGATGATGCTGCTATAGCTCCAGCAATACGAGAAGTAGTTCCCGGCCCTATTTCCAAACACAACTTCTCCATAGATTTGTCAGCTATTTGAGCAGCACGGCGTATAGTCGCTATCTCCATTGAATCCTTAACCGCCCTAAGATCATCGCTTAGTCCAGGTCTGAATTTGAAAGTAGTTTTAGGAAGAGCCGTTGAAAATTGTTTATATACTTCTAAAGTGAAGGAATAGGAAGCACTGTCCACTAAAATTGTAGCGCTGCTTATACCACGGTTATGGATAGATTCAGCTACTTTTTCGAAAGGATTTTCCCAGTCATTAAAACCAATAATTTCTTTTAACCAACTTTGTGCATAAGCCTGCTCAGAGTCCAATTTACGTAATACCAACCAAGGTGAACCCTTAAGAGGTATCATTAAAGCCCGATACATTGTTTCTGACACCATATAGCCGGTCAACCATCCCATCAACTCACTATGGTCGGCTATATAGAGTTCTGCTTTTTCTTCAACCATTATTTCCCGAAGTTTAGAAATCCGGGTGGAGAATAATTTAGGAATTTCCATATTTATAACTGATTTTTAGGACCGCATATATCCATAATTAGCAAAATATAAATCCGAACTGCATCCAAATAATCTTTTAGTTCAACACGCTCGTCAGGCATTGTGTTAAATTTCCCTCCCGGTCCGCAAACTACACCTTCCATACCTACTAAATGTTGGAAATGGGCTGCATCTGTACCATAAAAGCAAGGTGGTGCCATAGCGCCGGTAGGTTGGTCTTTTTTTCGTATGTATTTGTAAGCTTTGTTGGTAGCTAGAACAATTCGTGATTTTTTTGATACCTCGAAAGGTTTCATGAGTGGCCTTCCACTTTGAGTCTGTTCAGAATAGACTTTGGCTCTTAATCCAGGAAATTCTGTTTCAAGATGGTCTAGTTTTTTGCGGATGTCAGTTAACACGGATTCCTGTGTCTGTGAAGGAGCATAGCGAGCAGTTCCTGTTAAGCGAACAAAATCTGCAACCTGTGGTGGTCTCCAGTCATGAAATTCACGTGATAAAGATCCTCTTATTGTCCCTATGTTAGCTCTATTGACAGACAAATGCTCCTTATTTGCCGCACCTGAAAATTTCATAGCGTTTATCTGTGGAATTAAGGCAGTTGCTGCCACTATTGCATCTACTGCTTCCTCGCGTTTGGATATATGCCTGGTAATTCCTTCTAATTCAATAATGATTACAAATGCACCTGCATGTAACGTCAGTGCGTTTACATCTGTAGGTTCACAATTGACAAAATAATCTGCCTTGATCCCTTGTTCAATCGCAGCTACGGTACCGATGCCCCCTTGAAGCTCACCTACCACGTATGTAAGTACAACATCACCAGCTGGAATTAACCCAGCCTCGACCAAGGTTCTAACTGCGCAGAAATAAGCGGCGTCGCCAGCCTTCATATTGGAAACTCCAATGCCGAATAAACAATCATCCTTAACTAGACCTGCAAACGGGTCAACTGTCCAACCCTCCGTCGCGGGATTTGTATCTAAATGACCATTAAAAAGTAAGCTGGAACCACCACCAGAACCCTTAAGCGTTCCGATGGCATTAAAGCGATTTCCTGGAACCTTCTGCATTTCTGTATCAAGACCAAGCGCTTTCATGGAATCGTGCATGAACTTTGCTAAATCTTTTTCTCCAATGGTTTCTGTATAACTTTTATGCTCTACCATGCGAACTAGAAAATCCACACATGCCTTTTCATTTACTAAAGCAAGAATATCTTTTTCGTTAATCATATAGTTAATCTTAGTTTGCGTGAGTTGTGTCTGTGATTTGTTTACTCCAGATAGGAGTTACAGCTTCCAGTTTTTTAATATCAAGATGACAAGTAATTTGGTGATTCAAACCAATATGTTGTGTCTCAGGCCGCTCTTTGCGGCAAAGTTCTCCTAAGACTCTAGGACACCTAGTTTCAAAAGGACATCCAGGTATTTGGTGAGTGCGACTAGGAATAATGCCTTTAAGGTGGATCTTACGACACTTGATGTTAGGATCTATAATCGGTGCAGAACTGAGGAGAGCCTCTGTATAAGGATGATATGGGGGCGAACCAAGCTTATCAATATCACGTATTTCAATTATCTCCCCTAAATACATAATGGCAACTCTGTCAGCTATGAAGCGTAACAGATTTAGATCATGTGTAATGAACAAATACGAGACACCATTTTCTCGTTGAATGTTTTGTAGAAGGTTTACAATTGAAGCCTGAACTGAAGCATCTAGTCCAGAGGTGATTTCATCACAAATTATAACGTCTGGTTCTGCTGCTAGAGCTCGGGCTATAGCCACCCTCTGCTTTTCACCTCCTGATAGTTCATAGGGAAAGCGTGTAGACAATCTGTTGGGTAAATTTACCCGATTCATTAATTCTGAGATTTTTTTTTGTAATTTTTTCTCACTAACTGGTTGGTATAACTTCAGAGGTCTTGAAAGAATTGTAGCTATATTATGACGGGGGTTTAGTGATAGATCGGGGTTTTGAAAAATAATTTGTATTCGCTTCCGATAGGCTCCATTTATTTGATTAATATTATCTATTTTCTGATCTCCTAGACTTACTCTGCCTTTGAATTTTCTCAGTCCTACGAGTGCTCGAGCTAGGGATGACTTCCCACACCCAGATTCGCCAACAAGACCAAGGGTTTCTCTGTATCGAAGTTTTAGGGAAACTTCATTCACAGCATGTACCGTTGGAATTTCTCTATTTAGTATTCTATCGATTATATCTGGCCTACTAAAATGTACAGATAATGAATTAACAATTAATAATTCTTTAAAATTTTTATTGGATTCACTATTAACAGAGTTCACTGAATTACTAACACTTTTTGTATCGAGGATTTTGGTTGAAATTGGGCAAGCAACTTTGTGAATGGAATCACCTTTCAGGTCAAATTCACCTAATCGGCACGATGGCATAACAAAATCACATCTATTAGCAAAGATGCATCCATCAATTGTTATTGTTCTATCTGGAAGTGCACCTGGTATTGTGTTTAAGGTGAAATTCCTAATCCCAATTCCGACTTTGGGTAAACTTCCTAGCAATGCACGAGTGTATGGGTGTTTAGGAGTGGTGAACAATTCATCATTCCTGCCCATTTCTAATAATCGTCCAGCGTACATCACTAAAACACGATGTGCTATCTCTCGAATCACACCTAAATCATGAGAAATAAAGAGAGCAGATACACCTGTTTTTTTTTGTAGGATGCGAAATAAGTCTAAAATGTTTATAGCTGTAGTAGCGTCTAAGGCTGAAGTGGGTTCATCGAATAGTATCAACTCCGGGTCGCATGCAAATGCTAGTGCTATGACGACTCGTTGTTTTTCCCCTCCTGAAACTTCGTGAGGATATTTGTTAACCATCATGTCAGGGTCAGATAATTCTACCATTTTTAGCAAACGTTGGGTTTCGGCCTTTGTTTCGTTGACATCAAGGTTGCGGTGACGATCAAGTAACTGAACGAAGTGCTCCCCTAGAGTCATTGTTGGATTTAATGATCCTCCTGGATCCTGAAAAACCATAGTCACCCTGGTACCTCTGATACCCTTAAGATCTTCTTCATTCATCACAGTCAATGAGTTCTCGGCGAGTAAAATTTCACCAGATTCATCGGTTTTCCTCTCGTGAAGGGCTCTCATTATTCCGAGTGCGAGGGTACTTTTGCCTGATCCAGATTCACCAACTAAACCTAAAACTTCACCAGGGTATATGTTAAGGCTGATGTCATCTAAAACCCTAAGTGGACCATTTGCGGTATAATAGGAGACAGAATAATTGTTGACGGAAAGTACTGGTGGTTTTTTTCTCATTTCAATCCGTTCTGGGGTTAAGGACGTCTCTCAATGCATCACCTAGTAAATTGAAAGTAATTGCCACAATGGCAATGGCAATTCCAGGCCATAAAATTGTCCAAGTGCTTCGGAACATAAATTCTCTTGACTCAGATATCATCAATCCCCATTCAGGTGTCGGGGGTTGTGAACCCATTCCTAGGAAGCTTAGAGTTGCTAGAAGCATGATCGCGAAAGCAACTCTAATTGTTGCTTCTACAATAATAGGTCCAAGAATGTTTGGGGCGATTTCTCTTGTCATAATCCAAATAGAGGATTCACCACGTGCGACAGCAGCAGCAACATAATCACTAGAACGAATGGAAAGAGTTACACTTCTTGATACTCGAGCCATACCAGGAGAAAATGAGATGCCAATAGCTAAAACCGCATTTGTAGCATTGGCGCCTAAAACCGTTAGGATCAAAAGTGCTAAAAGAAGGTTTGGTATGGCCATTAAAGCATCAATAAAGCGCATAAAAATTTCATCTGTTTTCCCCCCGATATATCCTGAGCAAACACCAACTGTACAACCCACAAAGGTTCCTATAATGGTTGCTAGTAAGCTTAATAAGACAGTAGAACGTGAACCCCAAAGAATCCTGCTTAGGATGTCTCTACCAAAATGGTCAGTGCCAAACCAAAATTCCAAAGAAGGGGCTGCCAATCGACTCGAATAATGAAATTTTTCTGGATCGTAAGGTGCTACCACAGGTCCAATTGTTACAGTAAAAAATAAGACCAATAAAAGAATTAATCCAACTGCTCCATGAGGCTGGAGAGCAATACGTTTTAAGTAACTATTCATATTGAATTCGTTTGTCTAGATATACATATGCTAGATCCGCGGCAAGGTTACTAAGTGCATAAGTGAAAGCCATTACTAGAGCACCTGCTTGGATCATAGGTAAGTCACGTTCTTGTATAGCCACGATTAATAATCTTCCAACTCCTGGAAATGCAAAAATCTCTTCAACAACAATGATGCCTCCAATTAGATAACCTACATCCATAGCAATAATAGTAATTGTTGGTAGAAGTGAATTACGAAGTGCATGTTTAAACAATACTGTACGTTCACTTAGTCCTCTAAGGCGTGCAGCAATAACATAATCAGCTTGTAATGTGTCAGACATTTCTGAGCGAACCATACGCATGATATGTGCTGTTAGAATGACGGTCAAAGTAATCACTGGAAGCGCCATGTGCCAAATTGCCAAAATTGGATCTTCAGTTATTGGGATATAGCCACTGGCAGGGAATAACGCAATTTCAGGGTGTGACAACCAAACTAACAAAAGTGTTGCGAGAACGAATTCGGGTAAAGAAATCCCAATGTAAGAAACAAAACTAACTATAAAATCAACTTTTTTACCACGATTTATTGCGGCCAACATTCCTAAAGGTACAGCAATAAAAATTACACCTAATATTGAAAAACTGGCAAGAAGGAGAGAACGGCCTAATGCCAAAAATACAGTCTCATTAACAGGGAGACCTGATCGTAATGAATCGCCTAGGTCGCCCTGTATTACGCCTACTAACCATCTAAGGTATTGTTCATGGGCAGGAAGATTGAGGCCGAGTTTCTTTTCAAGTGCTTCTAGAGCGTCGGGTGTTGCATATTGGCCCAGCAACATTGTTGCTGCATTTGCAGGAAGAATTTGGGTAATACTAAAAACAAGCAAAGAAACTACTAAGGTAGTAACACCTAAATAGAACAAGCGCTTAATAATATATTTCGTAGACATTAAGTTAGAAAATATTAAATGTTATAATCTAATCTCTTTTTGATGGAGCTATGTCTTAACTTTATTATTAACTAGTTACTCAAGCCTAGAAACATATCTTTATTTAAAAAAATAAGGAATCTGAAAATACATATCTTTTTTAATGAAGAGTCACTCATACTTTTGTTATGAAAATTCAAGTTTTGCTGAAGTCATTGGAAAAATAAAAAATGATAGATCTTGCAAGACTCATAAGATCGGTCATAGTTGTATTCTCATCAGCAGCATGCTGGTTACGATCATTTCCTCCGAGTCCTCCTAAAAGGATCTCTTGATTGCAAGTTCGCTGAATCCAGCCCATATCTGAGCTAGTAGATGATCCCCAAGCTCGAAATTTATTAAGGGGCCAGCCAAATCCTTTTGAGAGAGCTTCAATCCAGCGAGGCCAATATTCTTCTCCTACAGGATTTTCAACTGGCCTTAAGTGACCCCTAATTTCACTAGACCAATCACACAATTTTGTTTTTTCAACAGCAATAGTAATAGTTTCATGTATTTCGTTTACTACCTCGTTAAAAGTTTCGATTGGTAGATATCGGCGATTAAGATTAATTTCGAATTGCCCAGGCAAGCTCGATCCTTTGTCCCCGCCTCGTGCCATTGTGATAGATAATAAAGCAGTCAAGGGTTCTCCATTTAATTTATCTGGAGGCGGCATTGAGCTTACTCTTTTTTTGATCTTTTCTGATAAATTTTGTATCGATTGTAAAATAGGTAAAGTTTGCTCTATGGCATTTATTCCAATGTTTGGTATTCCTGAATGGGCCGCCAATCCCTTAAAAGTCAAATGCATGTCTAGACTGCCAAAACAACCTGACCATATACGAGGCTCTGCTTGTCCGTTCAAACATAGAATAGGTCCATCAATTTTCCCAATTTCATCAAGATACCGAACACCGGGGTACAGTCCTCCTTCCTCGTCAGTACAAAAAAGGAGAACAGGTTCGAATGCGTATTGACCTTTAGCTTCATCAAGAGAACGTAAAGCTGCTAAAGTTGCTGCAATAGCTCCTTTCATGTCAGCTGTTCCTCGACCATATAGATTCCCTTTCACTTTTGTGAGCTTTAAAGGAGGATGTGTCCATCCTACACCTACAGGTACTGTATCAGTGTGGAAATATATATAATGAGGTGGCAACCTGGAACTTCTTCGTGAAATAAGATTGATTCGAGGCCCATCAACTCCGGGTACTTTCCAAAGATGCTCTGGTACTTCAATACGCTCTGAGGAGAAACCAAGGGGCTCAAGTTGCTTTTCCAAAACTTCTACGAAAGAAGCATATCCTCTACCAGGTGGGAATGAAGTGTCTATTTCGATTAGATCTGCCAATTCATCCAACATTTTTTCTGATTGGTGAGATAATGCTTCAATCGCTTTTTTAATATATACCTCGTTTTTTTAATCTTTTCATGTTCTTAGTCATAAAATATTTAATAAAAAAGTATGAAATATTATAAATAATTTAATTGTTCTATTTTAAAAAAAATATAAATAATACAGCCATACTTGATTAGATCAAGTGAATGTCAATTTTTTAGACGATGTAAAGTTGTTTTGTTTGAAATAAACTAGAGCCTAGCGGCAGGAGATTACCACTAGGCTTTTTGTCTGTTACCGCTGAGGAGCTCCTGCCCCCAATGATACTCTCTCAAGTTTGAAAGTGGCTCCCCTTGGGTGCAGTTTATAGTCTTGAACATATGAACGGTGAGCTGATAAAAGATCAAAAAATACAGGTACCAAAATAGGTAGTTCCTTTTGCATTAGCTTCTGTGCGCTAGCATAAAGCTTTCTTCGCTTAGTTGTATCAGTTGTCGTTCTTGCCATCTCCACAAGATTGTCAAACTCTCTATTATTCCAACGAGTTTCATTCCAGGCAGCATCCGAAGTAAGTAAAAGTTTGAAAAGGGCATCTTCAGTTGGTTGCATATTGTAGAATCCCACGTAAAAATCACCTTTTTTCCATACCTGTTTAAGATACGTGGCATGTGACATGGTTTCGACTTTGATGTTGAAACCTGCCGACCGAGCCATTTCACGTATTGTTACGGCAAGTGTCTTTCGATAGCCCGGCTTGACCGAGGCCACCATAGTTAGATCAATCCCGTTAGGATAACCAGCTTGGGCTAATAGCTGTTTAGCTTTAGAAATGTTAGCTTTTTTTTGTGGAGCAGCAGCATAATATTGATAGGCAGAATTGATCGGCGAGTCATTACCAGGAGTGCCATAACCATCAGCAACCATATCTATCATCACTTCACGGTCAAGAGTTAACGATAAAGCTTCGCGAATCCGTTGATCGTTGAACGGCTTGCGATCATTTGCCATGACAACATCGATGAACCTACCTGATGGTGTCCGCAAACCAATAATACCATTGGTAGAACTGATTCTTTTGAAATCAGCTGGTGGTATTCCCATAGCGAGATCCATTTCGCCAGCAATTAATGAGGCCATTTCCGCCGATGAGTCTGGGAACAAATGCACTTCAACTTTGTCAAGGTATGGGTATTTTGGAATAAAATAATTTGGATTACGCTCAACAACTACTAATCGGTCTGGTTCAAAACTGACTAGTTTGAAAGGGCCTGTTCCAATTGCTTCTCTACTCAGGCGCTTAAAGTCATTTGTAACAATTTCAGCCGGTACGATCTTGGCAGTGGGATATGCAAGTGCGCTAGGTAAATCTCCATAACCGACTTTAGTTTTTACAATAACTGTGTTGTTGGTTCCAGCAGTTACACTTACAATTGGTCCTAAATTGCGACGACCAGGTGAGCCTGTCTTTTTATCTAAAATAGCTGTAAGAGATGTAACAACGTCTTTAGGTGTCAATTTGTTGCCATTATGAAATTTAACTCCATCTCTGAGTTTGAATGTCCATTCATCAAGGTTTTTGTTTGCGGTCCAGCTTTCAGCAAGATCAGGGATAATCTCCATCCCTTCACCAAGTCGGGTCAATCCACTGTATAATAATTCACCAAGAAGATATTCAGAACTTAAACGGTGTAATAGTGGATTAAGCTTGCTTGCTGCTCTATTGACACTTACTCGCAGTGTACCACCTTGCTTTGCAGCCATTAAGGATTCTGCACATATTGGCAAGATCAGCCCAATAGCTGAAATTGTAGCTACGTAACCAATAAGAGTACGTCTTTTTATTTTAGATAAGAACTTATCCATTTTACCTCATTTTGTTTAGAGTTTACCTCGTTTTTATTAGAGTTATATACAATATATTTTGTATATAAGGCATATATCTAATTTGAACGTAAAAATATGTCAATATATTTTTTTAAATGAAGCATTATTGTGTTGATTAAATAATGACCGAAGAGAATTGGCCCTTGATTGGCTCCATCGGACCGAAAGTATCGTATATCGTCGGCGCTATGTCTTGGTATGGAAATTTGGTTGCGTGCGCTACTGGCTATATAACAGCTAGGATAGTAAATGGAGGAATAGCCTTCTTTGCTGCTTCCAAGTGATCTCCAGAGCGTACATACTCTTCAACGAACACCTGCCTTTGATTAGTTAAGTCAGTCTTTGCCATAGTTTTTTAAATTGGTTACATAGGTTAACAAACCGAAAATCTCCCCCGTGTAGGTTGATGGGATGATATATACAGAGCTTAATGCCTGTTTTGTGGCCCCACCCCACCTTTATTTAAACCAATTAATATTTCTTAATTTTATCAGTCTTATAACCCAACTGATAATTATAAATAACAGAGATATATGAAAAAATAATAAAAAGTATGCTAACTAAATATTTCCATCATAAAACAT
>Ga0066836_10002230_pt1 | contig 10332 bp, 10 predicted proteins | sample ETNtaG_18_FD_71568 | JGI IMG/M metagenome (GOLD analysis project Ga0066836, IMG submission 71568) | Marine microbial and viral communities from oxygen minimum zone, Eastern Pacific Ocean - ETNP201302SV91 | ecosystem: Environmental > Aquatic > Marine > Oceanic | place: Pacific Ocean: Eastern...
CGCATTGATTGATGAACGAGAACCAGTTTCTCCATCATGGGCATAGATTGTCCGCCCGAATGTAACCAGTATTTCATCGAAACCAGTCCCGTCGATGTCCATTGGAGTCGGTGCCGAAACAGCGATTTCATCATTTGGGTTTCCTGATGTACCCTCTACAATTTGGTTCCAATCAAGCCAAGTGTTCTGGTTTTGTTCATTGTAGTCATGACATCCCACCATGCCATGCCAAGAGAACCCGTCCCTGTACCATGTATTCCAGCAGATTCGGTCGGTAATTCCATTCTCGTCGGAGTCAATCAGGGCAGGGGGTGCATCAGCATAACCATTTGAAGCAGAGAATGAGAATATGGTCGATGCATCCGTTACCTCAAGGCCGAGGAAAGTGGCTCCATCGCCGGTGCTTGCACCATCAACATCCGTTGGGATGGTTACAACCATTTCAGGAGCGGGATCTGAGTCCAATTGGGTAATGATGGGACCTGGTAACCGAACATGGGGTGCTGCAGTATCACCATCGAGGTTGTTTAGAGTTTCTTCATATTGCACTTGGCCACTGGCGGCGTTCAATTTCCAAACCCACATATTGCCATTGTTTTCATCGATGGTCGTCAGAACAATCGCAGAAGAAACTGCATCGATTTGGACCCATGCGGGATCTGAGGGGTGGGTTCCTTCGCCCAAGGTCACCTCCCAAATAGGGCTCGGGGTCCCGGATGTGGGCAGTGGTAGGGCGACGATATTTGGTTCGTTGTTTACATCATCCAGCATTGCAAGTACCAGTTCAGGTGAATTGTCCAAGAATAAATCGGCTACGAGGGGTTGGGCGACAGGTTGGTGGCAAGTCTGACAGGTTCGGTCTGCCGCCATTTCGAACGTTGAGTGGCTCCACCTCCACAACCGTTCTGTTTCATGACTGCCCCCTGGCTTCCAACCCGTCACATCACATTCGATGATCGGGGCCCACAATTCGACAGTTGCTTGGCCATTGCTATCATAAACAGCAATAATTTCAAGGCTCCCATCGTCATCAATATCTACAATAATTGGTGTCGATTTGACTTCAAGGTCGATGGTTCCAATATCGACCTCCCACATGGTTTCACTTGTGTCGCCATCCACAATGCGCATGAATGCGTGAGAGTTTTGTTGATGGATGAATACGGGAGACAAGCTATCTCTAGCACAAGAATCGAGCACAACTCCTCCCGTGTCGATATTTGCGCTGAAGTTTCCTACGGATACACCCAAAGTTTCCACGCCTGCATCTTCTGCAGGATAATGCCTCCAGTTGAGGATCGGGTCAGTAATGCTCAGCAATTCACCTTGCTCTGGTTCAGATGGTGCGTGCGGAGGGATCGGGGATTCATGTCCGGGGGTCCGGCCAAACTGCGGCCATGGTACCCCTCCATCAATCCAAATGTCACCATCGCGCCCATTTGTTGATTCTACGGCAACATCATTGACAAACGCAAGAGGGGACAAACTCTGCCCAATGAGGAGTAGAATCAACCCGATAATTGGGATTGGTGCACGCAACACTGCATGGGCTCCGCTCGCCATCAGTAGTTATGCCCACAGAACACCTCTTGAACGTTCGTGTGTCAGGCCTATTCATGGGACACATAGTGTCCCAGAAAGCAATTTTCCGAATCCTTGAATTTGCGAAGCGTTCATAGAGGGGTCTTCGGTCGCCGAATCGTCTTGGACAGCTCTCCTCTGGAGGCGGCAGCCGATGAGGGACGGGAGGCTTACGGGTCTTCCGTCCTTGGCTACCTCTTCCGCTGAGGGTGAATCTGAGTGGAGGAAAAAAAATGTACAGTCTCGAAACAGTCGAAGATACCATTCGAATTCCAGCGGAGTATATCGAAAAGGGCAAGTCCCTTTCAGAGCACGTCGACCGTCTTGCAGCAACTGCATTTGAAGGAAAATTCGATGATGATGGCAACTATATCTTGCTCACATTGGATCATGAATTGCAGGGCCGTGGCAGAATCATCCACGGGGATGGCGCGATTTACCAAAAAGTGCGCTTCAAGGCTCTATTATTCACAATGGATGGAAATGAGATTGTCGATGGTGCTGTTAGCGAAGTACACGAGTTTGGTGCATTCGTTCGAATTGGTCCTATGGAAGCCCTTCTGCACAAGAGCCAGATTCTTGATGAGCAGATTGACATCAACGTCGGATTGCGCCGAATTGAAGGTCGTCAATCCGGGAAATATCTCGCTGAAGGAACAGCAGTTCGTGCTCGAATTGTATCCTTGTCATTGAACCCCCACGATCCACGATCCAGTAAGATTGGTTTGACTTGTAAGCAAACTGCTCTTGGTGCTCACGATTGGCTTACCGAGGAGGATTGATTTCCATGGCTACGAAAGACCTTGCTTGCCCAGAATGTCGGCATATTGTTCAAGTTCAGGACGGTAACCCCGGTTGGTGGCTAGTCTCCAACAACGAAATCAAGGCGAAGAACAAGAAGGCACTTTCCATCTTGGCTTTCGCAACAGTAAACGGTCGCGACCCTGATGAAAAGGAGCGAAAGGAGTGGATGAAAGTGAACAAAGAAGACATTGAGAAGGTCAAGGTACCTGAACCCGCATGTCCATTCCACCCTGATACCAAACTTAGTGCAGATTGGCAAGGATTCACAATCTTACTCAACCCCCCTCGGAGTGAAGTTGCTCGCGCTCTAGGGATTGACACGCCTGGAAGTTATGCTCTGAAGGTTAGGCACACATGATGGAGGAATTTGTATGGAAATTATTGAACGAAAGGAAAATCCGATTCTAAATCGTGTTGAATTGTCTTGGCAATGGCGCCACACTGGTGCGCCAACACCCACCCGTGCTGAAATTATTGCTGCCGTGGTAAAAATGGAGCCTGGTGCGACCAAAGACCGCGTTCTGGTCAAGTCGGTCAACACACGTTTTGGCCAACCATTGACCTCAGGGAACGCAGTTGTCTACGGGGATCGAGCCGATCTTGAGAAGGAACCCAAATACATTCTTGCGCGTCACGAAATCTCAGAAACAGACGCTGTTGTGGAAACCCCTGCTGAAGAAGCACCTGCTGAAAATACAGAAGATGCAGAAATTGCTGGAGGTGAGGAGTGATGGGTGACAATCCTAGCGCAACTGCAAAGTGGTCAAAGTACAGTATTGAAGATGGCAAGCTTACACGAAAGCAAGAATTTTGCCCAAAGTGTGGACCTGGTGTATTCATGGGTGTCCATTCCGATCGCAAGACTTGTGGTCGCTGTGGCCACTCAGTGAAAAACGAGTAATTACTCAAAATCACTCGTGCGTCCCACTGGGACTTTGAGTTCATTCAGTAATCTCTTGATGACTCTTCGCTGCCATCCTTTGAATGATTTTCGATCTAAGTGAGCCATTACCATTCCGCCGGGGAACGCACTACGCGTACTAACCACACAAACACGAATTGCATGTTGCCATGGTCCCTCGGGTAGCACTCCCGTATCTGGATCCCATTCTTCATCTTCGGGCTTATCCATTTCAAGTGCATAATTGGCGAGTTGATGCCCTGCCCAACAATCAGTTTTCCTCAATACATCTGTATGTCTAGGAGCATAATGTCCACCTCCAATACCGATCATCACTTTGGCCACAGATTTTTCTTCATTTGAAATTGAATTCCAGTTACCAATACCCCGGCTGCCATCAAGGCCAAGACCAATTTCCATTACATCAGCCCAAACCTCAGCAGCATCAACGCGACCCCAGTGGGTTTCTGATGAACCAATTTCAATGAACATGGTGGGCACCTCAAGGCAGGGCCCATGGTGAGTAGTTTCGATAGTCAACTCAAATTCAGGGGCGAGTCCACGTTGGTGGGCAAATTGACACATCAGCCGATACCAAGACGCAAATCGCGAATTTGGTAGCATTACCTTTCCTTTGACCCCTCCATGCTGAGCCATTTCACCATGGGGGTACTCTCCTGGCACTCCAATGACATGCAGTGTTAGACTTGGTCTTCCACTGGCTGCAAAATGTCTGGAAAGGAAAATCACTTCGTCAATATTCACACCAGATTTTTTCGTAAAACGAGCATCTAAGTCATCTTCCATTAGCAATCGTTTTCCAAACCACCATAGGTAGACACCTTTGATTTCATGCTTCCAAACACGGCCACCTTCAACATCTTCAATCTCAATCCACCCCCCTCTTTTTAACAACGCATCTCCTTGAATTGTCGAAGCAATATCCGGTTCGGATACGATGAGAAGGGTCACCATTGGCCTAGCGAATAGGCCATTACGCTTCAGTATTGGCAGCCAATTCCTTCATGAATCGCGGCGTCTGCCATAAGCCGATGTCGCTGCCAAACACGCCCGTCCCCCCTCGGTTTTTGCTCAGAAATTCTGAGCGAACGGTGCTCATTGGGACCGAGGGCGGTATCTGTTTTCTTCATCCTGAACGCTTGAATTCTCTTGACCCGATGCGCTTTCCATTCCCTGGGAAGATTACTAACGCGGTGCTGATGGATGACGGGCTACTTGCTTTGACTTGGGTGGAGCGTGAAATTTCTCTTGCCAGGTTGGCAGTGTTGGATCTTCATGAACCACTTCAAAATGGAATTGACCTTCCTGTTTTGCGAAAGGCCATCGAAAGTGGAAAAGTCAACCATTATCACGTAGCAGGAGCCGTGTGGTCCCACGTCCTTGATGCCGAACCTCTCGCCCTATGTTCAATTGGTAATGACCTTATTTTTTGTACACATCATCGGGGGATATACCGTGTAACTTCAACATCAGAAGAAGTTTGGCGACGAAGTCCCCTCGAGTGGGATTCCTTGGCACATTTACCAGATGGAGATGTTCTAGTGACATTGATTCCCAAAGGTGATGCAATTTGGGCATTTTCACTTGGAGGCGGATGGTCGGAAATTGATGCCCAAGATGGTACGATTAGGCGACATGGCGCACTTCAACTCAAATTCTCAGTCAATCAAGTTTGGGTTTCTGATTCTGACGAATGGTTATTCGGACTAAGCCATAATCGTATGGCAAAATGGAATCCGGACAGTGAATCACTGCACGTTGAAAATGTGCAGGGTCCAATCCAAGATGCGCGATGTGATGGGGTGAATTGGCTGATTACAGGGTGGAGAGAGGATATTATTTGGGGCCACTCTAAATCGGGTACTACGGATGTTAATTGCTCGACAAGGGCTGAGGTTGGGCATTGCATTTTGGATCGAAATGAAGATGGTTTTTGGGTCTTGGATAATCGTGGTCAGTGGACACCTTTTGCCTCAGGATTGAACTGACGATGCGAAAGTAATCGTCAAAGAGCGCCCTCTTGTCGCGGTGAATGGAGGGTGTGCAATGGGAGTCCTAGGGAGGTTCATGGTCGGCATCACCAAGTGCATGCCACGCATTTTTGTGGCAGGCGTAGCTCGTCGGTATGTTGCAGGTAAAGACATCAAAAGTGCAGTTTCTGTAATGAAAAAACTGAGTGCTGAAGGAGCTTGTTTCACAGTGGATGTTCTAGGTGAAGAAATATCAAATCTAGATGAGGCTCAATTTTTCATCGACGAATATGATCGAGTTCTTGATGCGATTGTCAATAATGGCCTTGACGCTAATTTGAGTATCAAACCTACCGCTTTCGGATTGCTAATTGATGAAGAAAAAGCGTACAGCAATATCGAAAGGTTGCTCCGAAACGCAGCAGAACACGACATCTTTGTTCGGCTAGACATGGAAGATCATCGGGTTACACAGCCGACGATTGACATTGTCCTCGCCATGCACGCGAAGGGCTTACGAAATGTGGGTACGGTATTGCAATCACGCCTTTTCCGCACAACTTCTGACATTGATGCCATATGCGAAAAATTGGGGGGTGATGCCGATTTTAGAATTTGTAAAGGCGTATATTTGGAAGATGAATCAATCTCGCATTCCAAATATCAACCAATCGTTGATGCATTGAACCAACATGTCGACCAAATTCTTGATCATGGTGCCTACGCAGGAATCGCATCCCATGATTGGCCGATTATCGAACATACTTTGGCGGCACTTGAAGCGAGAGGGATGGGTCCAGATAGCGAGGACCCACGGGACGGTTGTGCGGGAAGCCGTCCAGGTAAGGGGCCGGGGTATGAATTCCAAATGCTACTTGGTGTTCGTGGAAACATCCGGCGGCGATTATCAAAAGCAGGACATAGGACTCGAATTTACATCCCCTATGGTGAACGGTGGTACGAATATAGTATGAGGCGTTTAGATGAAAACCCAGATGTGGCATTCCATATTACCAAATCGATTTTTATGCCATGGACCAATCGTCGATGATTAAAGATCGGACAACCTTTGTGCAATGGCACCCATTGCAACTGCGGTTTCTAAACTAGCACCAATTCCTGTTAACTCAAATTGGTCAGGACATCTGTTGAGCAGTTTTTGGGGCAATCCTTGCCGACCAAGACCAATGAACATGCAGATGTCACCGTCATACGTGGCCAAGTCGACAGATCCACCAACTGGCTGGTGCGTGGTAGCGATTGGGTGTCCAACAACTCCATCGAGTGCCTCTTCAATTGACAATAATTGTATGCGGCCTGATGAAAGTAATGATGGCAAATGGTTCACGCCCGCGGTCCCTGACTCTTTTTCTGCCCGTTGACATAATGTCTCAAGGTCTTCTGTTGGCCAATCCACTAGGGCAATATCGAGTCCAAAACCCCAGGCGATACCAGATGCTCGAGCTAAAGCACGTAGATGCGGGGTTCCGATTCCACCATCATAGGTGCCAACCAATGCCATTGTGTGTCCCCGTCTGACCACGTCTTTGCGAGGTGAATCGGTATTTTCGGAAGAGGGCGTTTGCACAGGTGTGAGTTGTTCAGCCCGCTCAGAATCTCCAAGTCTGTCAAACCCCTTCGCGAGATTTTTCCTAATCCGAATTGCAATTTGTGTATCTAGTGACTCAACTTGTAGTGCGGCTTTTTCCAATAATTCTCTTGCAAATTCAGAATCGCCCGCCCTGTCGGCTCTGCCGGCTAGAGTCACAGCATATCGAACTGCATTCTCCTCATCACCTGCTAAATTCCTCACCAAAATGTGAACATCTTCAGATCGGGTTGCATGGCTACACATCGTGCGTACAGTTTCGAATTCTGCTGCAGCGAGGAATGGTAGGGCAAGTTCAAGTGCACTCGGCTCCAAAACGAGATTTGCTTGTACGGTCAGACGGTGTAAGTTATCGAGAAATTTAACGGCCAAATCGGGAGATGCTTCAGTAAGCAACGGTGTGATTTCATTTATCATCTCCAGATCTCCGGTGTTGACAATTGCCTTCATGATTGGTCTGGCGGCTTTTGCCTCCATCCCCTGATTTTCCACGGCCAAGAGGAATAGTTCTGGCAATGTTTGTTTTGGCACCCTATTTGCAATGGATTTCAGTGCATCGACACGGGCTTCGCCTGCGGGCAACCCCCCTGTCATGCCAATGAGATTCTCAATCATTGTTTTGCGGGCTCGGCCACCGGGCCAATTGGCAGTTGATTTTGCAATTATTCCGATACTTTCAGCCAATCTCCATGCCCGTTCTTCTTCAAGCATTGACTCTACAATGATTGGCACCCATTCAACCCTGTCTTCTTCAGCCATGTCCTCTGAGGCACACAATCCGCAGAGTGCTTCGGCCCGGTAAATCCCATCTTGCAAATCCTGTGCTAGGTCGAATAATTCTCGAGACAATCCATTTTTCTTCGCATCACGCACTATACGTCTACATGCGCTAGGATCATGACGTTCATTCATCTCGATCACTACGCCATTTTTCTTGATGCTCTTCACGGCCGGGGAAATTTTGACCCTTCCATCTACCACGCTCAATCTTTCGCTTCTCTATGATTTCTTCACGTGATGGGGGTCGATGAAGGAAAATCCTCTTGATATTGCGCGCCTCCATTTTACCAGTCAAAGTTCGAGCAGTGCCTGAATGAAGTGCCCGAATTCTCCACGTTTCACCACGGTGTTTGACAATGGTTCCACAAGAAAATACCTTTTCGGGCTCTACTTCGATGGTGTCGGAGAAGGATAATTCACCATCGCTGAATGTGCGCTTAATTCTTGCAAGGTCAATGCGAGATGCCCAAACACGTCTTACTTTCCGAGCTGGCAGTGTGCGTGGCTTTTCATCACCATCAGTTTCCAAGCGAGTAATACTCCAGACCAAGCCAAGTGCCTCAAATTCATCATATAGCACAAAAACTTCATCATCATCAACCTCTAATTCATGTGGGAACGAATCGGGCCCATCCGATAGTGTGAAGCGAACCGTAACAGGTTTTGCATTCCGAAAAATCACCGTGTGAACATTACCACAGCCTTCACACCGCAACAAATAATCAATTCCGACATCACCCTTGAGTGTCTTTTCCTTGAGGATTTCATGGCCCTGTCGTGTGTTGCAACCTGGACAACGTGTGACGTTGTCTAGTTCCTCGACATCCTCGTCCATGACATCTCCTCCGGTCCGACCGGCTCGCAGGTGGTATTTCACCACATCCCATGACTCCGAGAATTGAAAACCAATTGCGTACCCGGCGAAATGTGGGGCTAAGTATTGAAGACGCCTTGGCAGCATTGCTGTCCAAGAATCCAGATCAACCAAAGGATGAGCCAGATGTCGCTGCATCGATTGGTGCACAACTTGAGCATATGGAATTGGACTCAATGCCAACGAGTTTGCTGCGGCGAATTCGCGATATCATTGCGCGGGTTCAGCCCAACAGAGTTTGTGAAGTGGGTTCTGGTATCGGTCACTTGAGTGCATGGTTGCTTGATCACTGGTCAAATAATTCGCCACCAGATCATTTTGATATGGTTGAAGCCGGAGGGAAATTCGGAGTCATACTTACCCGCCTTCTTCGACGCTACGATGCGGAAGATTGGGCGCATGTGCGGGTGGGTGAGTATGAATCCTTATGTGCAGAATTGGACAGTTGGCAGGCTGCAAATACAACAACGGATGAGGCGGCCTACACTTCACCGCCGCCACTAAGGGCACCGTATGAAATCATCATTGTCGATGTTGGGAATGTAGGTAAGGTGGCCGCAATAAAACGTTCACTTGACATGTTGGTCCCAGGTGGCCTTATTCTTACATCCGAACCAGAAGTACCTGTAGCCGATGTTGGTGAAATCCCAGAATCCGGTCCAGAAAATCCTGACCAAGCAAGGGTCGCCGCATTCAATGAATGGGCCCAATTTATCACCTCAATTAATCAAACCAACCCTGTTGGTTTTGTTCCTTTATTTGGGGGGACATTGGTGGGTATCATTCAGGCTTAACTTGCCATTGCGAGTAGCGCATCAACTTTCAGTAGCCCATACCCGTAGTAGTTATCGTGTTCTGCCTGGCCAGTTTTCGGCTCCACACTATCCTTGATCCATCCTTTGACATCTTCCACGGTGTTTCTTGAACCGCCAGATGTCCCATTTTGCCCGATATCAGGTCGGTGTTCGAGTAGATGTGCAATCGCGCCACTGACCCAAACAGTTGCTCCACTTGTGCCTGAGCCCCAAGCATAGAGGCTATCTGAATCGATTTGTGCATTCAGAATGGCCAATTTTTCCCCTGGGGCAACAAGTTCGGGTTTCTTGTCAGGATTCAAGCGACCAAATGGGTTCATTGTAGTTGGTGGATTGAATCCATTATTACCTACGGATGAATTGCTCCAAATGGTCCCATCTGTATCGATTGCCCCGACACAGATGACATCTGAGACACTGCCCGGGCTGGCTACATCGCCATCATCATCAGGCCCTCCATCATTGCCTGCGGCTGCAACCACAAAGATACCCTGATCTATCGCATTGTCGACTGAATCCTCTAGCTCATCTGTTTCAATGAAAATCCAGTCTATCCCCTGTGTCCCACCAAGGCTTAGAGAAATGATGTCCACTCCACTATCTGTACACCAATCTACGGCCGCTGCAATATCGGTATCAGACCCAGTTCCCGACTTGGAAATGGCCTTGGCAATGTGTAAATTGACATTGGGTGCAATACCTTGGAGTCGATTTTTCGCAACCAATATGCCGGCCATCGCAGTTCCATGCCCTTGGTCATCGTAAGGTTCTCCTCTGTTGGCAACAAAATCTTTCCATCCTGCAAGTTGAAGGTGTGCTAAATCTGGGTGGCTGATGTCAATGCCTGTGTCGACGATGCAAACATCCACTCCGTTTCCGCTCGTTGTGACATTGTCAAAACCGGATAATAGCTTGAATTCTTCATGCCTTTGTGCTAGTTCAGGTGTGTATGGGTCCAATAGTCCCCGTTCTAAGAA
>Ga0066836_10002232_pt1 | contig 10328 bp, 8 predicted proteins | sample ETNtaG_18_FD_71568 | JGI IMG/M metagenome (GOLD analysis project Ga0066836, IMG submission 71568) | Marine microbial and viral communities from oxygen minimum zone, Eastern Pacific Ocean - ETNP201302SV91 | ecosystem: Environmental > Aquatic > Marine > Oceanic | place: Pacific Ocean: Eastern...
GATGTCACTGTGAACGCTTTGTTGGAAACAGGTTGGGTTCCAGATGTGGGCATTGTCGATGGTCTCACCAAGCGTACTGAGTGGGATGGTGAATTGGACACTTCGTCTTTTGTGGGTCAACTTACATGTGAAAATCCGGCAGGCCAACTCACCCCCGATTTACTAGAATGTGCAGATTTAGCACTTGAGTTTGCATTTTCAGAGGAAGGCGGTCCCATTTTACTCGAGGTCGAAGGAGAGGAAGATCTTGCACCAATTCTCATCCATCTTCTTGCTCCACTCGGCACAGTTGTACTGTATGGACAACCCTCAGCAGGTGTTGTTCTCCGGGTCACAGATGAGTCCACAAAGGCACGCTGTAGAGCTTTACTGAATACATTTGAAGTCAGGTGAATACATGTCCGAAGGGCCTTTGATTAGCCTTACCGTTTGCATGCGAGATGCAGAACACTGGGTGGATCATTGTCTTGAATCCTTGGTGAAACAAACTTATCGCCCATTGGAAATCATTGCTGTTGATGATGGTTCCTCCGATGATGGGTTTGCAAAATTAAAGGCATGGGAGGGTGAACATAATGGTATTCCAGTCCGCATTCTAAAACAGCCACCGATCGGATTGTCTGCGGGTCGAAATCTCGCACTTGAACATTCGGTGGGTGAATGGGTTGCGATTACAGATATTGATTGCCGACCAGATCCTTATTGGATTTCAGAAATGTATTTCGTGAGTGAGGGTTTGGAGAATGAACAGGTTCTCGCAGTCACAGGCCGTACAATCTTTGACGAAGGAGATACAGTGACAAGCCGCCTTCGTGCACGTTCAATCGCTCGAAAATATACCAGCCGACCTCGCCTCACAAGCCTTGCTAATGGTCCGTGTTCTATGTTTGAACGCAAGGCCTTGATCAGTGTTGGTGGTTTTAATCCAGAATGGTATCATGCTGAGGACATGGAGGTGAGTTTGCGTTTGCTTCAGATTGGAGGTTCCATCGTACACGCACCTGCTGCTGTTGTTCATCATGTTGCAGAATCATCATTACGTCTATTTTTGTTCAAACGTTGCCGGGATGCAAGAGCCCATATGCGAATTCGTAGACACTTCGGCCGTCACGGGGTTCGTAAACCAAATGGCTACACCCATTTACATGATTTTGTGAGTGATGCCAAAGAAGTTGTATGGATGCTTCCAATTGCAATTCTCGGATTGGGATTTGCTGTTGCACTTTTGTTTTCATTGCCATACCAGAATAACTTGTGGTGGGTTGCTGCCTCAACTGCAGGCATCTGGATTTTGTTATACATGTCTCGTTGGCATCAATTGTTGTGGAGTGGCGCACTTTGGATTGGCGCTGGCCTTGGAATGATTGATGCCATTCTGGGGCGGCACGGTCATCGGCGTATTCTGCAAAGGGAAGAATGATCATTCTTCCATTTCAGCTTTGGCTGCAAACATCAATGCGCCACCAAACCCAAGCAATGCGGCAGTGACTGAGTAGACTCCAACATCAACCCAATTCCAATGCACGATGCTCTGATAGATGTAGAAACCAAGACCTACGACAATGCACCACATAGCAACAGTCATCTTTCCGCCTGCTTCCTTGGTCGACATGAGACTAAGCCAAGAATCACACGTAACTATGCCTTTAATCCAGGCGACAATACCACCCTCTGTTGATTTTTGTAGGCGCAGTCCACCCCATGCCATTAAGCCCAATGAAAGAAGCATGAAAACGGAATCACTTGCAGGTCGGTAAACCATATCTGATGTGAAAAGTTCAGGATACAGTTGTCCAACGCTTAGATAGGCCGCCCAAACGACCTTGAGTTTGTTCTCAGCAGTGCCTCCAATACCACACATGATGTTCAGAATTCCTAGTACAGTAGCCCAAAGGCCAAGGGCAAAGGCAAGTGAGGCGAGTGTGCGACCTTCATGGCCATCATCTGCAGTCATCGGCACGGCGACCGATGTCCTCGTCATAACCGTTGCCCGCAGAACACAGCCTGCAAAAGGCGCCTCTAGAGTTTGTTTTGCAAGCGATAACGAGCCCCAACAACAACATCCATCACAGGTTCAGCTGAACGCATCACCTTCAGGGCATCAAAAGCAGGTGGTAAACAGGAATTGATCCGCTTGGACATTCCGTGTCGACCACGGCTGGTTGTCTTTGCAGTGATAATACCGGCCATATCCAAACCGCGAATTAGTGATGAAACTCGGCGGCTGGTCAAAGGGCGCTCTCCTGCATTTTCACAGGCCATTTCGTAGGTCCCATAGACCTCTCCAGTCGAGATGTTAGTCAATCCATTCCGTTCATTGATTAATATTGAAAACAAGACCAATTTCTGTTGCAGAGGCAAGTCTTGAATTGTGGGTGTAATCTGATCAAATTCCAATTGATTTTGAGCCTGCCTCACATGACTGGTTCTGACAACATCTACTTCATTTTGTTCTGCTTGTTGAACTGAAATCCGTAGTAAATCAAGAGCTCTTCTTGCATCCCCATCTTCTTTGGCAGCCAGTGCAGCACACAGGGGGATTACAGCGTCATCCAATGCACCTTCCTTGACACCTTTATTCGCTCGTGGTTTCAGCACATCTTCTAATTGAGTCGCATTGTATGGTGCAAAGACAACATCAATGGGTGCGAGTCTAGATTGAACTCTTGGGTCAAGCATTTCTGTGAATGCGAGGTCATTGCTAATTCCAATAACACAGCAGAACGCCCCATCATTGAGTAAACCGATATTCAAACTGGTTAAACTGTAGAGTAAATCGTCACCTTCCGAACCTTTTCGCACCAAGTGATCAATTTCGTCTAGAACAACCACATGTACACCTGCGCGCGCTTGCATACGCGCGCGAACGCGGTCGAATACTTTGTCAGCAGGCCACCCTGTGAAAGGAATCGCTTCATCACCTTCACCAGCCAACCTGTTACCAATTTCTGCGAGGACTCTATATTTCGTATCGATATTTCTACAGTTAATTTCCACAGTACTGATCTTGCATCCTTCTGCAGCCCCCTTCGATTCCAAATCACGACAAACAAATCGGGTGACTGCAGTTTTTCCTGAACCAGGTCTGCCGTACAAATTCATGTTCGATGGTGCGTGCCCTCTCAACGCTTCTACAAGGTTATTGACCAGTGCCGAAATCTCATCACGTCGGTGAGGCAAATTTTGGGGATTGAATGCGTGACCGAGTGCACGCCTATCACGGAAGAGACTCTTCACATGCAGAAGATTATCGAAAAGATTTCGACTCATTTTTTAACACTTCCACATTTCCTGTTAGCCAGACCTTGTGAACCAACACTTAGTCATCAGAAGGCAACAGGGTTTTTCCCGAGCCACATTGGACATTTAACATTGCTTGCGTTCCTTGTTGGAATCGTTGCGTTTATCGTTAATAACGCCCTTCCTTTTCTTTACCCATAAATGAACCCCATTCGACGAAATTAACAAATTAATGCCCTTCAATCCCCCGATTCAGGCGCAACTAGAATTGATGTTGACACTGTGGGAATGACGTGATTCCTTCATGCTCGGATCCTGTTTTTCTAGAGGTGACACCGGGACCAAAATTTTCATTCCAAAATTTTCACCTTTCTAACTCAATTTGGTAATTTCCCAATTGGAAACCATTGGGAATGTGAGATTTAGGTCCCTATTTTATCTCAAAAGTATGTTAATTCCCACCAAAATATAGTTACAAATCAATAAGTATACTGACTTCCATCTTCAACTTCAATGACATTGCTGGGTAACTCTGAAGTCTCTCCACTTTCAGAAAAGTTATGTGTTGCCAAGAAGATTGTGTCCGGATTTTCTAGTGCCAAAGCAGTCAAACGAGAAGGGGTGTAATGATAGGGGCTATCGACATAATCAGGAATTCCAAGCTCAATAATCATCACATCGGCTTCAGTAGCCAATCTCTCGATATTCTCACACGGACCTGAATCACCACAGTGGACGAGAATGAACCCGTTCTTCTCAAACCGATACCCATGTGGTTCTGTTGCAGGATTGTGACAGACTTCAAAGCGCTCAAATTTCCACCCCTGAGTATCTCCATTGGTAGAGTTGTGTGAGACCCAAGACAAGTCATTCAATGATTCTGGATAGGCCAATTGACAGAGTTTCATGAGCCTCTTTTCACCACCTAAATGAGCATGAATCCTCAATTCATTCTGGCCTTCACGATCTGATATCCATTTCCGTTCTAGAAGGAAAAACGGAAGCCCAAATGTATGATCTCCATGCCAGTGGGTGATGAATAAATCCGTAATATCAGCGGGGGAAATCCCCTGTTGACGAAGTTGGGGGACTACTGTTGGTGGGGCGTCAACAAGTATTGTTCCATCGATAAGTACCAGAGAATGAAGACGGCCATTTGGGCAGAATGCATTTCCAGTTCCGAGAAAGGATATCTCTACCATAGGCTCCCCTCAAATTCGCGCAACGATTGTCACAGGTCAAGTTTGCGCTTTGCTTTTCCCAACTCCAACGAACCAATATAGTGCGTGATTCTTGATTGCTAGGGCCTGACCCCGTTGCTTGAAATATGAAAGACGAGGCGCTCACAACATCCCCTTTGGATTCGGGTAATTACTCGAGGTGATACATTGTCAGAATGGAGTGCAAAGAACCCCTATGATTCTACAGTAACGGTGAACTATGTCCTGAATGGGAAGGATTCACGAAAGGAAACTCGTCATGTTGTATTCGATTTGGGTGATTCTGGCTTAGAATACAAAGCTGGTGACGCACTGGGTGTCATCCCTGTGACATCGAGTGAATTGGTCGAAGATGTGTTGGTGGCACTGGGCGCCGATTCCGATGAAATTGTAGAGACACATGCTGGAGAAATGACTCTCAAAGAAGCACTTTCCAATTGCTATGAAATCCACCAAGCAAATCGGAAATTTGTAACCAGTATTGGAAATAAATTCGAAGCCACTGGCGGTCCCTCTGAAATTCGAATTGTCAAGCGAGTCCGTACGTCTGTTGAATCAGGCCAATCAACAATGCATTGGTCATGGTCTGGTCAAGATGATGATTATCCCGAAGGTTTCAGTTCTGGTGGGAACAGTATTGACCCCGCATTCGATTTGTGGAAAGACTTGACTTCTGATGAGAAGGCCATGGGTGATTATCTCTGGGGGCGGGATTACATTGATGTCCTCAACGATTTTGGGCACCTTGGATTTTCAGGTCAGGAATTTGTCAATCAAATTGACCGATTGAAACCTCGCCTTTACTCCATCGCCTCCTCTCCCGATTTTGAACCAGGGACTGTACATCTGACAATCGGCATTGTTCGGTACGAGGGTCAAGGTCGAGCCAAGACTGGTTTGACCACCGGATATATTGCAGATAGAGTTCCTTCTGGAACTGACAACGTTCGTGTCTTCATGTCACCTACAAGATCATTCGTTCTCCCTGAGGATGGTGAGAAAGATATCATCATGGTTGGCCCCGGTACAGGAATTGCTCCATTCAGGGCATTTATTCAACAGAGAAAGGCGGACAAGGCAAAGGGTCGTAATTGGTTATTCTTTGGCGATTGGACTGAAGAAGGTGAGTATCTTTACAGAGATGAAATAACTGAATATGTAGAAGATGGTACAATTGACAAACTCGATTTGGCTTGGTCAAGAGAAGGGCCTGAGAAGGTCTACGTGCAACACTTAATGGCGTCTCACGGTGAAGAAATTTGGAACTGGATTAACAATGGTGGTTATTTCTATGTTTGTGGAGATAAAAATTACATGGCAAAGGATGTCCATACAACTCTCATCAACATATGTTCAGAGTACGGTGGGTACTCGGAAGAAGATGCCAAATCATTTGTCGAGCAGACACTGATGAAGGAAGAGAAACGCTACTTGCGTGACGTCTACTGATACAATCCGCCCTAAGGGCGGATGCGGCACCCCTTTGAACCGGTCGCGAATGCCAACATCCATGTTCAAGCGTGTCTTGATTGCCAATCGCGGTGAGATTGCGCTCCGAATTAGTCGGGCTCTTCGCGAACTTGGCGTTGAGGTTTGTATTGTCCATGGCAGAGAAGATCGCCTTTCCCTCCCAGTTCGGTTTTCTGATTATGCAATCCCTCTCTATCGTTCTAACCCACTTGATTCATACCTGGATTATGAAGCTATAATTCAGGCCGCGAAGGATGTTGGAGCCGAAGCCATCCACCCGGGCTACGGTTTTCTTGCAGAAAATGCAGATTTTGTCAGGCGTTGTCAGGAAGAGGACATCACATTCATTGGTCCAAGCGCTGAAGTCATCTCATTATTGGGGGATAAAATTGAGGCTAGAAAGGCGATGGAGGTTGCTGGACTTCCCGTTGCCAAGGGCAGCGATGAAGCAATTGACAACGCGAGTGTTGCAACTCAATTGGCAACAGAGATTGGCTATCCAGTGATTATCAAAGCGGCTGCAGGGGGTGGGGGTATTGGAATGCAAATAGTCCACCACGAAAGTGAATTTGAGTCAGCCCTAAATCTCTGTCAATCTCGGGCGAAATCTGCATTTGGTGACAATCGAGTATTTGTCGAGAAATACATTGAAGGAGCACAACATATTGAGTTTCAAGTCCTCGCCGATGGTGTGGACGCAGTGCATTTTGGTGAGCGCTTTTGCTCGATTCAAAGAAGGCATCAAAAGTTGCTTGAAGAGGGCCCATGGCTGACAGATGAAATTCGTGAAAAAATTGGTTCTAAGGTTTGCGAGGGCGCCCGTGCAGTTGGTTATCGAGGCTTGGCCACATTTGAATTTCTGCGTGACAAAAACGGTGAATTTTACTTTCTTGAAGTCAACCCCCGTGTCCAGGTTGAACATACCATTACCGAAATGATTACTGGGGTTGATTTGGTAAAATTAGGTATACGTATTGCTGCAGGCGAATCACTTCCACTGCGCCAAGATGAAATACAATTTTCTGGGCACTCAATTCAGTGCAGGCTCAATGCGGAAGACCCTCGAAACTTTGTTCCATCACCAGGGAAATTGTGGGATTGTCATTTCCCCGGGGGCCGAGGTGTGAGGGTGGATACACACGCCCATATCGGTTACGAAATGCCAGGTTGTTTCGACTCCCTTTTGGCCAAACTCATCGTGTGGGGCCAAAATCGTGAAGAAGCCATTGCGAAGATGAAAGGGGCTCTCAAAGAAACGACTCTCATTGGTGTTGAAACAGTTATACCGTTACACCAAGCCATCCTCGACGAACCTGATTTCATTGATCGTGATATCACGATTCAATACCTCGAAAACCATCCTAATCTACTCGGGTGATATCATGAACATTGTGATTGTTGGTAGTCTTGCATACGACGACCTTGAAACCGAGGCTGGCACAGTCACAAATTCATTGGGTGGTTCAGGAACATTTGCAGGCATTGCTGCGGCTTTCCATGCGAATCGAAGATTTGAATCCAGTGAGATATTACCAGTTGGTATTGTGTGTGCAATCGGCGATGATTTCAGTGGATCTGATACTGAGTTGCTTCGTCAAGCAGGCCTCAATCTCGATGGTGTGGAAACCATCGAGGGTGGCCGAACATTCCGTTGGCGTGGTCGATACGAAGGCGACATGGGTCAAGCAATTACCATTGAAACACAGCAAAACGTATTGAAGGATTACGAGCCAAAAATTCCTGTTGCTTGGTGGTCACCTCGCGTTCTATTCTTGGCAAACAATCATCCTTCAATTCAATCCCAAGTTCTTGATCAATGTGAAGGGGCGAAATTCACTGCATTGGATTCGATGAACTTGTGGATCGACATTGCCTTTGACGAACTCTCGAGTGTACTAAGGCGTGTTGATTTGGCTATCCTCAATGACATGGAGGTTCGAATGATTGCTAAGGATGAGAATCTAATTCGAGCTGGTGAATCAATTCGTTCAGGTCAGGCCCTATACGGTGGGCAAGAGGGAGGAAATGGACCTTCAATCCTCATTATCAAGAAGGGTGAACATGGCAGTGTTGCTTTGACCGAAAATGGTTTGCTAACTTTACCCGCTTTCCCAACTTCCGAGATTATTGATCCAACAGGTTGTGGAGATTCATTTGCTGGAACATTATTGACATTATTATCAGACTCGGAAAATTTGATCCCAACAAGTGAAGAATTACACAGTGCAATGGTACATGCAACCGTCACAGCGTCTTTCACAATTTCTGATTTTGGTATAGAAGGGCTCTTGGATTTAGATCGGGGTGAATATCATGCGAGGCTGGACTCATACAGGCGTATGGTTGGATTGATCTAATCATCCAAGTCTAGAGATTCCATGATGCCCAGGGGCTTCTTTTGGAGGTGAAGTACTCGCGAGTTGATCAAACGAAAGTTGCTTTGTATCTGCCGCTTTTAGCAGGTTGGCGATGGGTTCTAAATCGCCGCTTTCAGAGAGTCGTTCAATCAGCGCATTTGTTTCATCTGCTGCAAGTGTTCCCCCTGCGGATTTTGAAAGTGTTCTGATACGTTCTGCAACTTCAGCTTGGTGGTCTTGGTCGGCTCTAAGACGCAATATTTGTCCTGAACGAAGTGCGACTTCCTGAAATTTCCCGTCCTCAAACCCATCCTCATCGCCGTAGATTTCTGCATAATTATCCCCTTCTATTTTGACTGGACGGACCAGTTTCCGAGTGGGTGTTTTCGATTGAGTTCGAATCAAAGCATTGAATCCACGCTTGGCGAGCTGGGAAAACCTTCCTTGCTTCGGTGCTGCACTACGCAATCTCCGTTTTGGTGAATTTCGTAACAATGCTCCAAGGGCGGGAAATTCTTGCAAAGTGTTAGTTTCAGTTGTTTGGGTTTCAGGTTCAGGGGCAGCAGTTACTGCGATTCTGGCTGCAGCAACAACACCGGGTGTACATTCATCACGAAGTGCGTGGAGTGTTGGTTCAGGAAGTGTTGTGGCCAGAGCATTCGAGGTGGGGGCCGCATCTCTAATCGCTTGGCCCGACCATGTTGGTGCAGGTTCTGGCTGTGGAATGGGTTGCTGGGTGGGTGTTGGTGCGGGGGTGTCAAACATATTTCCGAAAATTCCCGAATCAGTGGTTTGTGAAGGGGGATCGTCAAACATAGATCCTGAGAAAAACATCCCACCTTCTTCTTTGGCCTCGGAAAGGGCGGTTTGAATTCGAGTCCCTGGGCTTGCATCTTTTTCAGAGTACCATTGTGGTTCTCCACGACCCCACGCGCGCTCGTATGCAGAATCAGTGTCAGTCTGCTTCACTGGACTTTCTGTTGAAGGTTGTTCCCATGGTCGAGACCAAGTGTCCAATTTTTGCTGCTGTTGTTGCTGCTGTTGCCATTCGTCACTTTCCGAACGAACTTCATGTAATGAATTCCGTGCACGATCAAGTAGACCACGACCAGCATGATCTGCTGCACTTTCGGAGGAAAACGCTTCTGCCGTGGTGTATGCATCCGTTGTGGGAAGTGTTTCTGCAGGCATTGGTTCTGGTATTTCCCCAGCATTACCATGGTACATTGCCTTCAACGCTTGTTCCAAATCAGCTTCATCGAACACTCCAACTTCGGGAAGGAGGAAGGCCTCATCCACTTCTTCTGCTTGAAGCGCTGCTGATTCTACTTTCACCGCCTGTAACGGAGAAATAGTGGGGAAGTTTGGATTGATTTGGACATTGTCTAAACCCTCTCTAGCCTCATCCATCGTTTTTCCATCACAGAGGCGATTGATCATCATCTGTGTTCGTAGCAAGAGACTGTCGGGCCCATGTAACATGTGCCTGTCTCCCTGTTTGGTGTCAATACAGAGGGTGGGTTTACGCCCGATTATCCATGCGAAAATTGTGCTGGCACCCAATAATAGTGCGTAAATCTGAATGGATCCTGTAAAAACCCGTGCGGCGAGTATGAGTGTGATGATTCCCATCCAAGTGAAGCCTTGTGGAATCACCGGTGTATGGTGATGGCGAACCCGATGAATTGTGTCGATATCAACTCGTAATCCTTTGCCATCTCGGCGTTCGAGTAGCAATGATTTTTCATTCAAGATCCCCTTGATTGCTCCGCCTACTCCGGCCAGCCTGAACGAGGTGAGAATTTCAGTCCCACGCTGCTCAGGCTGAACCCCAAAGGGTTCTCCCTGTTGATGCATCCCAGAACGTCAGCGTAACCTGCTGCTTATACAGTTTATTGGCAATCATCACCACAAGACCCACAGTTTAGGGGTCTTATTCTCACGCGGGCGTGATACCTTCAGCCACACCCATAATCCGCATATTCCCTGCGTCTAATTGTGCGATAATCACGGGTGCAGCCTCGCGATTTTGTATCCAAAG
>Ga0066836_10002233_pt1 | contig 10327 bp, 9 predicted proteins | sample ETNtaG_18_FD_71568 | JGI IMG/M metagenome (GOLD analysis project Ga0066836, IMG submission 71568) | Marine microbial and viral communities from oxygen minimum zone, Eastern Pacific Ocean - ETNP201302SV91 | ecosystem: Environmental > Aquatic > Marine > Oceanic | place: Pacific Ocean: Eastern...
AAGTGATAAATGATTGTGCAAAAAAATATAATATAGTCATTCGTAATTCTGCTCTTAAAAGTGCAAAAATTAATAAAAAGGATTTAAATCCATCAATTGAAGTTGTTGAATGGCTTGATGTAGAAGAAAAACACTCCAATATAGAAGGAATTTTAATTGCTACAGATGATGACCTAAGAGGATCAGGATGGTTTAATGAAGCCATATCAAGAGGTTTGTGCATTTTCTTTATATATAAAAATATGAGTAATATTTTTGCAAGTACATTTCCAAACTATAATTATAGCGTAATTAAAAATGCAGAGGATATTGAAAAAGGAATAAGTGCATTTGCAAAATTTTCAGAAAAAGATATTAATAATTTGATTATTAATTATAATAATAAATTTTCAGATAGATATGAATCTGTTAAAAACAGTATTTTCATAAATAGTTAATAGTAAAAAATTTTAAATAGAATTTTCATTATGGTTGCCTTAAAAACATTAAATTTTTTATTTAAATAATTATTCCATTTTTCTGAAACATTTTTAAAATCTTCAATACCGGTCATATTAAACAATATATGAAGTTGCACTATATGAAGTTTGTGATAAAAAATTGATGCTCTCATTTTAATTTTTAAATTTGATAATTCATACAAAGACCAATAGCCGATATCATATTTTTCAACATTATTCAATACTGTTTTAATATATCTATTAAATAATTTTTTTACTGAGTCATCTTTTGTAAGTAACCAATAATCATATACTCCCCAAAGCCCCCATATAAATCCATTCAGTATGTGTGTAGGAGATTTTTTCATAATGTATTCTTCTATCCATACATTGTCATCTTTGTCTGTAAATGTTACTCCTCCTTTGCTTGTATCAATAAGAAATGATTGATAAGCTTTTTTTGCAGATTCCAAATATTTTTGATTTTGTGAAATTTGATAAGCTCTAACAAGTACAGAAAGACCTTGTCCTTGAGCTAGTCCAGAATGCCAGGGGTTAATGAGGTTTTCTTTATAAACCCAATTAAAATGATGCTGCCACACATATATATTTTCATTATTAAGATTAAGATTATTATGTAACCAATCCGCACCTTTAATGAATTTTTTATAACAATCTTGAGAATTATTTTTTTTCCATAAATTATAATTACCTAATGACCATTGAGCGATTGCAATAGGATTGTACTGTATACCAATATCGCCTTGATAGTTTAATTGTGGAATACCTTTTTTGTCATAGCTACCTTGATATTCTGCCTTACGATGGAAGCTCATATAATATTGATCTAATTCATCATATTTTGCTAAGTCATTGACTGTTGGTTCTCCATGCCAAAAAGAAAGATTGCTTTTTCCTCCAAGGATATATGTCAAAAAAATTCTTTGCCAATATCTTAGTCTATTAGTCATTCAACTTTGGAGCTTTAGATAAAATTTCATCTCTATAACAATCTAAAATATCTAAAACATCTCCTTTGGACATTTCCTGTAACTTAATAGAAACATATGTTGAGAAACACATATCATAAATTTCACTTTCTGTTGAAAATTTATTATTTCTTACATTGCGAAAGAAGGTAGCAATAGCCTCATTATGCCCCTTACCTTTTTTTGTTGAAATAAAATTAAAAATCTCTCCACTAGAGAATTTTTTCCAGTTGTTGTTAGTGTATGTTGATTCAGATAATTTTACGACAATTTTTTCTTTCGGGAGGCTTGCAGGTAAATTATGTGTATAATTTATATCTACCTTTGATCCGTCTTCAAAAGTTAAAATATAATTTCCTGTATCTTGGTAATATCTATCTCTATTTATACACTCTACATGAGTTAGTTTTGTATGACCTACTAAAGTTAATGCAAGATCTATAAAATGACAGCATTCGCCTATAATTCTTCCACCACAAGTATTTTCATCTAAAAGCCAATGCTCTAATGGAAGCTTTCCTGCATTAACTGTCATAGAAATAGTTGTTTTTCTAGAATTAATTTTACTTTTCATGAAATTTGTCCAAGGGGCTGAAGACCGATTATATCCAATGGCATAAATTAGTTTATTAGATAGCATTTCTCTTTGTATATCTATTAATTCTTTATTTGAAATAACCAATGGTTTTTCTACCCATACTGGTAAAGACAATTTAATTGCTTGTTTTAAAAAATTAAAATGAGTCTCATGGGGGGTTGTAATACAAACTGCATCGATATTTTTATAGAAGTCTAATTGATTAGTAGTTATTTGACTTATATTAAATCTTTGTCTTGCTACGTATAATGACAAACCCTCTCTGCCTAATAACGACGATAAATAACCTTCTTTAGTCCTATTTATAGTAGGTATAAGGGTAGACATAGCAAAATTGCCTGTTCCAATTAATCCAACTCTTAACTTATCCAAAGATTTATTCTCTTTGCTATCTGAAAATGTGTGAACAGGATTATGATTATTATTTTCATATTTAATTAATTTGGAAAAAAATAGAGATTCGTCTGGAAAAGAGTATATATTATCTGAATCATCGAAAGAAATTTCTTCGGAAATCAAATCAAGTACACTAATTTTTTTTGATGAAAGCAATTCAAAGAAATAATCTATATTTTCGTGTGAACTTCCTTTGCCTCGATGATTTTTATCACCACTTGAATTTGATACAACCAATTCAATTTGTTTCTTAAAAAACCTGTCTCTAATTAAATTTAAGCCCACTAAGCCAGATGATACAATTTTACCTTTTCTTCTTGTATATGATGTTGCTTCATTAATAATCTGATGGGAAAGGGATGAGGCAGCTACTATTGTACAATCTACTCCCTTGCCTTTTGTATAATTTAAAATTACCTCTGTAATATTATTTCTATGAATACCTTTTGCGCCATATTTCACTGCAAGATCAACTTTTTTTGTATCTATATCATAAACTATACATTGATATCCTAATGCATTAAGTATTCTGAATGTTACTTGTCCAAGTAGGCCTAAACCAATTATAGCAATAAATTTTGATCTTTCAGGAACGCATTTAACGCTTTGCATTGCAATGCCACCTATAGCTCCAAAACTTGCAGATTTATTATCTACATTTTCTGGAATTTTAACACACATATTATAATCAACTAGAGCTTCTTCTTGATGAAATGAATTTGTGAAAACTCTCGTACCTTTTGACAAATTGTAATTTTCATTTTTATGAGAAATCGTTCCAACTGCAGCATAACCCATTACCATTGGATAGTATAATTTATTTTTTATTGCTTTATATGTATCAGTTATACCGCTTGATTTTATTTTATTAATTACATCTTTAATTCTGTCTGGCTGTTGCCTTGCTTTATTTAACCAACCAGCTTTTCCAAAATTTACAATTAAGGATTCCGTACCGGTGCTTATAAGTGAGCAATCATTTATTACCCTTATTTTTTTGGAGTCAATTGATGGAGAAGGGACCTCTAGGATATCGGTTTTCCCTGTTTTTAAGTTTTGAGTTAATACTTTCATTTAAGAACGATTTATTTTCATATAGTTTTTAATTAATTCCATTTTCTCTTTATCGTTAGGGTAATTTATTAATACAGCTTTATATTTACCTTTAAAAACAAATATACTACCAGCTGCTGCACCAACAATAGTATATTTTTTGATTAATTCTCCAATATCGTCGAGGCTGCCAGCTCCACCTAAAACGGTTAAAGGAAGGGTTGTAATTTTTCTTACTTGATCTATAATTTTCAAATCATATCCCTTCATAGTTCCATCTCTATCTATCGAATTAATAACTATTTCACCAACACCCATTTTTTTTATGTTATTTATAAATTTTAAAGGATTAAGACCTGTCTTTCTAGTCCCATTATGACTGTATATTTCATAGTTACCACTTAAGTATTTTTTTCTTACATCTAAAACTACGACAACACTTTGACTGCCGACAGATTCTGCTAATTCTGTTATAATTGTAGGATTTTTAATTGCTGCAGAGCTTATAGCTACTTTCTCAACACCCAAACTAAATATCTTTTTGGCCTGATCAACATTATCAATTCCTCCCCCGTAGCATAGAGGCATTCTAGATTCAATAGCTAATTTTTCTATCAAAGAATAATTAGGTTCTAACTTCTTTACTGACGCATCAATGTCAGTAATTATTAATTCATCCACAGATTTTTCATTAAAAATTTTGACTGCATTCAAAGGATCTCCAACATATTTTGGATTTTTAAAATTAACTGTTTTAACGAGTCCTTTATTATGAATCAATAAATTGGGGATTATTCTTGGATGTAACATTTTATAATTGTGAAAAATTATACAACAATTTCTCTCCATTTTTAAGACTTTTTTCAGGGTGAAATTGTACACCATAAATATTATTCAATTTTGCTGCACATGTAAAATTAACTCCATAGTGAGTTTGTGCTATAATGTCGTTTTGATTATCACAATCAAAATAGTAAGAGTGCAAAAAATAAAATCTATCCTTGCTATTTAAATTTTTAAACAATAGTTCATTATTAGATTTTATTTCAATAGTATTCCATCCCATATGAGGTAGTTTTGTCGCATGCATGATATTAGAAGTATCAAAAATTTTAATATCTGCATCAATCCAGCCTAAACCTTTTTCTTTACCTTCATTGCTTGAACGTCCTAACATTTGCAATCCTACACAAACACCTAATATTGGGGTATGTTCATTCAAAACCATATCTTGTACAGGGTTTCTTAATCCAGATTGGTTAAATTTAATCATCGCATCATCAAATGCTCCTACACCAGGCAAAATTATTTTTTCTACATCTTTAAGTTCGTTGCTTGTAGTAATAATTTTATGAGAGACATCTAAAGATTTATAAATATTAGAGAATGCTCTTATATTACCTAAACCGTAATCAAGAATCCCAATCATCTTTTTCCACCTTTTTCTATTCCTAATAATCTCATTCCTAATGCACCAATATGATATATGCTCTCTTGCGATTTATAATCTTTATATGTTTTTTTTGGCATATCCATATATTGTTGTAATTCATCAACAGAGATAGATAGTTTGTTGCTCACGTATTCAAAGTCATTCTTTATGCTGTCTTTATCATATGGCAATTCCTTTAATTTATTCAATGCTTCATCTCTAGTCATTTGATTTGTAACTATTAAGCTTGAATATTGAACTTTTCTTGTGTCATAGCCAAATCGTTTTGGAAGCCAATAGCTTTCATAAAAACGTGTAAAACGAGACTCAAAATGCTTTTGTGGATATTCTTGATATCCAAATTTATCTACGAGAAGATTCATAGCATCTTCTTTGATATATGGAATATAGTCTAAAGGTCTAATGGTTTTTATTCTCTTGAAATATGGAAGATAAATTTTATGCCACAAAATATTAGTAATCGGAAAATTATTTAATGAAACAGTCCCAAATTGTCGATGAATATCCCTAAGTTGAATTGAATCAGACTGATAATACATCCATTCTAAGGGATTTCTAATGCATTCAGTAGAATAATTTCCACCGGTTAGTATTGTTTTTATTTTATGTTTTGAAGCAAATTTATACATAGTAGCAAAAAAAGAATGATCTTGCGGAGAATCAATGTGAGACACCCCAGATTTAAAGTATGATAATTGCAAATCTTTCATTTCCTCCCAGTCAATGACTTCGGTATATAAATCAAGACCTAATCCATCAACTAATCTTTCAATATTATTAACAGCAATCTGAGAGTTCCATCCAGCGTCAACATGAAAAACTAGTGGACGTAAATCATATTTCTCTTTCATCATATATAGTAAATAGGAGCTATCAATCCCGCCACTCATTCCCATAATACAATCAAAATCTTTATTTTTGCCTTCCTTTTTAATTTTGGCAACTATTTTAAGGAGTTTATTATGACCTTTTTCTCCAGTATCCCATTTTGTTTTGATATCTTTATAAAAGGTTTGGCAATGATCGCATATTCCTTCATTATTAAAAGTAATTTTTGAATCAGTTGTGTCCATGACACAATTTTTACAAATTTGATATTTCATCATCTGTTAATTAGTTTCAAATTTTCTAATTCTTTATTGACTCTATTTGACTGCACATATAGAAAATCTGCTAAACCATCAAAATCATAACAAAGATATCCATTTTCTCTTAATAGAGCATCTACCTCACTATAATCTGACTGAGCCTTCCTAGATGGAACATTAAAACCGTCAAATTCGACAGCAATTTGAGTTGGATAAATTTCATTTTTCATCATATCTTTTAATACTTCTACCTCAGCACCCTCTATATCTATTTTTAATAAATCCAACTCATCAAAGCTATATTTATCAATGAGCATTTTCAAAGTAATTGAATCAACTTCAATATGCTCATACTCTGTACTGAGAGAATAATTATTCTGGAAATTAGTTATCGAATATGATACATGCTCAGGGTTCTTGGGAGCAAAAAAGTTTAACTTCGATACAGTAGTCCAAAGTGCAAATTTTTCCAGCAATAATTGATTTTCCTTAACATTTGATAAATCATACGCTTCAATATTTTGTACTCCATGATCTTTGTAAAATTTTTCTGATCCAACTCTAATGCGCTTTATGATATAATCGTAGTGTGCAATAGCTCTAGGTGTTGGATCTACAATAATAACTTGTGAATTATACCTAGCAGCAAATTCAACATCAAATGAGGCATCTTCTCCTAATCCACAGCTTATAATTTTGGCACCATAAAGTTCTTTAAAATCAAAGAATCTTTTTCCACCATATTCATTACCAAGCATTATGGGTTTTATTGGCACTTCTTCTAAAATCACGTTTGGCTGATATATAAACCACTTAATTTTTGTTAAAATAGCTGATGGTATAGATGAAAATCCATCCTTTTTAATTTTTCTTATTACCTTATTAATCATCAATTTGTAGTATCCTCTAATATATCACTATACATTTGTACAACTTTTTCCCACGAATTAAGTCTCTCAATCTGCATAACACCATTGTGAATCTTTTCTTCCCGTAAAATATCATTAGAATAAATTTCTTCAATAGCTTCAAGTATTGAAAGATGATTAAGTGGATCAAAATACACTGCTGCATCACCACATACTGCCCTTGAAAAATCCATATCTGAAGTAAGTATTATACGTTTATGGTACATAGACTCTACATAGGGAAGACAATATGTCTCGATTAGAGAGGGCATTAATAAAGCATCACATTGCTTATAGAGAGATGGGGCATTGTTTACTTCAACTGGTCCAATATTAATGATTACCTTATCTAGTCCAAGATCTTTGATTAATGAAAGAAAAGGCTTTACTCTTTGATGCTGTAATTCATCAATAGTTATAATTATTTTAAAGTCTAATCCTCTTTTTTTTATCTCTTCTGCTAATGGGATAAAAATTTCAAGATTCTTAAGTGGATAATACCTTGACAAACACAACAGTAAAGTTCCTTTGGGCAGTTTAAAATCATAAAATGGTGCTTTTCTAGTATGCTCTAAAGTAACTGCATTGGGAATTAGGGTTATATTTTCTACACTATATATATCTTTAAGTCGATTTTTAATTGCATTAGTTTGGACAACCCAACTTGAAACATTAGATAAATATAATTTGAAATAAAAAAGCTTAATTTTTCTGTAAAGAAAACTTTTTAAATCCATTATTTTCCAAACAGGATTTTCTGGATATACTGCATATGGCCAGTCGAAAAGAAAAACCTGTTTGACATTTTTAGCAGCAATTGGAATATCTGCGAGATTAAATATAACGTCAATTTTTAATGATTTTATAAGTTGAGGCAAATTATATTTATATGTAATTGGAATTAGCTTTTTATTTTTAAATATTTTTTTAATGTCTACTATTTCAATATTGTTACTTGAAAATTTTTTGTATTCATAATTATTGTGAGTTAAAACATAATATTTGCTCTTACTATTGTTGTTATTCAATATAGTAAGAAAATTTTTTAAAAAAAGTGGTCCTCCTCCTGAATGGGCACTTAATCCATTAATGAATACACGTCTCATGGCATAATATACTATTTAGACAATTAAAGTCTTAAAGCTTTTTTACAGCCATTCGCCATGTTCATAGCCATAGTATTCGCGTTGTAATTTATATCATTAGTGAACTCAAAATTTTCACTCATTATTTCTTTTATAAAAAAACAATATGTTTCTATTTCCTCATCTGGAATAATAAATCCATTTTCACCATTTTTTATTAAATCATACTCTATGCCATCAGCTTGATGAACAATAACAGGTAACCCAAAAGCCAGAGATTCTGAAATATTCATTCCAGCTCGACCCGGAACAATAACAATATCTGAAGCAGACAGATATAATTCAATATTTGACTTTACATGGCCGGGCATAAGAACATTTTTATGATTTAATTTTTTTAACTCATTGTATAAAACGCCATCTCCTAAAAATATCACATTTACTTTAATATCAATAGAATTCATAACTTCAATAAGCTTATTTGGCTTTTTATTTTTATCAAGAGTTCCTAAAAAAAGCAAGGTACACACATTATCTAAATTTAATTTTTTCTTTGCTAAGCTATTTGGTATCTTTTTTTTAGATAAATCATTAAATCTTTGTGTATCCCCGACATTCGTAATTGTTGTTATTAGTTCTTCATTAATACCCATTTCTAATAATGCATTTTTACCATAGCTATGATAAATAAAGAAATGATCAAATAATTTTCTAATATTTCTTTTAAAAATTTCTATCAAACTGTACTTATTGTATACTCTTCCTGGCAAAGCAATAAAACACCAATAACCAAGCTTGACATTTCTGTTAAAGAAAAATTTGTATATAAGAGCTGTCAAGTAACCCATAATATGGCTCTCAGCTTCACAAATTATAATTTCTGGGTTATTTTTTTTTAACTGAGATAATAAACTTTTGTGAAAAGTTAAAATTCTACCAAAAAAATTAATATGTTGAGTTGGTAGCTTTATATAATTAAGACCTTCTAAAGATGTTCCATTTTTAACCTTCGAATTAGGAATATCTTCTCCAATTATTAATGTTGAATTGGTTGCAATTTTTTGAAATTCAACAAAAGTTTTTAATCTAAATGGAGCGCATACTCTTTGTAGGATTACTATTTTATTTTTCATTTATAATCTACCTTGTATCATGAACATATATTAATACTTATATAATTTATATTATAAAAAAAGAAATAATTATCATTAAATTTTGCTCATTATGAGGATAGGAATTATTGGAAGAGGTTTTGTAGGTTCTGCGGTAAAATATTGTTTTTCTTGTGATCCTAAATTTAAAACAAATATTAAAGTATATGACAAGAATCCTGATTTAAGCACTCACACCTTAGATGAGACTATTAATGATTCAGAAATCGTCTTTTTATCGGTTCCTACTCCAGCCAATAGCGATGGAAGTATAAATACTAATATAGTAGAAAACATACTTTCTGAAATTAGTCGATGCCGTAACAATGATAGTATTATTTTATTGAGATCTACAGTGATACCAGGAACGACTGAATTTTTTTCAAAAAAGTTTCCTGAATTAAAGATTGTTTTTAATCCTGAATTCTTAACAGAAAAAAATGCTAATGATGATTTTATGAATCAATCAAGAATTATTCTTGGTGGAGAAAAAAAGTTAACAAATAAAGTTTCAGAGCTTTATAATTGGCGATTTGAAAATTCAGTTCCTATTATTGAAACTAATTTTCAAACTGCAGAATTAATTAAATATATGAACAATTGCTTTCTTGCTACTAAAGTATCATTTATGAATGAAATGAAATTGATATCCTCTAAAATAAATGTAGACTGGGATAAAGCTGTAGAAGGATTTATTGGAGACCCAAGAGTAGGTACTTCGCACGTTAATGTACCTGGGAGTGATGGGGAATTAGGGTTTTCCGGTAGTTGCTTCCCAAAAGACCTACAAGCTATAATACATTTTGCTAAATCAATGGATATTGATACTAACGTATTAGAAGGAGCATGGGAAACAAACTTAAAAATTAGACCTAGTAAAGATTGGGAAGAGCTACGGGGTAGAGCTGTCACTGAAGAAGATTAAATAGAAAGCCATCTATCGTTTTCTAAAGTCCACCTTATTACTTGCTCTAATCTTTTATATGCAGACTGAGGGGTCCATCCCATATTTTTCATTTTTTCACCATCAAGTGCATAACGTAAATCATGTCCAGGTCTTTGTGAATGAAAGTCTATCATTTCAAAATTAAGATCTTTACTTTGTGTTTTTGCTATAAATTGGGCTAATGCTAAATTGTCAATTTCATCCTTTCCAACAATATTAA
>Ga0066836_10002235_pt1 | contig 10322 bp, 10 predicted proteins | sample ETNtaG_18_FD_71568 | JGI IMG/M metagenome (GOLD analysis project Ga0066836, IMG submission 71568) | Marine microbial and viral communities from oxygen minimum zone, Eastern Pacific Ocean - ETNP201302SV91 | ecosystem: Environmental > Aquatic > Marine > Oceanic | place: Pacific Ocean: Eastern...
GGTGAGGCGATGCAGGTCAAGGTAAGAGTGCTAGACTCTGACAACCCGAGAGACGTTGGAAGAATCATCACAAGGAACGTACTAGGTCCTGTAAGGGGCCCTGATCCTGTGACTGGGGAGGGTGGAGACATCCTGATGCTGAGAGATACAGGTCGAGAGGCTAGAAGGATAGGTTCCAGGTGATAATATGCCGGAGCAGAGGATTTGCAGTTTCACCAATGAGGAGATTGAGCCTGGAACCGGCATGATGTTCGTCAAGAGAGATGGGTCTGTCTACTGGTTCAAGGACAGCAAGTCCCGCAAGAACATGCTCAAGCTCAAGAGGAACGCCAGGCGACTGAAGTGGACTCGTCGCTACGAGAAGGGCGGGATCAAGTAATCAACTGGCTCCCCCGCCTTCCTCCCACCAGGCAGGACCGTCGGTTATGTGCGCTTTTCCGTCTTGGTGTTTCCAGCAGTAATCGGTCGATCTATAGGAAAGTGAGCGACAATTACCATATGAACATCCTATATTGCGTTCGTTTGGTTCTGATTGATCCTCCTGATCATTGTCCTTTTCGAAAAACTGTTGCAATACCCACGCTACAGCAATAAATCCCATGCATAAAATATCGAAAACGAAATCTTCACCTGCCATGTTAACCCATATATGGATCTGATTTCAAACTTGGGCTTCTATTGAGCAGTTATCCTGTAATCTACCCTTGCCACATCGTTCTCGTCACTAGTGAATAGTCCTCCTTGATCAGGGGGTTGTGCTTCTCCGCAGTCTGAGTTGTCAATCACAGTGACATAGGACCCAATATCCACATTTGTCTCCAAGCTTGCCCCTGAAGTGTTAGGGTCACTGAGATCGGCGAGGTAGACGAAACTATCGCAATCCTTGAACTTCTCATAGTTGACTGGTGTCATCGTGTATAGATCGACATTCGGCCCTTCCTGCTTCTCGAAAAATATCCTGATGGTCTCAACAGAGTCTATTGTCCACTCCAAACTGAGATATTCGTCCTCATCAATGAACGTGTTATCATCGAAGAGCTCCCTCTCTGGATTCACCGTTTCACCAACTCTGTCCATGCATCCAGGAAGAAGTAGGCAAACAGACAACAGGAATGGTGTAACCAGTTTCATGTAATTGTGGAGTGGAACTAGGCTCATCAAGCATTTGCTCTTGTGACTTCGTTGAAATAGGGGAGGTGTTTCGGCCGCCTCATGGGAGAGCAGACGACATACATAATGATCAAGCCCGATGGAGTAGAACGTGGATTGACTGATGAAATTATCAGCAGGTTCGAGACAATAGGGCTCCAGATCGTTGGGAGAAGGGATTTGACGCCATCACTGGAAATCGCAGAGACGCACTATGGGATTCACAAGGAAAGACCATTCTACTCCGATCTGATAGAATTCATCACTTCGGGCCCAGTAGTAGCGATGGCATGGAGAGGGGATGATGCGATAGCAGCCTCCCGTAAGCTGATTGGCGCGACAAATTGGGAGGACGCAGCGCCAGGGACGATCAGAGCAGATTTCGCTAGAAGCATCGATCACAATGTTATTCATGGATCCGATGGAGAGGACACAGCAGCCTTCGAATTGGACCTCTGGTTCCCAGAAGGTCTCGAGAACTAAAGAGTGAGTAGCATGAGGTGGGTCAGATGTCAGGACGCAGGCAACCAATCGTCGCTGTCCTGGGCCATGTTGATCATGGCAAGACCTCGCTTCTAGATCACGTCAGATCTCTGGGCGAACAGAGTCGATCCTCTGTGATGGATAGAGAGGCTGGTGGAATAACTCAGCACATTGGGGCTACCGAAGTCCCATCGGAAATCCTGAATGATTTGTGCGCCCCTCTGTTGGGAGGTAAGAAATTTGACTCCCCTGGCCTCCTGTTCATCGACACGCCCGGGCACCACTCCTTCTCGTCTCTTCGTGCCAGGGGTGGCTCTCTAGCGGACATTGCGATTCTGATTGTGGATGTAATGGAAGGGTGCAGACCCCAAACGAGGGAGTCGCTGAGAATCCTAAAACAGTCGAAGACGCCATTCGTTGTAGCGGCTAACAAAGTGGATAGGATTCATGGATGGCAGTGTCAACATGGTCGGTCGATGGCCATCTCCATGCGGGATCAGACCAAGGAGTCGCATGGGCTATTTGATCAACGCTATTGGGAACTGGTGGGACAGTTTGCAGAAGAAGGATTCAATTTGGAGAGGTATGAGAAAATCAAGGATTTCACCAAGGAGATAGCAATGGTTCCCGTTTCTGCTAGAGAGGGAGAAGGGATTCAAGACCTTCTAGCAGTAGTGATAGGACTTGCAGAACGATACCTCTCGGACCAGTTGACTGATGTTGACGGCTCTGGAGAAGCGACTGTTTTGGAGATGAAGGAGGAGAGGGGTCTTGGAAAGACCCTGGACCTGATTCTGCATAGGGGTTCAATTCGAAAGGGTGACGAGATAGTGTTGGTCGGCCATAGAGGTGGAGTTAGCACTCATGTGAAGGGACTCTTCTCTCCAAGAGGGATGAGTGAGATGAGAGATGCCGGTGACAGGTGGGATAACACAGAAGCAGCCTATGCAGCTGCTGGAATCAAGATTAGCGCACCCTCCCTGGATGGAGTCCTAGTTGGAACCACTCTACGAGTTGTCAACTCAGATGAAGAGAGGGGCGCTGCAATGGAGGCAGCAAACGAAGAGGCGAACCTCTCGATTGAGCTTGACGAGGAGGGAGTCTGCATCAAGTCAGACACAGTTGGTGGACTCGAAGCATTGGCAAAGGAACTGAGGGAGATATCTGTTCCAATAAGGGAGGCGTCGATTGGGAAGGTTAGTCGTAGAGATGTTCGCAGCGCTGAGGCCGCAGCAGACCCGTTAAATCGATTGATTATGGCATTCAGCACAGAGATCCTCGAAGAAGCTGAGGAGGAAGTAGCGGCTTCTGAAGTAGGAGTAAAGCACATTGGCTCTGAGATTATCTACAGGATTCTGGAAGAACGGGAAGAATGGGTGGAGGCCAGAAAGTCAGAGCTTGAAGAGGAGAGGAGGGAGTTGGTTGTCTATCCTGGCAGGATAATGCTACTCCCCGATCACACATTCAGAATCTCGAAGCCAGCCGTGGTTGGAGTGAGGATTCTCGCTGGCAGAATCCACATCGGCCAAGGGCTTCTCAAAGATGGAGTCCGAGTAGGGAGAATAAAATCAATCAGATCGGGACAAGAGAGCCTAAAGGAGGCGAAGCAAGGTGCTGAGGTAGCGATATCAGTTGAAGGGGTAACCGTGGGGCGTCAAATCGACGAGGGGGACGTCCTACTTGTGGACATTCCGGAGTCCCACGCTAGGAAGCTGAGGAAGATGGAGATGACCTCGATTGAAAAAGAAGTCTACGAGGAGCTTCTGGAGCTACATAGGAAGGAAGACCACTTCTGGGGCAGATGAGAGTGGAGCATGGGATGTTCAAAGGCACCTAACACTCAAGTAGTCATGGAATCGGCCTAGAAGCAAGAGGGTTCAGTGTGACAATGGCTCAAGGTGGCGGATCTAGCTCAAAGGACCTCATTAGGTCGGTCTCTGGGCATGCAAACAATCTCATGAGTGAGGTTGCTAAGGTCATAATTGGCAAACCCGAGAACATTCGCAAGGTGGCCATAGGAATCCTAGCAAATGGAAACATTCTGATTGAGGACAACCCGGGTTTAGCAAAGACTCTGATGTCGAACACCTTCGCCGAGGCACTGGGCTGCAAGTTCAAGAGAGTCCAATTCACCCCAGATCTCCTTCCGGCTGATATCATCGGGACTTACATGTATGATCAGAAGACAGGGGAATTCAGACCGAGATTTGGGCCCCTATTCACAAACATCCTCCTGGCAGACGAGATAAACAGAGCACCACCCAAGACCCAAGCCGCTCTTCTGGAAGCGATGGAGGAGAAGCAAGTTACGATTGAGGGGATTACTCACAAGCTTCCAGCTCCGTTCGTAACGATGGCAACACAGAACCCGATAGAGCAGGAAGGGACATACCCTCTTCCAGAGGCCCAAATGGACCGATTCCTGATGAAGATGAGCATGGGATATCCTTCAATGGACGAGGAGAAAGCCATACTGCAAAGAAGGAAGCTGCGTGGTAAGGACGGTTACGATGTGGAGCAGGTGGTGGAACCACGAAAGGTTGTAGCTATGCAGAAGGCACTCGAGACCGTGCACATTGATCCAGCAATTCTGGGATACATCGTTCAAGTCGTTCAGAGGACCCGAGCAGACCCAAGGATAGAGGCAGGTGCATCTCCGAGGGCCAGCCAAGGTCTTTTCAAAGCATCAAGGGCATCAGCCGCTATTGATGGTAGGGACTACGTCATCCCAGATGATGTAAAGGGAGTAGCTATGGATGTGGTGAGCCACAGAATTGTACTCAAGCCGGAGTCTAAGATCAGAGGAGTAACAGGGAGGAGGATCGTGAACAAGATTCTCAGTGAAGTGAACGTCCCTGTAATACAGTAATCGGGAATCCCAATTAACCGAATGCCAGACTCACCCACGTGGCCGTAGTGATTTCCTGTGTGAATCACAAAGGCGGATGCTCTAGAACAACCACTGCAGTCAATCTAGCCTCCTCTCTGGCTATGGGGAGTGAAGATTACGGAATTAGGGGCAGAAAAGTCCTGTTGGTTGACATGGATCCCAAGGGAAACGTAGCAACCACCTTCGGAGTCGACAAGAGGAGTGTTGGGCCGACAATGAACGAGTTGTTTGCCAGGGGGGTTGATGACTCATCACTCAGACTTGAGGATTGCACACTTGGACCGGACATACTCTCAAGATCGATGAAGGCTGCTTGGAAGAAGAACAACCCGGAGAAGGTCCGAGGCCCACCGAGGAATATTCGGATAGAAAATCTCTGGATCCTACCTGCAGATCTTGATCTTTCTGGGATCGAAGTCGACCTAGCGACTAGGGTTGGTAGGGAAAACAGGCTCAAGCTTGCCCTCAATGAGGCACTGGATCACTTCGATGTGATTATTATCGACACCCCTGCATCTCTTGGTCTCCTTACTGTGAATGCCCTGTGTGCCGCTGATTGGGTCCTTATCCCCATCCAAGCTGAGTTCTATGCCCTGGAGGGTATGAATCAACTAATTTCTACAATTAGAGAAGTACAGAAATCGGTTAATCCTGGATTGGGTCTACTGGGCATTTTGATGACTATGGTCCAGACAAGAAGCAAGTTATGCGAGACGGTTACTGAGCACGCACGGAAGCACTTCGGGGACAGGGTATTTGATACTCAGATTCCGAGATCTGTAGCAATCGCCGAGTCACCAATGGAAGGGGTTCCCATAGTCATCGCGAAGAAGCCCACCAAATCAAATCCAGCTAGTCGGTCATACTGGGAGTTCGCCAAGGAAGCGGATGGAAGGATTCGGACGATAACGGGTTGATTGGAAAACTAAGAGTTAGATTTCTCCATCACACTATGCCTGGCATCCAGAAGGGCCGCTTCCATCTTCACCCGAATTTCTGATTCTAGTGTTTTTATCATCTCGGAGACTTCCTTCTTTGACAGGTCTCCTCTCTTAGAGAGCTGCTTCTCGAGGTTTGAAATCATCTCTGACTCTCTCTCCTTGACGAAATCCGCCACTCTTTGTTCCATCTCAACCTCGCTCTCTAGTGCAAGTTCTTGTCTCCTTAGCCCGAGTGCTGCCTCCATGCTCTCCTTTTCTGCCCTGAACCTCCGGTCTAGCTCTCCCAAGGATGCCCTTTCTGCCTCTTCCTGTAGTGCCTTAGTCCTCACACTGATGTCTGACTTCATTTCCCTCTCAAGTGACTCTCTCTCGCTCTCAAGCTGCTTCTCCATCTTAGACTCATGCTTCCGCCTCTTCTTAGCAATACTGTCTCTCATCTTAATTTCCTGTTCTAGTCGAAAAGCCTCCGCCTTCCGATGGACCTCTGACTCCATAGCTTCTCGGAGATCCATCTCAACTCTTCTTTCCATCCTCTCCATTCCTTGATTCGCCTCTAGCTCTAGCCTCTCCTCTAGGAATGCTTTTCTCCGAGAAAACTCGGTTTCCATTTCCTCTCTGAGTCTATCTCTAATTCTGGATGTATGGGCCTCTACCCTTCGATCCCTCTCCAAGTCCAACTGATCCCTAAGTCTATTCTCCTCTCTACGTAGACGGTGTAGCATCTCCTCTCGGAGAAGCCTTTCCTCCCTCTCCAGTGCTTCCTTCTCCAGTCTCTCAAGCTCATCCTCCAACTCATCCCTGAGATCGGCCTCTATCTGCTGTAGCTGCTCTTCAAAGAGTATCTCGTTTGCCTTCCTCATTGCACCTTGCATTCCAGAGACTCGCTCGGTCATCTCGGAAATTCGCATTCTTCGCTCTCGCCTGATTCCAGAGCGCAGTGTTGACTCTTCGTCAAGCCTCTCTCTGGCCCTTGCTGCAGCCCCCATTGCAGTGGAAGAGAGTGCATGTTCTGCCCTCAGAGCATCGAGTTCGTCCAAACTCTCTGGTTCACCGGAGTCTGTCGGCTTGCTCTCACTCACGTGCCCATCCCCGAATCTGGGCCCTTTTCGGAGTATTTGAGGCAAGAGGGTTGAATCTGGTGGAAAATGACGGTTTAATGCGCCTAACGCATTTCTCTGAACTAGAATGTTACAAAGAACGCATTCTCACACCCTGGACACGATAGTTCCCTCTTCCCAGGTCTAGGTCTAATTCTCAGATTGGCTTCGCAAGATGGGCATGTTACTTCCACCTTGACTATCTTCCTAGTAAGTGTGAAAATTCCAGAGCACGCTCCGCAAGACAGTTCTACTGGCCTATTCTCGGTGCCGGCCTCAACTGCTGTCATGCAATGGGGGCACTGAACCTTCTCCTCCTTGAGAGCAATAACAGTTGGTTGATGAGACACCCTGCACATGGCTCCGCATAGTACGCATTCTATTTCCCCCAGACCCTGAGGAAGCATCCCTTCGCACTGTGCGCAGTTGACCAGAGGAGGCGCAACCCTTGACTCGACATCGGGAGGTGCCATGATGTCGGGAAATACGTCCACTTAATCAAGAGGTCGATGATGAGTCTTCGTTGGCCTTCCCGGACATTATTGCCCAAATTTCAGCCAGATCGGCATAAATGTCCTTGGCCAGATCCCCGAGCGTGGAGAGCCTCTGGGTCCCGGTTCCAGAGACCCACATTCCATTCAGGATGATGACTATGGCACTTGCTTCGTGTAAGGCTATTCCCGCTGCCAGGTTCATCTCGAAGCCCATAAGGACGGCCGATACCAAGATCATGGTGACTGATACGGAGATCGCTATGTTGGCGTAGACAACCCTACGGGTCCTCTTCGCCAGACCCACCATCCGAGACAGTGCCCGCGGGTCCTGCCCTGGTATCAGGACGTCTGCAGCGTCTAAGTTGACTTGATCCCCGCTGCCCACGGCCACTCCTATGTCGGCTGCGGCCAGCGCTCCTGCATCATTGAAGCCGTCACCGGCCATCATCGTCCTGGTGCCCGAGGATCTGCTGGTCACGTACTCGGCCTTGCCCTCGGGATCAACACCACCCCTGCAAAGAGAGGGGTCCATCCCAATCGCTCGAGCGAAAGCCTCTACGCTGGCTTGTTCGTCCCCACTCAGTATCTCGACCTTCACCCCATGGGTACCGAGCTCGCTGATCGCCTCCAGGACACCATCCCTGGCATCGTCATGGGCGAACCCTATCACAGCGATTGCAGAACCGTCTACTGAGAGGATGCTCGCCCCTGTACCTGCCTTCCTTGACTCCTCGATGGCCTTCTCTATGTCAGTGGGTACCGAGACTCCCTCGGAGCGTACCCAGTCGGCTCTGCCCAGCATCACTGGCTTTCCCCTCAGGCTGCCTGAGACCCCGGCATCCCCATCCCTGATACCACTGATGATCATCGGCTTTAGGGATCGTTTGTCCGCCTCCTGGAGAATGGTCTTGGCGTAAGGGTGATTGGAGCGGGCTTCGAGTCCCGCTGCGATCCTGAGCGCCCTTGACTCGTCCTCCCCTTTTGATACGGAGATTCCGGAAATAGTCGGCCTTCCGCTGGTCAGCGTTCCGGTCTTGTCCAATAGTGCCAACTCGACCTCCGCTGCCGATTCCAAGACGTCCCCTCCTCTGGCGATCAGCCCGAACGAGGAGGCGGTAGTCAGCGCAGCTGCGTGGGGAACGGGGGAGGCCAGTAGCAGGGAGCAGGGGCACGATACCACCCAGAGTAGCAGGGTTGTGAGAATCGCCTGCTCGGTCGAGCTCGTGAACAGAAACCCGATGATCGGAGCTGCGAAGACCACCATCGGGGTCCAGATCAACGTGAAACTCTCTATGGCGCTCTGAGTCCTCGTCGGCTGGTCCTTGTAGTGTCTGACGAGATCGATGAGGCTGGAGAGCCTGGACTCTTCGGCTGTGGCCTCTGACTTGATCAAGAGTGGGCCTCGGACCAGGACAAGCCCCGCCTCTACCCGGTCCCCCTCATTTACGGGGATTGGGATGGGCTCGCCAGTCAGGGGAGCCCTGTCTATGGCCCCGGATCCTTCCATGATGAAGCCGTCCACTGGAACAGTCTCTCCCGACCTAACCTCGACCATCTCCCCAATCTCCAAGGCCTCGATTGGAATCATGTCGTTGTCGCAGTCCATGGGATTGGCTGAAATCGTCGGAAGAGGCTGATTCACTGTGAGAGTCCTCTCACCCCCAGTCTGCTTGGATTTCTCCTTGGTGACGACCCTAGCCCTCCTGGGTAGTCGATCAAGCCCTCCCTGCATCGATTCCCTAGCTCTGATCAGGGCCCTGTTCTCTAGATGAGACGCGAAGGCGACCAGTGAGACCACCATCAGCGCTTCGACGAGCTCCCCTAGGGCAACTGCCCCGATTACCGCCAGAGATGTTAGTACCTGGAAGCCGACGACCCTGTTCTGCAGGCTGGCTATTGCCTCTCGGAACATCTGGTAGCCTGCGAAGGTGACGCCTCCGAGTGCTATCACCCAGGAGGTCATCACTGGGATATTCTCTGATCCCTCTATGGCGGCCACGAGTAGTATCAGGGGAATCGAAAGGAATGCAGCTAGGAGCTGAATCTGGTCCTTCCTGAATCCAGACTCCCTTATTGGGGCTAGTCTATGACCGACACCCAATACCTGGGACATCTTGTTCTCCGATACGCCCCTAAGTTCGGGATCGGATATCCACAGCCGCTGGATTTCTATGCTTCCCTTGCCGATTTTCGCATCCAAGACGCCGGGGATGTGGAGTAGCCATTTCTTTAGTCCCTTGGTGTCCATCCCGAGGTTTGAAGCCAGCCTTCCAGGATTGACCCCAACGGCCCTCAGCCAGCCTACATCTGGTTCGTGGCCAAGACTGGATAGGACTGATGAGGCTCTAGAAACCGTACCACTCGAAATGTCCAGGGATATCTCGACCGTTCCATCGGCAACGGAGATCCTGCAAGACTCAACTCCAGGGAGGCGTTTGACCGCTCTAGACGCCTTCATCGCGCAGTCCGGACAGTCCATCCCCCTTATCCCCCAGCCGAATTGGTGGATACCATCCATCGAAATCTCCAGCGCGTCGTCGTCCGGAGGCTGGGGGGTTTGGGGTTCCAGAGTGGGTCTCTTCTTTGTTGGGATGACTTTTGGGATTCCTATCTTAGGTAGCAAGATATTCCTAGAAGCTGGCTTTGCTGGTTCTTCATCGTCCTCGTCATCTAGGAAAAGATAATCCTCGGACTCTTCGGACATAGTTCCCCCAATATCTAGTATCGCTTGAACATGATGTTCCCTTGTCGGTGGTATCTTGAATGTACGACAGTTCCCTGAAGCATGGTAGAGGTGCCCGACCCAGAAGACTGGGACATGTTAGTGTTTGACGTCGATGGAACAGTGCTTGACGTGGAAGGATTCCACGAGGAGCTTGTTCATCTCGCCAGGAGAGTGGACAAGGAGGTGATGACGGTCTCACTGGCTTCGGGTCGGACGCTTCCAAATGTCACCCCTATCCGGCAGGCCATTGGCGCATCCGGGTTCATTGTCGCTGAGAACGGCGGGATGATTTGGGATAGCGGCGAGGGTCATGAGATCATGTCCCTTTCCGATGGTTCGAGAGCGAAGGCGGCAGCAGAGTGGCTAGCCACCAAGATAGATGGTTTGGACCCCAGAGGGATCGAGTCTAACCGATGGAGGGAGACGGAGTGGTGCTTGAAGGAGACGGGACAACACGAGTTGATGAATGAGCTAATCTCCGATAGTGAGTGGTCAGACCTTGAGGTTGTTCCGACGGGTTTTGCCGTGCACATTGTCAAGCCA
>Ga0066836_10002236_pt1 | contig 10318 bp, 9 predicted proteins | sample ETNtaG_18_FD_71568 | JGI IMG/M metagenome (GOLD analysis project Ga0066836, IMG submission 71568) | Marine microbial and viral communities from oxygen minimum zone, Eastern Pacific Ocean - ETNP201302SV91 | ecosystem: Environmental > Aquatic > Marine > Oceanic | place: Pacific Ocean: Eastern...
GAAAATTTACTCTTTTCTGGAAAAAGAGTTACAGCAAACATTTTAAAAGGAACAGATCAAATTCCTGATGACTTCGGTAGAGCGGATGGAGTTATGAAATCAGGCTTGGCTGATATAACTCTTGAAAGTAGAAAAGAATTAAAAGACACTGTAACAAAATTGGCTAATATAATTTTGAAAAAAGAAGAATTAGAAACAAAAAATGCAGACAAAGATTCAGAACATTTTGAAAAGACTGCTTCAACTGTATCCTAAAAGCGTAGATTTATCCTTAAACAGAATCAAAAGATTATTAAAAGACCTTAACAACCCAGAAAGGGAAATAAAAAATGCTATACAAGTTGTTGGCACTAATGGAAAACATAGCATTTGTTCAACTTTAAGAGAAATCTTTGAAACTGCAGAATATTCGGTGAATATGAATATTAGTCCTTCAATTAAAAAATTTAATGAAAGGTATTATTTGAGAGGAAAAAGCATTTCAGATGAAGAGCTTTATAACTTATTAATCGAAGTAGAAAAAGTTAACAAAAATAAAAGTATTACGTTTCATGAATTTATATGTGCTTGCTTTTTTCTTGCTGCTTCAAGAAATAAAAGTGATGTAAATATTTTAGAATCAGGACTTTTTTTCAGATTAGATGCCAGCAATGTATTAGAAGAAAATATTGCATCAGTAATCACCCCTATTGGATTGGATCACAAAGATTTTTTGAAAAAAGGAACCATTGATGAAATAGTTTATGAAAAATGTTCGCATCTTCTGGGTTTATCAAAAATATTTATTTCTGAACAAAAAAATAATGTTCTAGAAAAAATTAAACAAAATATATCAAAAAACTCTTCTTTAAAATTTATTTTTGGGAATGATTATAAATATATTAAAAATAGCAATGGTTTCATTTATAAAGATAAAAAAGGTGAAATAAAATTACCTTATCCCAATTTGTTAGGTGATTTTCAAATTAGCAATGTTTCTACCGCCATCAACGTCGTGAGAAACCTTGATCAATTTAAAATTAAAGATTTTCACATAGCTAACGCAATAACTAAAATAAGAAGTGAAGGTAGATTACAATTTATAAAAGAAGGAAAACTAAGAAAATATGTATCTAATAATAATGAAATTTTAATTGATGGCTGCCATAATACGCTAGCAGCTGAAGAAATTGAAAAATATTTAGAAAATTTAAATTCTAAAAAAAAAATTATTATGTTGCTTGGTATGATGTCAAATAAAGAACACAAAAAATTTATTGAAATATTTAAAAATAGAGTTCATTCAATAATTGCTTTGGATATACCCAATCAAGTAAACTTTATTAGTAAAGAAAAATTATCAAAAATTGCAAAATCTTGCGGCATATATTCAAAAACAGAAAAGTCCATTGAATCAGCATTAAAAAATGCTTCGAATGAAAACAAAAATGCAATTATATTTTGTACAGGTAGTTTATATTTTGCTGGAGAAATATTAAATTTAAATTAAATATTTTCTTTAATCCATGAAATAATATTTGATTTTGTTGTTGCTCCAACTTTTGTAGCCTTTAGCTCTCCATCTTTAAAAAGTAACATTGTGGGTATACCGCGGACTCCAAATTTTGTAGGTAGGTTTGGATGATCATCAATGTTGTGTTTAGCTATTACGACTTCATTGTTCATTTCGTTAGAAATTTCTTCAAGAATTGGTCCAATTTGCTTACATGGTCCGCACCATTCTGCCCAAAAATCGACTAACGTTGGTTTGGAAGAATTAATAACTTCCTTTTCAAAATTCTCATCTGTTACTTTTTTGGTAGGCATAAGATATTTTCAATTTAGTAATTTTTTTTTTAATGTCAACTAGCCTTTTGATATATTTGCTCTATTTCTTCGGCATAAGAATTAATATCCTCTAGGGCTTTTAATTTTTCTTTATCTTCTTTAAATTTATACCTAAGAGTATCAATTTCCGAATAAAGTCTACCTATAGTTTGCCACCTCTCTTCATTGGTGCTTAAAATCCTTGAAGCCATTTCTTTATGAATCAAATCATATTCTTCTTTTGGTAAAGATTGAGGACTCTCCTCATATAAAATTTTTTTACCAAAATACTGCATGCGATCATCCTTAAATTTTTGAATAATCGAATATTTATCTTTCCAGTCTACTTTGTGAAATTCTGGCATAATTTTACTATCCTGGGGTAAAGCAAATTTTTTATAAATTGAATCTTCCGGATAAACATCAATTTGAGAATCTAACTCTTTCTTTTCTCTTGCGTCTTCGTCCAATATTATTGTGACTTTCTTAATAAAATCTTTTTTTTCTCTTACTAACTTAGCTCTCTCTCTTAATTTTTTAATTCCAAGCTGTTTATAATTATCAAAATTCATTCCATAGCTCGCGTTCATGATTATTGGATGTTTTTTATGTTTAATTGTTCTTATAACTTTAGGTTTTTTATCTAGTTGTTTTTTCAATTCTTGAATAGATAAATTAAAATAATAAGCAGGATCAGCTTTAAGATCAAAACACATTGGATATCCCCACTGAGGATGTTCACAAACAAATGTTAGAACAAATGGTACAGATCTTCCATAGTAAAAAAAATCTGTACAAAATAATTGTTCTTCTTGTATGAGTTTAAAACTTTTATCTTTATTGGTTGTCATTAAACTAGCTTTCCAAACATTGGGTGCTTTTTTTTTTAGTATTTTTGCTATTTCTATTGTTGCTAAAACATCTGCCATGGCTGAGTGCGCATCGTCGTGCTTAATACCATTCATGGGTGCTAATTTTTCTAATTTAAAAACAGGGTTATTTTTGTCACTTATTGGTGTTTTAAGGCTATTAGGATAATACAAGTGACATGCTCTAGCTAAACTAAAAAGATCTCCTGCTTCATTTCCATTTGTATTAGTTAAATAAGGATATTCAAGATTTTTAAATAAAGTCCGCCTAATGAATTCTTGATCAAAATTTATATTGTTCCAACCTATAAAAATTGAGTTTTTCCATTCTTTAAATTTATTAACCATCTGTCTCACCATTTGATAGTGAGATAAATTTGTTTCCTTTAACATTTTAGGAGATGTTCGATTCACTAAGAGAGCCATGGCTTCAGGAACAACGCCTGGACTCAATTTACATCGTCCTTCATATCTATCTAGTTCTTGAAGATTATCATTAACAAGTATTGCTGCTGCCTGAATAATCTGGCCGTAAGAAACATTTGAAGAGCATGTTTCAAAATCATAAAAAACCAAATTTGCCATTAAATACTACTTATTCAACGGGACAGATTTGTCAATGTTTTCCTTCTGCAACTTGTCCATATCCACTCGATGGTGTGGGCGAATCTGGGTCATCATCATCGTCAGAGCTAGAATCGGAATTTTTAATATTTTCTAATGTTCTTGTAATAGATCGTGCATCACGTCCGAAATCATCTGTTGCTTTCATAGCTTCTTCTAATTTTTTTCTTAAAACAAGAATTCCACTAAAATGTTTGACAAACCTATTTGTAATATTTCTAAGATCATCGTGTATTTGAGTCGCATGCTTTTGAACTTTTAAAGTATGAAAACCCATATGAAAAGCTTGCAAAATTGCACTTAGAGTATTGGGACCAGCAATAGTAACTTTGTATTTTTTTCTTAATTCTTCAAGTAATAATTCTTTAGTTTTAGAATCTCTATAGCTTGAAAGTTCGGCATATAGGCCTTCGATGGGAACGTAAACTATTGCAAAATCTGTAGTCTTGGGTGGCATAATATATTTTTCAGCCACTTTTTTTGCTTTAACCCTAAATGCAACAGCCAAATCACTTCTGGCAAGAGCAAGAGCATCTTTATTTTTAGCCTCATAGGCTTCATCGATAGCTTTATATTTTTCTATAGGCCAATGACTATCAATGGGACAGAGTACGTCTTCTAATTTAACTGCAAACTCAACAACATCTCTAGTTTCGTCAGGTTTCATCTTAACATTAGCAATATATTGAGCGGCTGGTAATAAATCTTTTAATAAAGCAGCTAATGAAAATTCTGCAAGGCCGCCATATTGTTTAACTCCAGCTAAAATTCTACTAAAACTATCTTGGCTTTTATTAATAGATTCAACTTGTTTATTAAAAGCTCCCACTTTTTCATCAACTTTAGTTAAAGCTTGGGTCATGTCTCGAGTAACATCTTTTGATAAAGAGTTAAAGGAAGTAGACATACTATTTATAGAATTAGTTAAAGATTCTCTTAGTCTTGTAAATTCTTCATTGCTTTTGTTTTCATCCCTTTTTTTTCGCTGAATAAGCAAAAGATAAATAACAGCACACAAAAGTATCAAAACTAAAAATAAAATTGATTCTTGCATATTATTAAAATAGACCTCTAATATTGAAATTTCTAGTCCAAAATTGAAGCCGAGACTACATTTGATTTTTTTTCTTTCTTATTTTGTCTATATGAGACGTCATTATATCAACAAGATAATCGGAATAATTGAATATTTCTTTAGTTTCAAAAATTTTTGTTTCATTTTTTTCTGGATTGGTTTTATTTTCAACAACAATCTTTCCTTTTTTTGCATCAGAATCTTCCAAATAAATTAGAATCAACCAATCGTCGTCTGGACTATCGTCGTATCTTATAAAACATTCATTGCTCTCATAGCGTCTATCGATAACTCTAAGTATAGATTTATGTTTTGGTATATATCTTTTGTTTAGTTGAAATATTAAAGAATTTGCTGAACGGTAAAATGATTCGAGGACAAGTTCAATTGTTTGTCTATGTTCTGCATATTCTCTTTCTTTTTTAAGTAAATCTTCTTTTTGGTCTAAATCGCTAACTTCCAAACCTAAGGCTTGCACCCTTTCTCTAATTTTTTGTTCTCTTATTAATCGATATTTTTCTTTAATTTTTTCAAGCCTTTCCTCGGTTGGTCGATAATCTTCTCGCTGTTCTTGTAAAGCTAATTTTTCTAAATTTTTAATTTCCTGAAATTCTCTTTTACGGAAAGATTCGATCTTCTTTGATAATTTAATTTCTTCCAGAAATTGGCGGCGCTTTTCAGCTTGCTCTTTTCTTAAAATAGCCTGTTCTTGTCTTATAAATTTCTTTAAATCTAGCTCTCTCTCTTTCGCAAACTTAATCTCATCCCGAAGCTCCTGTTGTTTCGCTTCGTATCTTAAGAGTCTCTCTTCTTTGATTTGTTTTTCTTTTTCCTTCTTTTCAAACGCAATTTTTTTCAATTTTTCAATTTTTCTTTTTTCTCTAAAATCTTCATAAGCTTTAAAAAATGGGTCCAATATAAAGCTCAATACATTTTGAAAAGTAATCTTTTTTAATTTTTTTCTTTGCTCTTTAAATTTTGGTATTTTTATTTTTTTAACCGTAAGATTTGGAATTTTAAACTTTCTTATTATTTTTGATTTCCTTAATAATTTTCTTCTTTTAAAATTACGGCGAGTTTTTCCTTTTTTTCTTCTAATTCTTCTTTTTTTTAATGACTTCTTTATCTTCCTTTTGATTTTATATATTTTCTTTTTAGATTTTTTTTTAGTTTTTTTCTTCATGAAAAGTGATTCTGATTATATATAACAAAAACTTATTGATACATATAATTTCTGCGATTACTTGGTGGCGCAGTAAAATTTTTTACAAGCTGTAATTGATATACTACTAAATCCTTAAATTTAAATGCCGCAGAACAACTAGCAAGATAAAATTCCCACATTCTAACAAACTCTTTATCATACATATATTTTGCTTTTTCCTTATTTTTCATGAACCTATCCAGCCATGCTTTTAAAGTTTTATCATAGTGATGTATTAGTGTTTCGCAATCAGATATGATTAATCCTGTTTTTTGAATTGGAACAACCATGTCTGACAAGCTTGGAACAATTCCTCCTGGAAAGATTCGTTTTTGTATCCATGTTTGTGGTGAGGTAGGCGAATCTACACTACCAATTGTATGTAATAGACAAATACCATCATCATTTAAAATATCTTTTACTTTTTTGAAAAAAGTTTTATAAAATTTTTTTCCAAAATGTTCCATTGCCCCGACGCTAACAACTCTATCAAACTTATCTCTAATTTCACGATAGTCGCAAAGCTCAAAATATACTTGGTTATCCATATTCAATTCCTTGGCTTTATTTTTGCAGTACTTTATTTGATTTTCACTTAATGATATTCCTTTAACTTCACATTGACTTTGTCTAGCAATTTCAAACGCCATCCCTCCCCATCCGCATCCTATGTCCAAAACTTTTTGCCCAGGTTTTAAATTTAGTTTTTTAATTATATGATTAATTTTATTTTGTTGCGCGTCTTCTAAACTTTCATTTTCTTTAAGAAAATAAGCACATGAATATTGTCTGTGTTTTTTATCCAAGAATAAATCATAAAGTTCTTCACCGATATCATAGTGATGCTTTACATTTTTCTTAGATTTTCCGGGTAAATTATAATTACTAATATATCTCCAGCCGTGTAAGATTTTTTTTACAAGATATCCAAATGTATTAATCTCACTTCTTCCTATATTTTCAAAAGTAATATTTAAAAAATCTATTAAGGAAGCATTTTCAATCTTAATTTCTCCTCGCATGTAAGCTTCTGGGAAATTTAAATCTGGATTGAGTACTAATTTCCAATTTAAATTTTTATTTAATAATTTAACTGTTATTGGGTTATTTAAATCTGGTTTACCACAAATATACTTTTGTCCTTCTGAATCTATTAAAACAATTCCGTTTTTTTTATAAATCTTAGATAATAATCTTGCTAACATCATAACTTTAAGCTGCCTTTCTTTCAGGATAAAATCCTATTTTTTCAAGATCTCTAAGTAATTTTTTTTGTTTTTCTTTACTTAGAGAAATTAATGGAGGCAACATCTTTTCGTATCTAGCATCTCTTAATGATAAAAAATAATGAACAGCGGTAACTAAATCTCCCGTCGCATCAAAAGCAAATCTGATCTGACACATTTTTTGAAAATCTTTTTCGTCTTTTTTTTCAAAAACTTTTTTTGCCAAAGCGGGACAAATCTGAGTAGTCGCACTTATACATCCCGCCCCTCCTAGCTCTAAGTTTTTAAGTAAGTTAATCTCATTTCCTACTAACATGTTAAAGTTATCTATCTTCAAATTTTTCCAACACGATCCTGTTGAATCTTTCATTCCAACAAAAGTATCCACTCCATATTCTTCTACTAATTTTTTTACAATTTCTGGACTGAAAGCGTACCCGGCTCCAAGCTTAGAAAAATTATATAGAACAATTTTGCAAGGAACTGTTTTTTGAATATTGGAAAAGAAATTATAGACACCAGAGTCTTCAGGAGAATAGTATGCCGGGTTCATAATTAAAAAAGCACCCTTGTAACCCTGTTCCTGTGAATAACGAATTAAATTTATTGTATCGCCAAGACTATTACATCCGGTGCCTATTAATAAATTTTGGAAACTGTGTTTTAAAACTTCTTTTATTAATTTTTTTTTTTCTGTAATACCTAATAGTTGGGACATTGATGTCGAGCCAAGAAATGCGGGAAACACACCTTCTTTCTCTACTTTCAATGCATGTTCAATTGTTCCTCCAACATCAAGGGATAGGTCTGCATTAAGCATACTAACCGATGCAGAAAATACTGCGTTTAAGTTTGTCATTTTTTAAACCAATTTATTAATTATATAAATTATATTAAATAGAGAAAATGAATCGAGATAAAAATAATGTTATTTTTGTAATAAAATCACCAGGCTTAGGTGATCTTCAAATTCTGTTGTCCAACATTCATCATATTTCTAAGAAAGTTGGTAAACCATTAACAGTTTTAGCTCAAAGAACCACTGGGGCAGCAACTGTATTTAAGCATGATCCTCATGTAAATGAAGTTATAGATTTAGGCAAAAAAGATTTTTTTAATATTATAAATAAAATTAAATCCAAGAAATTCGACCAATGTTATATTTATTCTGATTCTATTAGATTGTATTTGATAGCGAAGCTTTCAGGAATTAAAAAAATTTATCATTATCCTTTTTTTTCAAAGAGAGGTAAGAATTTTTATAAAACAGCTCAAAAATTCACTGAAAAAATATTACAAAAAAAAATAGATCCTGTCTCAAAAATTTATTGGGACAAAGAATCTATTGAAAAAACTAAAAAAAATTATGATTTTAAAGATGGAGTTAAAAATATTGTTTGTGCAGTTAGTGCTTCAGGATTAACAAAACGTTATGGTGTAGATAATTATATAAAATTATTTCAAGAACTTAATTCTAAATTTACATGTAGGTTTTTTTTATTTGGTGGTAAAAATGATGATTTGTTAATTGAAAAAGTAATGACCTCTGTTTCAAATTGCGTTTCACTTTCTAATAAAAGTATGGAACAAATTATTCCAATCATTGCAGCTTGCAAATTTTATATTGGAAATGACACTGGTCCTCTACATATATCAGCAAATCTTAATCTTAAATGCTTAGGAATATTTTGCGATAGTCCTCCAGTTGCATATGGTTTGTGGAATCCTAATAATATAAGAATTGTAGTACCTGCTGGTGAAACTATTGATAGCACGGGACATAATACGCGAGGAAAAGATAAAATTTCTTTTGACGAAGTTTTAAGAAAATCTATAGAGCTAATCAGCTAAAATCATTTTTTAAAATTATGTCTTTTGCATTATTTACTACTTTGCTTAGGTATTCTGTATTCTGATTTTTATTTAAGTCGGGATGAATTTTTTTTTGTAGTTGAGCAGCAGCTTTAATTACGTCTTCCTTAGAGCATGGCTTTTTTATTCCTAAAACTTTGTAACACTCCTCTGTGGTTAGGTTAGAAGAAGAAGATGATTGATTGCTAGATCCAAAGTGGGAGTATCTTCCTGTTGCTCTTAAATAATTTAACAATCTCCAGATTTGCCAAATCTGAAATGCCGTCAAACCTTTTATTTTAAGAGCTGACAATGCCAAAAAAAATAGTGGCAAAGAAAATAATATTCTTCCTCCTATAGCCAAAATAATTGCTATTAATAGTGATAAAATAACTATTAAACTTCGTACACCTTTTGCTATTTTCTGGGTTTTTTGTCGAACAAACCAAGATAATAACAAAAATGTTATGACAAAAATAATTATTCCAGTTATTACAATATTCATATAAATAAGTATCCTAATGAAAAACCCTCCTAAATTAAAACAAAAATTAGAAGTTAAAAAATATCATGGAATAGAGATAAAAGATGAATTTAGTTGGATTCATCAAAAAAATATTCTTGAAGTGTTAAAAGACAGCTCAAAGTTAGATCCTGAAGTAAGAAAATATCTAGAAGAAGAAAATTCTTATACAAAATTTAAAATGAAAGACACTGAAGAATTTCAGAAAAAATTATTCAAAGAAATTAAAGGAAGGATCAAATTAGATGACGAATCTCTCCATTTTTTTTATAAAAAAGATGGATGGGAATATTGGTCAAAAACAACTAAGGAAAATAATTATCCAATACAACTAAGAAAAAGAATAGAAGATGGAAAAGAAAAAGCTCAAGAATTTTGGAATGGAGATAAAGAAAAAAAGAAACTAAACGCTAGTTATTTTGGTGTGGGAGATCTCTCTGTAAGCCACGATCATTCTCTCCTTGGATATTCGTTAGATTTAAATGGTTCTGAATTTTACACTATTCACATAAGAAAAATTGCTGACGAACAGCTAGTTACTAAAAAAATAGAAAACACTTCTGGTGGAATAACTTTTAGCAAAGATTCTCGATTTATTTTTTACACTTTATTAAATTCTAAGCATCAACCCAAAAAGGTTTTTAGACATAAAATTGGATCTTCCCAAGCACAAGATGAGCTAATTTATGAGGAACCCGATGAAAAATTTACTGTAGGAATGGGAGGTTTAACCTCAGATAAAAAATTTTTTTTAATCAATACATCAGATCATAGCACTACAGAAACTTACTACTTTATAGCTGATGAAGAAAAAATAAATTTAAAATTATTTCAAAAACGAAGAGAGAAAATTAGGTATGACCTAGACTCTTGGTTGGGTCATTTTTATATCCATACAAATCAAGACGATTGTCCTGATTACAAGATCTGCAAGTGCAAACATGATAATATAGGAAAATGGGAAGATTTTATTCCCGCCAAAAAAGAAGTAGTTATAGGTGGCTTTGATTTTTTAGATGATTGGATGATAAGAGGACAAATGTCAAATGCTCTTCCCAAATTATTTGTGAGAAACTTAAAGACCAATGAAGAAGAAGAGCTCATATTTTCTGACGAAAAAGTTTGGAGTCCATCTGTTTC